>Ga0265323_10000876_pt1 | contig 15945 bp, 9 predicted proteins | sample 41225metaG_FD_193580 | JGI IMG/M metagenome (GOLD analysis project Ga0265323, IMG submission 193580) | Rhizosphere microbial communities from Carex aquatilis grown in University of Washington, Seatle, WA, United States - 4-12-25 metaG | ecosystem: Host-associated > Plants > Roots > Rhizosphere >...
TCAGAACAACTGCACATCAGCATATCAGCACATTAACACATAGATCATGAAACCTTTTTTAAAGTTAGTTGCCGAGGACATTTATAAAAAGTTTGGAGATCATTTGCAGAATATTTGTATTGTTTTCCCCAACCGCCGGCCAATTCTGTATTTTAATAAATATTTGTCCGAAATTGTACCTCATCCTGTATGGGCCGCTCAATGCACTACTATTTCTGCTTTTGTTCAAAGCCTTACTGACCTGAATAAAGCTGACGATTTATTCCTGCTTTTTGAACTTTATAAAGTTTATATTCAGGAGCGCAAAAACTCTGAAACCTTCGAAGAATTTTATTACTGGGGAGAACTGATGCTGTCCGATTTCGACGATATCGACAAATATATGGTCGATGCAAAAAGCTTATTTCAAAACCTCGCATCATTAAAAGATATTAAAGAACATTTTGACTTTCTCGATGAAAATCAGGTCGCAGCTATTCAGCAATTCTGGAAAAATTTTAAAAAGCCTCAGCTAAGTTCACATCAAAAGGAGTTTTCGAACTTATGGTCAACTATGAACCCAATTTATGCTGAATTAAGAAAAATACTTTCAGAGAAAAAACTTGCGTATGAAGGAATGATTTACAGACATGTTGCTGACCAAATTCAGACCGGTTCAATTTCCGAACCCTCATTTAATAATATTATTTTCGTTGGGTTTAATGCCCTAAACGAGTGTGAAAAAATAATTTTCCGGCATTTCCACCAATCGCAAAAAGCCTTATTTTATTGGGATTATGATATTGATTATATTCAAAATGAATATTTTGAAGCAGGATATTTTATCAGGAAAAATTTATCGGAATTTCCATCCCCTCTGGAACAAAATTTATTTCAGAATTTTCAAAATCCCGGAAATATTGAACTATTCGCAATTCCTTCACAGGTTGGGCAAGCAAAAATTATTGGAAAACTATTAAAGCAAAATTTAACCAGGGATCATGATTTAGAAAACACAGCTATCGTGTTGCCGGACGAAAATTTATTGTTGCCGCTGTTGCATTCAATTCCTGAAGAAGTTGAGGGATTAAATATTGCAATGGGTTATCCTGTCAGGAATTCACTTGTCATTTCTTTATTTGAAGCTATGGTAAAATTGTATTCCGGTATGAATAAAGAAAAGGATGATCAAAACGTTCAATTTTATTTTAAACTGGTGTTAAAGGTGCTAAATCATCCTCTTTTGATAGCTGAAGAAAATGAATCGATAAAAGATTTCAAAAAACAGATAATTATTAAAAATCCCGTATTTATTGACGCATCTCAATTACCCAAAAGTGAGTTGTTAAAGGTTATTTTTTCGCCTTGTTCTGAAGGTTTTGAATTAATAAATCGATTTTTATTTATTTTAAAACATATTGGAAAAAATCTATTTTCTTTTCAAGCTGATAAAGAAAATCATTCTTTCAAATTGGTTGAATCAGAAACTTTTCGAGTAATTTATAATTCATTGAACCGGTTTGAAGATTTACTTGCAAAAAGTACAATATCTATTAATATTCAATTATGCTTTCGTTTGTTGATGAAAGTTTTGAATAACCTGACAGTACCATTCGAAGGAGAACCGCTTAAAGGCCTTCAGATATTGGGTTTTCTCGAGTCACGAATCCTGGATTTTGAAAACCTTTTTATACTTAGTGTTAATGAAGGTACCCTGCCTAAAACACAAATGCCCGGTTCATTTATTCCCTATAATTTAAGAAAGGGGTTCAGGATGCCGACGCTTGAACACCGTGATGCCATGTTTTCATATTATTTTTACCGCCTTATTCAAAGGGCAAAAAATATATACCTGATATATAGTACAAAAGCAGATAAAATGGGAAGCGCTGAAATAAGCCGCTTTGCAACTCAGTTGCTTTTCAATAATAAATTTAAGATTAATCAAAAAGTACAGACATTTAATATAATTCCGTCAAAAATTCCTGAGATTAAAATTGAAAAAACAAATGAAATTTTAGAAAAACTCGAAAATAAATACATCGATCAGAGTTCTGAATCTTATTTATCGCCAAGCGCATTAAGTAATTATATCGATTGCAGTTTAAGGTTTTATTTCCGATATGTGGGCCGATTAAAAGAATATGTTACTGTTTCCGGGGAAATAGATGCTTCGATGTTAGGGAATATTCTTCATAAATCCATTTATAAAATTTATTATCCTTTTCTGAACAGGACATTAGAACCTAAAGATTATAAGAATCTTTTAAAAAATAGCAACCTTGTTGAAAAAGTTGTTCGTGATACAATAATTGAAGAATATTATCAGGAGAACTTACCTTCAGAAAAATTTCATGTCGAGGGACAAAATTTAATTATTTTAAAAGTTTTAAAGAAATATGTTCATGCACTCTTAAGTTTTGACAGCAATAATGCCCCTTTCAAAATACTTAATCTTGAAAAAAATATTATCAGTTTTTTTGAATTCAATTTTAATTCTGAAAAAAAGAAAATAAGGATAGGTGGAAATATCGACAGAATTGACCAGATTAATGATGAAATAAGGATTGTCGATTATAAGACAGGTATTATTGAAAATAATTTCACCGATATGGATGAGTTATTCAAAAGCTTTGAAAATAAAAAAACAAAAAAAGAAATTTTCCAGGTAATTTTATATAGTTTAATTTATAAAAAAAGTGTTTCTCAATCCATTCCAGTAACCCCGGTCCTTTATAATTTAAGAAAAATTTTCGATGAACATTTCGACCCTGTTATTTCATTTAAAAAATCTAAAATAAAGGATGTATATTTAATATCCGGCCTTTTCAATGAAAATCTTGAATTATTGATCTCGGAAATTTTCAATCCCGATATTCCATTTGGTCAGACAACTGATTTATCAAAATGCAAAAATTGTCCTTATAATATTATTTGCCACAGGCAAAATTAATAATGCCAATTAATGGTGGGAATCTTATTTAACATGAGTTCGATATAATAATTCAGTTCAATTTAAATTTTGATAAACTTTCTTTGTCTTGAAACAAAGAAAGTTACAAAGAAAATTCAAGAAAAAATGAAGCTTCTCCGCTCAAGCCTGACACACCCTCGCCATTTTTTCCTGCCAACCCACTTTCCCGCTGAAAGCGGGATTAAAAATAGAAACCATTGCGACTGCGTTCTGTTTGAGCGAATTCCGATTTATCGGGAGAAGCGAGTTCACGCAGTCATGACTTTTTCTTTGGTTCTGTTTCTTTTTTGGCGAAAAAAGAAATGAACAAAATTCTGATTTATTGTTAAATATGTTTTTTGTTATATCGAACTGACGTTATTAAGAAATAGCATCCAATACTTTTTAATAAAGAAATTAGACTTTCTCCCCTTTGAAAAGAGAACTGGAGGATTGAATTTAGGATTCAAATAATCAATCTCCCTACCCTCTCCTCCAAGAGGGAATTATACACAACACTGCAAAACCAGCTCCTGCTGCGTTACATTAATTTAATTTCTAAATATTTTTTGTTCATATATTCTTTATTCTCTATTCTCATTTTTCAATATTATCTTTCCATATTTGTAAATAAATTAATATGATTATCCCCATTGATAACTAAGCCAATATTTATCTGTCATTGCGAGGAGGAACGACGAAGCAATCTATTGATATAGCGTTGTATTCATGTGGTTAAAAGATTACTTCGCTTCGCTCGTAATGACCTTAGTAATCATTACGGAAAGTCATTTAAATAAATATGAGATGAAAGATAAATTAGCGGCATTTGAGCGGTTGCTTAACATTATGGATGAATTGCGGGAGAAATGTCCCTGGGACAAAAAACAAACTTTCGATAGCATCCGCAATCTTACCATTGAAGAAGTTTATGAATTGGCCGATGCAATTATTGAAAACAATATGCAGGAAATTAAAAAGGAACTTGGGGATATTGCATTGCACCTGGTTTTTTATTCAAAAATAGCTTCAGAAACCAACGAATTTGATATTGCTGATGTGCTGAATTCTATTTGCGATAAATTAATATACCGGCATCCTCATGTTTTTGGAGAGATCAATGTCAAAGACGATGTTGAAGTTAAGCATAACTGGGAAGAGTTGAAGCTCAGGGAAGGCAACCGGTCAACTTTGGCAGGGGTGCCTAATTCGCTTCCTGCCCTTATTAAAGCAAACAGGATACAGGAAAAAGTTCGTGCAGTAGGTTTCGACTGGGATGATCCTTCACAGGTCTGGGATAAGGTTACTGAAGAAATGAATGAGCTAAAAGCTGAAATTAAGGCTGGAAACCAGGAAAAACTTGAATCTGAATTTGGGGATTTACTTTTTTCGGTAGTTAATGCTGCCCGTTTATTTGATGTTGATCCGGAAACAGCTTTGGAACGCACAAATCGTAAATTTATTAAACGTTTTAAGTACCTGGAAAAAAAAATTAAAAACGATGGAAAAAAGCTAAAAGAAATGAATCTTGACGAGATGAATATTTTCTGGGAAGAAGCTAAAAAATTTGATTAATTGAATTTAGGAAATTAATGAGTGTTAATTTTAATTATAATTAAAAATGACGAATAGTTAAAATTGTCTGACCAGAACCGACAAATTGTTGATAAAATTATTGGTGAAAAAATGTTTTATAACATATTTTCATTTTTTATAAATCACCGATATGAAATTTCCATTTTAAGATAAATTCCTCTGAAAGTCTTTTAATACAAGGAAAAATAAACAATATTTGAATAAATTTTCATCAATAATGTTAACTCTATGCAAAATATCTGTAAGGCTTAAAAAATAATAGGTTTGACATTATTTAATAATTTGTATATTTTTGTTCAAAGGCAACTTCTATTATTAACCAATTATAAACCAAAAACTATAATTTATGAGAAGATTGACGATTTTAATGACATTCCTTTTGATCGTATGTTCCCAGTTGCTTCAAGCTCAGGGATCTCAGATCAAAGGTAAAGTCACCTCATCTGAGGATGGTAATCCATTACCGGGCGCATCTGTGGTGGTTAAAGGAACTAATGTAGTAACTATTACCGATGCTGAAGGTAATTATACGCTAAATGCTCCCCAAAGTGCAAATTCAATTATTGTGAGCTTTATGGGAATGCAGACACAGGAAGTTAAAATTGAAGGACAAGCTTTAATCAATGTCGTTCTTCAACCAAGTGTGACGGGTTTGGAAGAAGTAGTAGTTACAGCAATAGGAATTACAAGAGAGAAGAAAGCATTGGGTTATTCAGTGCAGGCAGTTAGTGGAGATAATATTTCTAATGCTAGACAACCTAACATTATTAATGCTTTAGATGGGAAAGTGGCCGGTGTGCAGATTACAAATTCTGCAGGTGTTGTCGGAGCATCTTCCTATATCACAATTCGAGGTGTCAACTCAATTACTTTAAATTCTCAACCTTTATTTGTAGTTGATGGGGTTCCTATCGATAATTCAATGATTTATTCCGGAAATCCTGATAATTCATCAAATAATTTGGTAGAAGGAACTGCTTATAACAATAGGGCATCAGATTTAAACCCCGATGACATAGAATCAATTGATGTACTTAAAGGAGGTGCTGCCACAGCCCTTTATGGTCTCCAGGCTGCAAATGGAGTAGTCATGATAACAACAAAAAAGGGAGCTGCAGGAAAAGGTAATGCTTTTTCTGTAAGTTTCAATTCATCAGTAGAAATTGACCAGGTAAGTCAAATGCCTAAAATGCAGACAAAATATGCTGCTGGTAGTAACGGAAAATGGATTGGACCAGATGTTGGTACAAATAAATCATGGGGGCCATTATTGGATACTATGCGTTTTGATGGATCAATCTACCCATGGGATAAAAATGGACAACTAGTAACCGCTAAACAAAAACCAGGTGGAAAAAAGGCAATTGCTTATGATAATGTCGGAAAGTTTTTTCAAAATGGTATTAGTTACAACAATAATTTCAGCTTGCAGGGCGGCAATCAGAGTTCAAATTTCTTCATGTCATATTCAAATCTGACAAGCAGTGGTATTGTTCCTAATAATACTTATGATAAAAATACGCTTAAAGTATCTGGTGAATCAAATTTGACAAGTAAATTAAAAATTTCCGGTAGTGCTATGTATGTTAATACAGATGGAAATTCTATTCAACAAGGTTCTAATCTTTCGGGTGTAATGCTTGGCTTATTAAGGGCTCCTGTATCTTTTGATTTGGCTAATGGTTACAGCAATGCTGCAGATCAACCGAAAGCATATATGTTTGCTGATGGTACGCCAAGAACTTATATTTCTGCTTACGACAATCCATATTGGACAGTAAACGAAAATAAATTTAAGACCAATGTAGACCGTTTTATTGGTAGCTATAATTTAACATTTTCAGCTTTAGACTGGCTGATATTTAATTACAGGTTTGGTAATGATGTATATGTGGATAGAAGATTTGGTTATTATGCTATTTATTCTCAGGGTGGTGATGATCCTGGCCTCGGTTCTGTCCAGAATGACTACCATTTTAATAGCATATTAAATTCAGATTTTACTATCAATATTAAAAGGGATCTGACCAGTGACATTAAATCAAATTTATTATTAGGACAAAACATGTACCAGGCTTATGGTCAACAGGTTTATATGGAAGGTAATGGTCTAAATATCCCCAATTTCTATCAGATAAGCAATACATCTTCTCAACTTACCAGAGAAAATCAGTCAAAAAAGAGAACTGCGGCATTATATGGTGATTTAAGCTTGTCATTTAAGGATATGTTATTCTTAGACGCAACCTTTAGGAGAGAATGGTCCACAACTTTAGGCGCTGACAATCTTGCATTTAATTTTCCTTCAATCAGTTGTAGTTTTATTTTTACTGAGCTTGCAGGTCTTAAAAATGACATGTTGACTTTGGGAAAATTAAGAGCATCTTATGCCCAGACAGCTAATGATGCACCTGAATATTATACTAGGTATTATTATACCTTAGCTACTTATAATGATGGATGGACAAATAATGGGATCGCCTTTCCTTGGACCAATGGTATAGGACAAAACATAAACTCTTTCGTGACACAAGGTATCTTGGGTAATTCAAAGATTGCGCCTGAAAGGACCAATAGTATTGAAGTTGGCGCTGATTTGAATTTCTGGAAAAAATTCAACCTTGGTTTCACATATTATAATAACCAAAACAAAGACCAGATAATCTTGGTTCCTTTGGCTGGTTCTTCAGGTTATGTAAGTGGTTTAATGAATATTGGAAAGATGGAAAATAAAGGGGTTGAAATAAGCGCTAATTTCATTCCGGTAAAAACAAAAGACTTTGACTGGGATTTTACAATTAATTTTTCTAAAAATGTCAACAAAGTAATAGCTTTGGCTCCTAATGTTGATGCAATTCAACTTAATGGGTTTACTGGAATTACTATTGAAGCAGTTGCCAATAAGCCGTTTGGGGAAATTTTTGCCAATTCATTTATAAAAGATTCAAAAGGGAAATTAGTAATAAATGATGATCCAACTGATCCTGGTTATGGTTATCCCATTAAATCTGATATACAGGTTCCACTTGGGAGTTACTTACCTAATTGGATTGGATCATTCACTAATAATTTGTCTTTTATGGGCCTAGGATTGACATTTTTAATTGAAGTTAAAAACGGTGGATTGATGTGGAATGGTACTCTAAGCAGGCTTAATGGTTTCGGTACATCACAAGTAACTGAGGACCGGGGTACCACGGCAACATTTAGCGGGGTTAAAGGACATCTTGATGTAGACAACAATTTAGTTTCATCAGGTGCTGCCAATGATATTCCAGCTAAAAAATCTCAATATTATTACTCTACTATTGGTGGCGGTGCAAGCCCTGCACAGGACCAATTTGTCCAAAAAACTGATTGGGTCAGATTAAGAGATATTACATTATCATACACTCTTGATTCAAAGATGTTATCTGGAGTAAAAATTATTAAATCTTTGTCTATATATGCAACAGGTAAAAATTTGTTCCTTAATACACCATATACTGGTGTCGATCCTGAAACAAGTTTAACTGGCGCTACAAGTTCTCAGGGATTGGATTACTTCAATATGCCTGGCTCAAAAGGTTATACATTTGGACTTAAAGTAATATTTTAATTTTAAATTTATAAAATTATGAAAATAAAAAAATATATATGGTTGTCTACATTAATAGCAATCGTAATAATCAGTTCATGCAAAAAATGGATTGATACGAATATCAACACTGATCCAAGCCATCCAAGTGATGCGACTATTGATTTAATTTTACCTGGAACGGAAGCCACACTTGCTTATACTATTGGAGGAGATATGCTTTATGCTCCTGCAATTTGGTTACAGCAAAATGCCGGTGTGCAAAGCCAGATGGAAGATAAAGAACATTATCTTGAGTCTGAAGCAGATGTTGATAATATGTGGAAATTTGATATGTATGCTATTGTAATGATGAACTTGCATATAATGATTCAAAAGGCTAATGCATTGAGTTCTCCATATTATACAGGAGTTGGCCAAGTTCTTATGGCATATTCTTTAGGAACGATGACTGACTTATTTGGAGATATTCCATATTCTGAAGCTTTTCAGGGTAGTGCTAATCTTACTCCCAAGTTTGACAAACAACAGGATATATATGCTGACATTAAAAGCTTATTGGATTCAGCAGTCATCAATTTAAGTGCATCATCAAGCGTATATTCACCAAGTACAAATGATTTAATATTTGGTGGAGACAATGGTAAATGGATAGCTACAGCATATTCTTTAAAAGCCAGGTATGCAATCCATCTTTCTAAAATTAATGGTAATAGTGCATATACAGATGCTTTAGTTGCAATATCAGCAGGAGCCATTAGTGATGCCAGTGATTCCAGTGATTGCGAATTTCAATTTGGGCAGGCTTCTATTAATAATTCTCCTCAATATTTATTTGATGTTGGCAGACCTGGTTATTTGGTTATGGGAGCTTTAATTATTGATAGTTTAAACAGTACTGTTGATCCAAGAGGACCAATATATGCCGATACTGCGGTTGGTGGTATTTTAGTAGGTTCCAAACCGGGAGAATTAAATGGAAGTGCATCTCCCATAGGAGCTTTATTTAAAGCACCTGATGCAAAGGTCTCTTTAGTAACCTTTGTAGAAACTAAATTTATTGAGGCAGAGGCTAACTTTCAATTAGGGAATCTTGCTGCAGCTGCTTCAGCATATAATGCTGCTGTTATAGGATCATTGACCAAATATGGGGTAAGAAATGCTGCCTGGGAAAATACCTATGCTAATGAAACTGCTGGTACAATTACATTGAGTAAAATTATGTTCCAAAAATACCTTGGTTTATACTTGCAGTTGGAAGTATATAATGATTGGAGACGTACTGGCATACCCGGTCTTCTACCATCAGCTGGTAATGTTACAAATAATGTAATTCCAAGAAGATATCCATACCCAGCCTCAGAAAGACTGGAGAATCCTAAAAATTGTCCTGCCGGGGTTAAAATTACTGATCGAGTTTGGTGGGATAAAGCAAAGTAAAGAATTGACGGACGAATTACAATAAAAGGTGTCTCGATACGAGACACCTTTTTCTGTTTATAATATTATTTTTCATTTATTAATTGTGCCTAAAAATAAATTCGTCCTATTTATCCCAAATTTTTTTCCCCATCCATTCAAACTAAGAATGCTAACTTATAAATTGCATTACCAATAATGCTGCCGATAGTCCAATTAATATTACAACAGCAGCCCAACCGATAAAGTTGAACAGAGGTTTATTCACATATTTGCCCATAATGTTTTTGTTACTAACAATTAACATCATGCAAATAAGAACAACGGGAAGCAACAACCCATTAATTACCTGAGACCAGATTGAGATAAGAATCAAAGGCGCGTTTGGGATCAAAATAATTACAACAGACAATATCAGAATCCCTGTATAAAGTATGTAAAACTCCTTGGCTTCATCCCATTTTTTATCAATACCTGCTTCAAATCCAAAAGCTTCGCAAACATAGAATGCTGTTGCCAAAGGTAAAATAGTGGCGGAGAAAATAGAAGCAATAAAAAGCCCGAATGCAAATACCTGTGAGGCTATATTTCCTGCCAATGGTTTTAACGCCAATGCAGCATCTTTTGCTTCATTAATCTGTATCCCATTTACATGAAGTGTGGAAGCACATGCTACAATAATAAAAAATGCGACCACTACCGTAGCAATACAACCAACAACAATATCGATGAGTGTATATTTGAAATTTTTCATTTTCAAGCCTTTTTCGATAACCGAAGACTGCATGTAAAACTGCATCCACGGTGCAATGGTTGTACCAACTATACCAATTACCATAGCAAGACTTTGTGAATTTATATCCATTTTGGGATGAATAATCGAAGAACCTATTTCCCCCCAGTGAGGTTTGCCCATTATGGCTGAGACTACATAGGTGAGCAACGATACACTGAAAATAAGAAAAATTCTTTCTGCCAGCTTATAGGTTCCTTTTACTACCAATATCCAAACCATAAAACCAACGATGGGAACCGAAATATACTTTGTAACATGGAATACTTCCATGCTTCCGGCAACCCCGGCAAATTCGGTTGTGGTATTACCAATGTCAGCAATAACCAGCCCGATGAAAATAAAAAATGTTATTTTAACCCCGGCGTTTTCACGAATCAGGTCGGCCAATCCCTTTCCCGTAACAATACCCATTCGGGCATTCATTTCCTGGATTACCATCAGTACAATAAAGGAAGGAATAAGTGTCCATAAAAGGTTATATCCATAAACTGCCCCAGCAACAGAATAGGTTGTAATACCGCCTGCATCATTGTCAACACTCCCGGTGATAATTCCGGGCCCTAAAATAGCAACGAATAATGCCAGTTTTCTGAATATGCTATTTTTCTTTTTGAAAATTGGGTTCATTATTTTATTTTTCTTTCAATTCAATAATAATTTTATCGATAATACTTAATAGTCAAAAATACCAGCAATTTAAGCTAAGAATTAACTCTCATAAATTAAACAAATGTAGCGGGGATTATCTTAAATTAGTTTTATACTGATTCAATAGCCAGAATTACTATCCACGTTAGCGATAGTAAACTTGCTCCCAGACCTACACACCATGCTAAAACATTAAAAACCGGTGTATTAGCATATTTCCCCATAATCCTGCGGTCATTAGCTAAAATAATTGTAAAAAAGGTAATGAAGGGAAGCAGTAGGCCATTAATAATCTGTGAAAATATCATTAAACCTATTAATGAAATTCTGGGTATTAACACTACAGCGCAACCAAAAATTATTAATATAGAATAAACAATATAGAATTGAGGTGCTTCTGATGCGGTTTTCCCAACTCCCGATTCCCAGCCAAAACCCTCACAAACTGTAAAAGCAGCTGAAAGAGGTAATACACAAGCCGCTAAAAGAGAGGCATTAAGCAATCCGAATGCAAATAGGTAAAAGCAATATTTTCCAGCCAATGGCTTTAATGCCATGGCTGCATCTTTGGCTTCCACAATTTGTGTCCTGCTATGAAACAGGGTAGCGGCACAGGTAATTACAATGAAGAATGCAACCATATTGGCTATCAAACTTCCTAATGAAGCATCTAACCTGCCATAGTTCAGGAGTTCCAATTTAGTTCCTTTTTCTGCAGCAGATGATTGATGATAAAATTGCATCCAGGGTGCTATAGTGGTTCCCAAAACAGCAATTAGTGTTACAAGATAAGATGATTCAAGTTTTAAATGCGGCACTACCAAATTATGACCTACTTCCTTCCAATCGGGCTTTGCAAGAAAGCCTGCAATAATATATGTCAGAAAACAAAGGCATCCAACCAAAAATACTTTTTCTACTGTCTTATAATTTCCTAATAAAGCAAGGACGAATACGAGTACTGCAAAGAATGGCGTAGAAATGTATTTTGAGATGCCGAAAAGTTCTAAACTTGCTGCGATTCCAGCAAATTCAGAAGTCACATTACACATATTCCCAAGAAATATTCCTAACATAATATAAAAAGTAATTTTAACTCCAAATCTCTCTCTTATGACTCCCGAAAGGCCCTTTCCTGTTACTACTCCCATGCGATTACTGATTTCTTGAATAACTACAAGTCCAAGTGTAAGTGGAATTGCAATCCACAGCATTGAATAACCAAAATTTGCACCACATACTGAATAAGTTGTAATACCTCCTGCATCATTTCCGGCACTAAGGGTGATTATTCCCGGCCCGAGAACTGCAAGAAAAATCATTAATTTTTTAAAAATATTTTTTCTCCCTTTTAATATTGGTTTCATTTTAATCATTTTTCTATTAATTCCTCTAAAACCTTATCGATCATTACCAATCCCTGAATTTTGCTGGAACTGTCAATTACAGGTACGGCCAATAAATTATATTTGTCAATGATTTCAACCAAAGAATCGATTTTATCATCGTCAAATACAGTGACAAGTTGTTTCTCCATTATGAGATGCAGCAATAATGAGGGTTCGGAAACTATCAAATCACGTAAAGAAAGGGCTCCGATTAAACGTTCACGGTCGTCGACAACTAGAATAGAGTATAATACATCGGCTTCTGGTTTGGTTTTCCTTAATTCATCTATTACATGGGCGACAGTAACATTTTTATTAAATGAAACATAATCGGCCGACATAACACTACCTACTGTATCTTCTTCATATTGTAATAATTCACGAACATCACCGGATGTCTCTAATGTCATCTCATTAAGCAATTCTTCAGCTTTTTCCGTTTCAAGCTGATCTATAATATCGGCTGCTTCATGAGCAGGCATTTTTTCAAGCACATCGGCAGCCTTCTCTTTAGATAATGTTTCTATAACATGAACCTGGGCCTTATCTTCCAATTCCTCCAATACATCGGCTGCTTTTTCTTCGTCGAGCGCAGAAAATACATTAATACGGCTTTTATGGTCCATATCTTCGATTATATCGGCTAAATCAGATGGGTGAAGTGTATGTAATTTTGAATAAGTTGTGGATAAACGAATACCTGCCCTCATGGAATCGATGGTTTCCACATCATCCCACAAAATATACCGGCCTGGTAACGTAAGATTAAACCAGGAAAGAAAAGTTTTGATCTGATGAGATATACCTATCCGCCTTAATAACCCTTCAAGGCCAACATCAACTGCAATCAGGTAAACTCCTGTTGAAATAATTACCAACCTGAAATCATTTACCCTAACCAATTTTCTACCATTGATATCTACTATCTGCCTGTCAAGCACGCTTTCTGCAAGAAAAATTGAATGAGAACTTTCAGGAATTTGAAAATCAACTATATTATTACATTTAATAACATAATTAGTTATCGCTTTTACAAGTTCGAACTGGGAAAAATCGAGTATTCTTTCCTTTCTTTTGATTCTTGTTTTTATAGCAATTACTCTTGGCCGTGAACCTGAAAGTTCGATAAGCAAATCTTTTACCTTACCTAAAGGTTTTCCTTCGGAAGAGTAAAACTTTCTGTTTAACGTCCTACTAAAATAAAAGGTTGTCTGAGAAGTCATAGCTACCTCCTTCAATTAATTATAATCAAGAAGGCAGCATGTTAAGGAAAATATGCTATCCTTCTATAAAATGAATATTCAAGAAAATATTATTCGCAGGGCCATCATCCATTAGAGGATAATTATTGGTTACAAATGCAATATTAAAAAAATATTTTCAGATGAAAGAATTTTAATTTTAAAAATTATTGATAATAGTTTTTGAAAATACTATTTAAAAAAGTATTGTTGTTCATTAAAATAAATATTATTCAAGGTTTTCTGTTTATGATTTATGAAAAGTAAATCGAAAAATTTTAAAATTGTTGTATAAGATTAATTTTATAAATTTGCATTAAACGAATAATAAAAGGTGATTCTTTTTAAATCAATAAGACGTAAAATTGCGATGGTGATTCTTCGGCGACGTTCTAAATACCGGAAAAGAGAAAAAAATATTTCCAGTTTTGAATCATCAAAAGTTATTGGTGTTGTATTTAAAACAGATACTCAAAGCGATTTCGAAATTGTAAAACAGTTTCTTCATTTTCTTTCCGACCAGGAGAATAAAGTCGTCGCCTTGTGTTATGTCGACAGCAAGAAAGTTCCTGATTTTTACCTGTTGCGAAAAGGTTTTAATTTCTTTTCGAGACAGGATTTAAATTATTTTTTCCTCCCTAAAGCCCAATTTATCCTTGACTTTATCGAAAAACCTTTCGATATGCTCATTGATTTAAGTACTGATAATAATTTCCCTTTATTTTTAATAAGCAGTTTGTCAAAAGCAAAGTATAAAATCGGCAAACTTTATAAAAACGTAAATTGTTTTGACGTGATGATTGACATTAGCAAGAAGAATAATGTCCAATCTCTCATCGAAAACATAAAGCATTATATCCCTGTTTTGTGCGGAGTAAGCTATTGAGTATTTTTTTTATTTGTTTCATTTCTTTTTGTCAGGTTAAACAATTTCAGAAAAATTATTTCAGCTTATAATTGTTTATCCAAACTTTATTTTGATATTCAATTTCAGCTTTAAATTTCTTTATTAAAAATATTAATATTTTAAGCGTTGGATAATCTTATTTTTATTTTGAATTTAAGATAAGATTTATATTTTTGAACAATAATAAACATAAAAATGACTTCTGCAAATACAAAATTTACCGGAACCGGAGTTGCTATTGTCACGCCATTTAGGAATGATGATAGTGTCGACTTTAAAACATTGACCAAACTGGTTAATTTTCAAATCGAAAATAATGTAAACTATATTGTAGTTTTAGGAACTACAGGTGAATCGGTGACTTTATCGTCCGATGAAAAAAGGGCCATCATAGATACTGTAATTGTAGCCGTTGAAAAACGTGTACCTTTAGTTGTAGGTATTGGTGGCAATAATACCCAGGATGTTATCAATAAAATTAAATCGTGCAATTTTAAAGGTATTGATGCAATCTTATCTGTATCGCCATATTACAACAGACCGAGTCAGTCCGGTATTTATGAACATTTTAAAGCAATTGCTTCTTCCAGCCCGGTTCCTGTTATCATATATAATGTTCCCGGAAGAACAGGTTCCAATTTAACAAGCGATACAACCCTTAAATTAGCAGTTGATTTTAAAAATATAGTGGCAATTAAAGAAGCATCGGGTAATCTTTTACAGGTAATGGATATTATTAAAAATAAACCCAAAGATTTTATGGTTATTTCAGGTGACGATGCTCTTGCATTTCCCATTGTTTGTTTGGGTGGTAATGGTGTTATTTCTGTTATTGCAAATGCTTTTCCCAAAGAATTTTCTGAAATGATAAGTCTTGCATTGGACAAAAAAATTCAGCAGGCGCGAAATATTCATTATCAACTAATCGATATTATCAATTCACTATTCGTTGACGGAAGTCCATCTGGTGTTAAAGCTGCACTTGCAATAAAAAAACTGGCTAACAACCATTTAAGGTTACCCTTAGTGCCTGTTTCACAAAAAACTTACGACAAACTCGTTGACCAAATTAAAATTTTAGAAGGGAATTGAATGCACTGAAAACAATTGAATCATTAATTATATTCAATTTACTAATTCACTTAGTTCGAGCCATCGCTCCGATTTTTGATCGATCAGTTTAATAATTTCTCCAATCCGATTGCTTTTAAAAATAAGCTCTTCCTGCTTCAAAGCACCAGAGCTTATCTCTTTCTCCAACTGTTTTTTCTCGTTTTCCCAGGCATTTATTTCCCCGGTTAATTGTTCAAATTCCCTTTGTTCCTTGAAAGATAATTTTTTAATAAAAGGTTTCTTTACTTTCTCAATAGTTTCATCAATCTTTTTTTCATCTTTCAATAATATACGTTGTTCCTTGTCTTTGGCAGTTAAGTACCTGCGA
>Ga0265323_10000877_pt1 | contig 15927 bp, 12 predicted proteins | sample 41225metaG_FD_193580 | JGI IMG/M metagenome (GOLD analysis project Ga0265323, IMG submission 193580) | Rhizosphere microbial communities from Carex aquatilis grown in University of Washington, Seatle, WA, United States - 4-12-25 metaG | ecosystem: Host-associated > Plants > Roots > Rhizosphere...
GAAGAAAAAAACCATTGTGATCTCAGACTGTATGACACCGGTATGTAGTAGCTCGTCTAACTCTAGAAGTGGGTCTCACCGAAGAAGTGGTAAGGACCCACATCACAATGAGTTGGATTTGCAACCTCTCTAATGACATACCCTTTATATCTCACATGGCAAGATCAGCTCCTCTTCCAATGGATCATATGTGCCTTCATCTACCGGACTAAGTGGATCATCTCCAGGCTCAGGAAAGGCTGAAGAGAACTCTGTACCGATATATTGGTACCAATGCCCATTCCTGAGAATGTGGATGGGGCAAGTCTTCCACAGTAGTAGGCAAGATTTGCTGCAATTGTTCTTGAAACTTTGTACCTTTTTTACCTGCCCAAAAATATCCAGTAGAAATTCTCCAGGCTCTTGAGCTCCTATGGGGTTTAATGTACCTCCTTGAAAGCATGTTTGGTTCTTCTTCTGATTCTTTGTCTTTTGCTTACAATGTAAGGTAGCTTCATTCTTAGTCTTTTGCTTACAAAGTAAGGTGGTTTGAATCTTCTGATGATTCTTTTGCTTACTTTGTTCTGATGTGTTGTTTTGACTATTTCAGTATATGTGTTTTGTTTCTCATTAGATCCGTTTTGTTTCTCAAACGATCCTTTTTGCTTATCATTTGCATAAGTTCTTTCATTCAGAATTTTATACGTAAGTGATACGACAACCATATTATCCTCAGTTGATTTCAACTCGAGTACAACTGGTTTAGTACCAATCCACTTATCATTACTATCATATACTTTATCTCTTTTGGTAGACTTGCTCATAGCCAGTGTATGATTGCTTCCATTTTCTTTGATATATAATTGTTTCAAATCGCGACCACAACCCATACCTTTTTTTGAGATGGATTTAGATATTGGTCCTCAAACCATTTCTTGTCAACATGCCTTTTGAGCGCTCCGGACCACTACCTCCTCTCGAACACCGTTGTGTCGTTCCACTGTTAGACCGTAGCTTTTAGGTGCGTGGAAAACCCCATCAATCACTTGATATACTAGTTGAAACTTACCTAACTCATCAGCGGATATAACATCCTCTGGGAGAGGAGAACCTAGAACGACAGAATCGGTGTCTGTATAGTAACAATCATCTTTGTTTTTGAGAAAGGGATGCATATATATCCTTCCATAAGCCGAAATGGCTGCGGCTATTTGAACAGCAGCGTTGCGAGGGGGTACAAAATCTTCAGACTTCGATGCATCCTCTTGATAGCTGCAAATAAATAATTCAGGGCCGACGGCACGTAAACCCTTTCTTTTTCAATTTTTCATTATATTGATCTTTGGTCAATATTTCCGTGATTGAACACCGAGGGTTTATTCCGAACCGACCATAAAGTGAATTCATTAGTATTTTATACACGTATGATAACCCATCATTTCCTTCTTTCTTGGCATTCAATCTTTTATCATATAGCTCTGTAATATAACTATTAAATAGGCCTTCACCCAGATACCCTCTAATCAAAAAGACTTCATACCCAATGGATTTAGCGTACTTCAATTCTTCTGAGAAGTAGACACCTCGAAATGCCCCTGTACCAAATATCAATGTGCTATCTTTCCCTTTGTACGGCAAGAAAGGGTTATCCTGAATATCTTCTGGACATACAACATAAGCATCGATAAATCCAAATAAATTATTGAGCTCTTTAATATGCAGTTTATTATCCCATTTTGGCTTACCAATGGGCATTGGATAATTCTTCATAACGTAAGGTAAGGGTACAATGAGTTTATGTCATAGTAGTAGAGATTCTCACCCCTTGGTTTATATACATCGGTATGACCACCGTAGTACCCACCACGAATGAAACTATCTACATTGCCATTTGAAATAGAAATAGGATTTCGCATTGGATCATAAAAGCTTTGCCTAAAGATAGACAGTGCTAGTGATGCAGATGTCATTTTAGTTACTATATCTATATGGAAGAGTCCCCAGTAGATATGTTGAGCTTTATACATGATACCACCGAGCAAGCGAACGTCCTGTTTCATATATCCAACCAATTCAACCTTCCTCTCAAGCAAATTATGTAGTCCAACTTGAGAGTGATCCATTTCGAATTTACTACCCAGCTCAGGGCAAAGACTAGCAGCAAGTGTATTCAGACTCCCGTTTCAATGAGTCACGAAAAGTGAACTGCTTGTTTTTATCAGAATATACTTTTAATTCGTAAAGTTCGTTATTCCTCATCATTGGTTTAAGCCTGTAAGTGTGATGGATAATCAAATGGCGAATTAGTAATATGCCATCGAACCGTTGTGGAAATATATTAGTTTATATGGTTTTCTTGGATTTATAGCACGAGACACTAAGTACTCGATAAATCGTGTTAGAATAAGCGCGCTTCTCCTTTCAAAGTCATTCTCCATTAATCTTCACTAAACCAAGAAACTATAGCACCAACCCTCGTCCTCTGGGTCAACTTTCATTACCCCAACAGCATAAGCCACATGCTCTTTTTTTTCATTAAGAATAGTTTCAATATCAGCAACAAGAAAGCGCTGCAACGCTTTCTTTGAATCTGATCGAATCTTCGTGATAATATCCGATCTTGCTTTGTTGGATCGTCTAGATCTTTCAGATCTAGAACTAGTAACACTGGAAACAGCTATGCTCTCAGGCAAGACATTTTCTGAATCCTGGAGTAGTTGATCAAATCGAATTTGTAAATCCTTTTCGGTTAATGGATCCTTCTCAGGACTATCCCCAACCATATATACTCTAACAATAATTGCTTCCACAGTTTCAAGTGAAGCAGAAGACGGGCTTGTTCCCTTAACTATCATATGCAATAAAGCCTCAGGAAATCCAGGGTCAAGCACACCCTTTTCATTGGATACTGTAATGGCAGGGCCAAGGCTTAAATTGATAGTGGAACCAGTGTTAGATTCCCCCTCATACGTGACCGTTAACTTGCAAAAGTCAGTTATAGATCGTTCGGCATGTTTTCTAGAAATTCATACGCCTCCTTTATAAGTTTGGAACGACCTAATTAATCTACCATGCATCCAAAGTGTTCGATCTTTGGATAAGTCTCTTTTTTTTACCAACGAGTGGAACGTAAGTGGAACGAGCGAGCGGAACCGAAAGTCTTTCTTTTATTGTCTGTTCCTCCTTTCCGATACCTTTAGATAATCGAAGCAAGCACGACTGAGCTCTTGTGGTATAGCTAATGAGGTGATATGCTTGTCCCTATATGAAATTTCCTTTATCTGTGCTTACTTTACTTATTTCTTCCAAAATGCATATGGGCTTGACTTGAAGGTTTTTGATGAAGTCGGTTCCAACTTGACCAGTAAGGTTGGCAGCCTTTTTTGAGTACACGTTCACTTCTACGTAATTCTCTTTCCAGCGAGCCTTCTAGTGGAACACTCCCCCTATTTCTTTGGTCACTCCCACTATCCTCAACAGGCATAGGAAAAGCATCCTCTTTTGCTGTCAAGTTAGGTAGAGTACCGTCTTCTAAATCTTGTACCGTCCAAGATTTGCTTTTTTTTAACCAATATTAGTATTAGGAAAATCATCCTCAATGAATTCAATATAAATTTACTCTATTTCAGCACCCTACGCTCTATCGCCGTTAGGCGGATCCAAGAAGCAATTAGGGGTAGTGGTCTTAGGGAAGAAGAAACTTATGAATTGACGAACTTCTTCATTTATGATACCATGTCATACCCCTTTTCCTCCTTCGTCAGTCGATGGTGTCTCCGCTACCAGATTCCCTTGGGCTACTTTCTCCGGGGGAGGGATAAAAAAGAAGTTTAGCCCGGTGAAGCTCTTCCTCTTCTGAAGACCCTAAACGCTGGGCAGAATTCTCTCCTACTCGCTTTCTGGCTCGTTTCATTTCCATTACACTCGCTGGGTGCTACTGTCTTCGAATTCATAGCGATTCTTTCCTCCAAACTATCCCGCTGCTAGTCAGTGGATTGGAGACCTTTTTTCGGACAAGCAAGAGAGGAGAAGGGCACTCTCTCTATCCATCCCATCGATCCATCCAGTGGAAATAATAGTATTAGCCTATTTCGAAAGTGATTGGAAGAACTCCCCCTAGAATAAAGCTTTTTCGGTTCAAATGAGAAAGCATCTTTTCACGTTCGTACTTGCTTTTACTTCTATTTTTTTCGAGATTGGGTCGGGTGATGTAGTTCGTTTCGAGTGATCGGCTTCGCCTTTTCTTCTTCATGGGTAAATATAAATCCCCTGCTTTCCATTCTTTAGTTGCCGGGCTTTGTTCCCCGGTTTGAGTGAGCCATTCCTTTAGAGAGAGGGATCCTTGATCTGTTCAACCTGGCTCGATCTCAGCGATTTATGGTTCACCCTTGGTAGAAAGCCTAGTACCGTTTTTCTCTCCCATCCTTCCAATCTGCTTCACACACTCCAATGAGGCTCTAGGCATAGTAGGTTGGTTTTAAAGCAGTGGCTATATAGAATGACTGTCCCGTCGAACGAGAGTAAAGAAAGAAGGTTATTTAGCCAATCCAGGGAGTGGGATCAAGCTTTTGAAAGTGCCTTACGCAGGCCAGTTTGAAAGCATATCCTATCTTGGACTTGTTTCCTAGGTAAGCAAAGCAAGCCTGGTGCAAGAAAAAGACCAAGAAAATGGGGTGCCACTACGTGTGAGAATTTAGATAGATGTTTCTGCAGACATTGTTTGAAAGCTAGCCTTACACCTCTCTATAAAAGCATGCCTCGGGCGGGAACAGAGCAAAAATAAGCTCTTTGTGACCCCACTAAAGAAACTCTCCTTCCGGGATACGCTTCGTTTTTTCTTATCTTTTATTTTTACGAAGTCTATCTATCACGTTGACAAGTTCTTATTCACGACATTAACAAGACTTCTTCTATGATATTTGGTTATTTTTTGTACCACTTTTCTTCCTGCTTCCACAGAAAACCTGCTTTTGAGACAGGCAGGCCATGCTCGTATCTATGCTTTTCATCATTGGTCTGGTCTACTTGTATCCCACAAGGTACGTACATCTTCGACTACCGTGCTTCTTATCTTGACGCTATACATTCAGTTCAGTCAGTTCCAGCCAGAGACTTATCCTTCATAAAAAGGTAATCCATCCATATCGGACTTTTCTTCACCTGGCAATAGCCCTTGGTTTTGGAATGTTTTATACTTGTGGGAGGGGAGATGAAGTGAACAGATAAGGAAGGCCCCATGTATCATTGGCTATAAGAGCGAAATATTCCTCTTCCATTGGCAATAGGGAAAAATCCATCCGTAGATCAGTAGTAGAAGTAGTAAGTCTTACAGTGAAAGTACGAGAACGAAGGGAAAAGGTGTCAAGTTAATTGGTCTGAGAGCCAAGCCAGCTTGAAAGTAGTAAAAAGCAGGCATTCAAGTAGGAAAGTAAGTCAAGTTCTCTATATGCTTTCAGCTGATTACGCGTCTTAAGTGTTCTCAAGGCTATTAGGAAATTATATCTATTCAGTCTGGAAGGTATCATTATATGATGATGTATTCAACTGGGTTGGCTGTGATAGGAGAGGCAAGCTTCTTCAGTAGACAAGGAGAGGTACCAGTAGGGTAACAGAATAGATTCTATATGAAAAAAAAGAATTCCACCAATCATAGGCTCGTGAATGAACTCGTAGGTCTGTTCAATCAACTATTTTACTGCGAAACTTCCCTTACCTGCCCAAGAGTAATCATCAATCAACTTTTGACAGTCCTGCTATCCGCTATAAACCACTTGGATTTTCCTTGAAATATAAGCCTCGATCATAGATGAAGACGGTTCAAACACTTTCGGGCGATATCCTCTTATGTGAATGGTCTTCGAGGTCACTTTGGGTTGGGACCTTTCGGCCACACCAATAAGAGCTTGTCTAGTTTATATAGCGAATAAACGCAAAGAAAGAGCTTAACCACTCACCAGTGGAGTGGAGTAGTCCGTCCTAATCTTATTCTATTTCTATAGAAAGGAGGTCTAAATCGAGACCGGTACGTGTTAAAGACACAAAGGTCTTGAAAGGAAGCTCTTTTGAGGGGTTACCCCCCACCCAGTACCACATGAGGTTGAAAGCCACATACGGTACTGCCCTGGGTCCATACTTCCTATAATATAAGTCCTCAAGCAGCTCTGATGGAGAAAGCAGTGCTTCGCCGGGTTTTTCAGACGGGATCAGAAGGAACCGCTACTAACGAAGCAGAAAGACCACTAATTAAGCAATGCACCCGTAGGAAAGTGGAAGAATGGAAGGAGCAAAGGAAGAGGTACAGATTTATTTCTTGCTTTTTTCTAAGCTCTTCTTATTATTTCAGAATAAAGAATTAATAAACTGAATCCGCTGGTCTAATACTTTGAGTAACTCTTCAAGGTGGCGGGGTAGTCTAATTTCTGTCATTAGGTAGTAGCCTTTATAATAACGTAGCTGCTGTCAGGCTATTTCAATACTTGGAATTTAATGCTCAACTTAATCCTACATAAATTGGAAAAAGAAAGACGAAGGGACATTTTTACTGAAGGGAATAAATTGAAAGCTACTAAGTTCAATTGAAAATTATGCATTTTCCCCGTTCGTTGAGCTCAAAGTTGTGAGAGAAAGAGCTTCTCTCTTTTAAAAATTGACTCTTGCATGCTTGCTATGGAGTAAGCAGATCTTCAAACCTGGGCTCAAAGACTAATTCATCCTTAATAAACTACACAAGTACGTGCTTCTATTCTATAAGCTTGAACTGCCTTAATTAGATCTTAATTGCTTACTTCAACTTCAATTTGACTAATAAGACAGATGGACAAAGCATGAGAAATACAGAGAACAGAACTACATCTTGTGTATAAAATGATGACTGAAAGCGAGAGCTTGCCAGAGAGAGGTGCTTCAATTGTCAAGACAGACTGACAGGTCATATGCCAAGCATCTAGCATCGAATATTATTACATTCACTTTATATGGTATTAAGAAATATTAGTATTTTACTTTTTGAATGCAATCCGGCTACTTGCTTTGGGATAAATGCCTCGCTCCGCGCCTAGTTTATCCAAGCCTTACTTAAAGCCTACCTTTCCATTAGTTATCTAGCTAGATTTCTTAATTCTATCTATCCTACCCGCATAGAATTTTCTTGACTAGAAACTCTCATTGTTCTTCTTTTTTCTTTAGACTTATATTCATCTCGCTACACTTCGGAACATTGAACACTCTCAATTCGAGAGAGAAAGAAATAGACAATGATCAAAGGACAAAGGAAAATAGGGATATGGTTATGGGACACGAGATAGCGGGATAGATAGGCATTGACCGGAGGAACAAAGGTCATTCATGCGTGCGGGTTTAGTAGTGAATTTGCTCTTTCCCCTTCCTTAGCGGCCTCGTTTAGAGCTGTTCAATGAAGTAAGCAGGCGAAGTCTGAACGCTTTGCCGAATCCTACCAAGCCCAAGAAAGATGAGTAGACCCCTCCCTGTTTAATAGAGTACTAAGAGTAATGCCTCTTTATGTTCCTAGGCTCATAGTGGGTCTGGTCGGCAATCTAAGTTCGTGCTTAACCATTGGCTGTTTCCGTTCTATCTGTGCTTGCATAAAAAAATACATATATAGTGTAGTTTTTTAGTGATTTGGAATTGGTTTTTTCGTAAAAAGTGTGTGTCTCTTTTCTTTCGTCTTTCTTTTTATCATATATAGTGTATGTTGTTCCGTCGGAGCGCCTACATCAAGTTCAACGTTTCGTTGGTAGAACCCACGCCAATCTCATATGAACTCGAACGTCGGTTTCTGAGTGACTCTCATGAAATTCTCTCCTTTCCGAGAGGGGAGACTGAGTACTTGACGATAGAAAAGAGAAATGACTCTAAGGAACCAACGATTCTCTATTCTCAAACAACCTCTAGCCTCCACACTGAACCAGCATTTGATAGATTATCCAACCCCGAGCAATCTGAGTTATTGGTGGGGGTTCGGTTCGTTAGCTGGTCTTTGTTTAGTCATTCAGATAGCGACTGGCGTTTTTTTAGCTATGCATTACACACCCCATGTTGATCTAGCTTTCAACAGCGTCGAACACATTATGAGAGATGTGGAAGGGGGCTGGTTGCTACGTTATATGCATGCTAATGGGGCAAGTATGTTTTTCATTGTGGTTTACCTTCATATTTTTCGTGGTCTATATTATGCGAGTTATAGCAGTCCTAGGGAATTGGTTTGGTGTATCGGAGTTGTCATATTCCTCTTAATGATTGTGACAGCTTTTATAGGATACGTACTACCTTGGGGTCAGATGAGCTTTTGGGGAGCTACAGTAATTACAAGCTTAGCTAGCGCCATACCTGTAGTAGGAGATACCATAGTGACTTGGCTTTGGGGTGGGTTCTCCGTGGACAATGCCACCTTAAATCGTTTTTTTAGTCTTCATTATTTACTCCCCTTTATTTTAGCAGGCGCCAGTCTTCTTCATCTAGCCGCATTGCATCAATATGGATCAAATAATCCATTGGGTGTACATTCAGAGATGGATAAAATTACTTTTTACCCTTATTTGTATGTAAAGGATCTAGTAGGTTGGGTAGCTTTTGCTATCTTTTTTTCCATTTTCATTTTTTATGCTCCTAATGTTTTGGGGCATCCCGACAATTATATACCTGCTAATCCGATGTCCACCCCGCCTCATATTGTGCCGGAATGGTATTTCCTACCGATCTATGCCATTCTTCGCAGTATACCTGACAAAGCGGGAGGTGTAGCCGCAATAGCACTAGTTTTTATATCTCTCTTGGCTTTACCTTTTTTTAAAAATATGTATGTACGTAGTTCAAGTTTTCGACCCATTTACCAAGGAATATTTTGGTTGCTTTTGGCAGATTGCTTACTACTAGGTTGGATCGGATGTCAACCTGTAGAGGCACCTTTTGTTACTATTGGACAAATTTCTTCTGTATTTTTCTTCTTGTTCTTTGCCATAACGCCAATTCTGGGACGAGTTGGAAGAGGAATTCCAAATTCTTACACGGATGAATGAGACTACTGATCACATCTGATCAGTTCAAAATGAAATAAAAAAGAATTGACGAGTGAGTCTGATACCAAGAATTGACAAGTCGAATTTCTGACGACGTGCCCGATAGTGCCTGCCGAGTAGTAGTGTACCTATTATTAAGGTCAGATTCTTTTTCTTGTCTTTATTATCTAAGTTTATATAGATATCAATCTGCCTTGAAAAGTCTGAATTGAACTCAGCAGTTGCCCGTCAAGTGGTCCTTGTTAGCTGGTGAAGGGGGAATCTCTATCTATCCAGTGAAAGAAGTCTCTAACGGGCTGGTAAGGTCATCGCTATCCGGCTATATCGTTCCCTCGAAATATATGCAAAATTCAGTTCCTAACCGCTTCTCTGATGTACTCAAGCAGTTCTTCCTCAACAGATGGAGTGTACATACATTGCCTTCCCGGCTTTAATACGCCATTTCTGCAGAGCCTCATTCTCCGCGGCCAGAGCTTTCTTTTCTTTGGTCTTTGGGTCACTGGTAGTTTCTATTTCTTCGGTTGCGACCTTTGGCAGAGTCGTCTCTGACCCGCCTACCACCTCCCAGAGGTCCTGTCCTTGTAGAGAGGACTCTATGCAGGCTTTCCAATATATATAGTTGGTGTTGTTTAACTTCTTAAAACCACCAGTCGTACCTGCGAAATCCATGGCTGTGACTGGGTCGCCCGACGTCCAGTAAGCCTCCTACAAGTCTTCAGCCTTCTTCACAGTCCCCGACTGCACACAATCGGCAGCTCTTCCTCTTCCTGGCTCGTAACGTTAGTAGTTACTCGCTGGTGCCGACACACGGCTATTTATTTTGACTGGCGAACTACTCGCAACACCCGAAAACTCCCGGCTCTTATGTTTGACCCTCTCCGTCGATTCCGACAGAACCGACCCGACAGCACTGGCTCTGAGACCAATTGTCACGTTCTGGATTCGGTGGAGATTTGGTAATCTTCTTCCATTGATTTTAGATGCAACATGCCCTCGTCGACCAGCTGTATCGTAACTTCGAGCAGCAAGCATTTCTTATTAAATGAGAAAAAGTGGAAGCAAACTAGTCAAAATTCTCATTGCATCAAAGGATATAGGCAAAGGATTATTAGAACAACCATCAGCAAAAGTAAAAACCAGTGCTTCAAAAGCGACCCCGGCTTACGGTTTAAGGGGAACAAGGGAAGTTGAATTTAGTGATCACATAAGAGCCTTCCTTTAGAGAGAGATTCCTCCAAACCTTGAGCTTCTTCCTATCCTATTCAACGTCTTTCCTTAAACTTTAGCAAAGCTTTCATTGCATATGAAGACTCTCTTTCAGGTAGTGAAGGCAGTGTGAACTCTATTCCCGGAATCCATCCAGTCTTTGCTTATGAACTGTCCAAATAAACTCCACTATTAAAGGATATAATTCACAAAAAGGTCAATAATAACTTATTAACTAACAACTAACTCGTAATTCTAAGGATGCATTAAGAAGTGAGCTAGCAAAGAGGAATTCTCAAACTTCTCACTCTAATGCAAATGAAACTAAAATAATTCTTTTCTCATCGAAATAAAATTCACATTCTTTCTGAATTCTAGGAAGAAGCTCATCTATCTAAGAGAAAACTCGAATACAAAGAGTACGAGTAAAGGAAGCAAATAGGACTCACTCTGATAGGTTAGGTTGAAATAAACATGAACCCGGTGTCTTTATTCTCTTTCTCACAGAACTTCTTAAAGGAAGACCATCAATGAGGCAAGAGTCCTAGGCTTAGAAAGAAGCATTCGCTCCAAAGCAAGAGTATGATAGGGCTACTTCCTCTCTTGTAAGACGGCGAAGGACCCAAGCAAAGAAAGGAATTGCTAACCTTGTGTAAGCTTTCAAGTAGCCGCCTAACTGTCTACTGGCTCTACACTAGAAGGCATGGACCGGGCGTACTTATTACTTCAAAAAGAGCCAGCCATCGGGTGTTGGAAAAGAAAGGAACTATTGAAAGCAATGAGGCGCCCCGAAAAAAAGCTTTTCTGTCAGGGCTTATACCTCTACTCTACTTACTGCTTTTTACTCTCCTGTGCTATACTATTGAATCTTCTTACCTGGCTATTCCATGCCTTTCTGTGAAAGCCTATTCCTTACTTATACCATACATGCCTCTTTCTAGTCCTATTAAATACACATATTACACCTATACGCATCTCCCTCCTCTAACAAATCAAAAAATCCATCTTACTATATATATACTCTGGTGTTTTGCTTGACTTATCACGCATGCATACTTGAAATACTTGACTTAGCTTTCTAAACCGGTACTACTCAACCTATACCATTGTGAATACATACTTGCCTAGCTAACTACCTGAAGAAGTATTAATCACAAGCAAATGCCTAGCTAGCTAAAACAACCTATCCAGATGTCTGTCCCTAGCCCTAGTCCTTAAGCAAAAACAACTCCTTTTTAAGTATAGGCCCCCCTCTATTGCCTATCTTCCCTATCGTAGAAGACCAGGTAATGCCATACTTTCCTCATTAGATAAGCGTAGACCTTTTCTGTAACTATATCCCCCCTAGTCCGAACTGATCTACTTGATCACCGAGTCGTACCATTCTCTATCGTACTCATACGTGGCAAGAACTACTCTTCCTCAGATCCAGCCCCAGGTAATTCCCTAGGACTGCTTTCCTTTCTTTACTGCTTTCTTTCGAGTTAGTCTATTGATACTCATTGCCAGCCCTACCTAAGTCCTAGTCCTCATACCGTTGACTGAATTACCTCATAAAACACATACATCTCTATTATCAAGAAACGAATAGAGAGTAGAAAGAAAGTGCTATATAAACAGTAGCTTACCCAACAGAGACTACTACCGGCAGCTTATTTCTTTCGCCCCTCCCTATTGCTGGACCTCCTTACCCTAGCACCATTGCCTATTTTACGTCGCCTATTACTCCAATTCATTAACATAAACACCTACCTGTTCTCCTTTCTCTAACAACTACTAATAGGTTAAGATAAGACCCAAGAAATTCCTATATTATCTCTCTTTCTGTCTGCCTATATATATTCGTTCTTTCTGTGAATGCACTATATGTTGACTTTCTCTAGTCACAAGCAATACCAAAGACAAGCACTTTCTTGTTTGGTTAGTAGACTGATGGCCTCAATAAACACTCTTTTTCGTGAGAGGAAGGTTCTCCCTAACTACAAGTCATAGATATGATAGAGAAGAGAAGTGGGCTGACAACCACTCCAAAATGCGTGGATCGACATTAGGCTTTGGCAGGAAGGGCAAGGATCGTCATGCATGCCACACTCCGGCCTTATCTGGTGAGTGGAAATATGCCACTCTTACTTTAAAGAACTGGGAATGCCCAATTAAATGAAAGCACTCTCACAGGCAAATGCCAAAAGGACAGACAGCTCAACTCTAAAGAGTTGGAAGAAAACTTGACAATATGAGCACCCCTTGCAGAGCATTTAGGGAGAACTTACAACCACGAAGCTTTCAAGAATAGCAATCACACCCACAACCGCTCGTTCATATCGAAAACATAACTCGACTACCATTCTATCCCCACCGCTAACCCGATCATTTCAACAACCAAAAGAGGAACTATCTTCTACTGGCGAATGGAAGCAACTGCGAGGAGGCAACGAACTGTCACCAACTTCGTAACCGGCAGGGGTGTCGGTATAATAAAAGCCTTCCTTTTGTGTATAGCCTTTAGCAAGAAGTCGGGCTTTATATCGCTCAACGGATCCATCAGCCCGGCCTTTGATCTTTCAGACCCAGCCAATAGGTCCTTTTCCTGGAGGTAAAGCCTGCAAAGACTAAGTATTCTTCCTTTATAGTGCATCTATTTAAGATTCCTTAGCGGGGTAACTTTACTGCCTCATGAAATGTTCTAGGTTCATGCTCATTATATAATATAGGGCTTTTCCTAATGAAAAGTGTTGATCATATGAAACATAGTTTGAGATTGGATATTTCGAACCTGAAGAAGGCTGTTCATTGAAGCAAGATAAAGCGCAATCAGGACTAGAATAAACCTGGTGACAGATGTAGTCTTTAAGATGTGATGGTTGTTTGTGTGGACGAGAAGATCGTCGAGGAGCAGCAACAGATTGCTAGGGGACAATATTAGAGTAGAGGTCTCACTAAAAGTAGGTGGAAGAAGAGTGTTTGTGGTGGAGGCTTCGGAAGTATCACTCTGAGGAAGAGGTATGAAAGATTGGGAGTGACTATCACGGTGAGTTATGAACTGCTCATGCACTTTGAATGGAAAAACTTTTTCTTGGAATTCCATATCTATACTAGTTAATATAGTACCATTTTCAAGATAAAAAACTTTGTACGCTGCCCATAGGGATAGCCAATGAATAAACAACGGGGGGCTCGTGCATCAAACTTCTTGCGTTTTGGATCATTATTATATGCATAACATTGACAACCAAAGACACGTAGATGTTCATAAGTAGGTTTTGTGCCAGAAGTTCATGTGGTGTTTTGCCTGAAAGATTAGGAGTAGAGATACCATTTCGTAAATAAGTGGCAGTAAGAATGCATGAACCCCAAAATTGTATTGGGAGGTTTGCTTGGAAACGCAAGGCACGAGCAACCTCAAGGAGATGCCTATGTTTACGCTCGGCTACCCAGCAACACATGTACGTTCGGATACCTTTATCAAGAAAAAATTGTTGCATTTGGAAATTCAGAATAAGATAATTTCTTATATGCACTAGGCTGAATATACCTTTGTAGAAGCTCAATGAACTTGTGACAGTAAGGTACCTGTACAGGTATGTAAAATACACTTTTTGGTTGTATGGCATTGTATACCATACCAGATGGTGGATATAAGTTCTAACCAAACCGAAGAACATATAGCTAACCTGAATATACCAGCTCCTTTAACAAAGAAGAGAAGGAGGGACAAATAAAATGCATGCTTTTGGTAAAGAAAATTAATAACAAAGAAACTCCAGAATGAAATCTTTAGAAAAAGAAGAAAGCTCCCACGAAGCGATTAGTTCAAAGCACGACGGCTAAGCAACGTTCTCATAGAATGTAGCGTCGGGAAAGCGAACGAGTAGACCAATGTCTTGTGATCCATTGCACTAGTAATTTCGTAGATAGGTTGCCTCTCATCCTTCCTTATAAAATGCCCCAATGAGACTACTACCCAAGCAAGGCTTCCAAACCCAAGTTCAAAGCCATTGGTTGGAAAGAAAAACCATATAATCCCAGTAGCTAGTAGTAAGCTCTATCTCTATGAGAGACTTTAAGCTGTTGAGTGGAGGAAAAAAACCATCGTATTTTCTTTGGTCCCACTCCTTCTCATCCATCTGCATGGACCCTGCCGAAGGCTATTCAAGGAGGTTGGCTTATCTTCCTTGACGAAGGAGAACGTGGTGATCGAGATTCTCACTTTATCTTGCTCTTTACACTCATTACGTAATGACGTAGTATAAGAAGTTCTTTCTTGTACTCTGGTTCTTTCTATATTATTATAATTCACCCAGCTATGAAGCCCATATCACAACGACAGGGATTGGTAAAGAAGTAAAGAAGTTCGCAAGCAAGCCGGGATGTAACCGCTGCCCTCGCCCCTAACAGCTTCTTTACCCCACCACATATATACATGCCCCTCCACAAAAGAAAGATGATGGAAAGTTGGCCCCGATTGAGTAAAGTTTCCTACTTCATGCTTTCCTTTAATTGGAATTATGAAGTAATAAACATAGAGAACCATGATAACCTACAACTATTTCTTTATTCATCCTTTAATCTTTCCATTAGTGCATGGATTACAATTGATATATAACAGGTGTCAGCTGCATGGCCGATAGTGTCCTGAAGGAAGCTGTAATTTAGTATCGTAGACTAGGCGAAAGAAGGAAAGGCAGCAAGGTGAACATGTCAGCATCAAAGCGCTCGCTTCCCGAATAAGTAATTTCAACTAGAAATAAAAGATTCGTATCCCAAGCTCAATAACTGGCGGCTACTGCCTTCGTTACACCGGGCAGATAGGAAACGATGAGATAGCCTCCTGCTGCTAAGCCTAATTAGTCCAGGAGGTAAGGAGAACAGTTTTCTCGTTAGCTAAATCCATTACCTTGGGAAGAGAAAGTATATTGATTCTCAATCTCGCAAGGGGGCCCCCACCCAAAGAATCGGCAAAACTTCACTCTAGCTCCTTCAACCCAGTAGCAGCCGTTGAACCAGCAGTAGTCATTGACGCAGAACCTAGTTCACGAGATCCAGTTCCTTATGATTCTTATTGTGATCCCTCATGAATGACGATTTCTTAATTATAGTGGCCTCAGAACATTCTTCAATTCTTGGGGCATTGCATACAATAAACTGAGATCGAGCATTCGTCCAAAGAAAGTTGGAGTTTGTTACTGTTGTTCAAGATCATTATTTCATACAGAAATATGGTTTGAAAATCAGCCCAATCCCTCTGTACCCAACTTACCTAGTCTCTCTAGTCCTCCTTAACTGTCCTCACTTCCAAAACACCTAGGAAGGTGAGACTCCTCACAAGCTAGTCATACATCAACTCCTACTGCGTATCATATCTATTCTCCTTGCCTTACCTCAGCTTCCCCAAGTTACCTGCCCCAATAAGTCGTCAACCTATCCAGCCTAGTTAGTGCCAAGAAATACCTATCCCAAGAATATTGCCTTTCTCGGAAACTCATCCATAGCAACGTTCTCTTAAGCTTACACCTACTCTTGTCTATAACAAGCCCTACTTTACTTATTATATCTATTGCCTATCCTACTATTGTACGTACCTAGCCGCCTACTTTGCTTTCACAACCTATTACTTAGGAATTTACTGAATCAAGCAAGCAGCAAAGACAAATCCATGTGCTAATGAGAAGACATCAACTCCTTACTACTTTGGTTATGCTTTTGTCAC
>Ga0265323_10000878_pt1 | contig 15913 bp, 7 predicted proteins | sample 41225metaG_FD_193580 | JGI IMG/M metagenome (GOLD analysis project Ga0265323, IMG submission 193580) | Rhizosphere microbial communities from Carex aquatilis grown in University of Washington, Seatle, WA, United States - 4-12-25 metaG | ecosystem: Host-associated > Plants > Roots > Rhizosphere >...
CTGACGCCGCGCATATCGTGGATTCGCAAACCAACTCGGCCCTGCTGGCGGGCAATGCGATGAGCGGCGTCAGCGCGGGCGCCCAATCGGGCATGGCGGGGAGTTCGCCCCGCGTGCCGAGCGACACGTCGGCCGGCGCCGGGGCGGGTTCAGTGAGGGACCAGCAGATGGGCCGGATCGAGAGCAGCGTGGCCGATCTGAGCGGATTGCCGCCCTTGGGGGTCATCTGCCGGAGCACGGACGGGGCGTGGATGTTGAACAACGAAAGGGCCAAGACCGTGCGGCGGATCGTCGCGGATCTGAACGGTTACTATGTCGCGTCGTTCCCCCAGCCGAGTCCCGAGAATGCCCGCTCGCTGAGGATCAAGGCATTGCGGGCCGGTGTCGTAATCGAGGCGCGCAGCTCGTTCGTGGGCTCGATCCGCGCCATGGCGGCGCCTCCGTCGGCCCTGGAGGCGCGTCTGGTGGCGGCGCTGGCGGCGCCGGCGTTGCCCTCGGACCTGATGTACCGCGCCTCCCTTCTGCGGCTACGCGACACCGTTGATGGCACCCTGATCGCGGTGGCGATCGAGGCGCCCGCCGGCCAGGGGGGAAGCGGGCCGATTTCGGTGTTGGCGCAAGTGAAGGACAAGTCCGGCCAGGTGGTGCAGAAGTTCAGCGAAGACCTGGCCCGCCCGGCCGCGCCGCAGGACGTGATTAGCTTCAACCGCCACTTCAGCGCCGCCCCCGGCCAGTACACGCTGGAGACGGCGGTGGTGGCCGGTGAGGGCGGCAAGGCCGCGGCGCAGCGGCAGACCGTCGAGGTGCCCGCGGCGCCGGCGGCCGGTCCGGAACTGGGGGAGATCGTACTGGCGCGGCGCATCGAACCGAGCCAGGGCGACCCCGACCCGCTCGATCCTCTGCGCTGCGCCGACGGCACGGTGATCCCCAACCTCTCGGGCCGGGTTTCACGGGCGGCGCAATCGTCCATTACCCTGTTCTTCGACATTCATCCGGATGCCCACACCTCGGGCACTCCCGAGTTAAGCGGCGAGGTGAGAATGAACGGGAAACTGATTGCGACGGTGCCGATGCCCCTGGCCCCAATCGCCAACCGGACATCGATTCCCTACCTGGCCAATCTGCCAACCTCGGCGTTGCGGCCGGGCGCGTACGATCTGAAAATGATCTTCACGCAGGGCGCGCAGAAGGCCGAGCGCAGCGTGGTCTTCAAAGTCGAGGAGTAATTCCCGGCGGGTAGGGCTAGCGGGGCGCGCTGGAAAGCCGCTCCTGGTAGCGGGCAATCCGCGCCGTCAGGCCAGCCGCCAGTTGGCTGTCACCGCTGCGGCTGGCCAGATTGAGCGCCTGCCGCGCCGTGTCGATGGCGTCAGCCAGGCGGCCGAGCTCGGCGTACATGGCGGAGAGCAGGCTCAGCAGCAGGGGCTCGCGCCGGCTGGAGAGCGCCACGGCCCGCTCCATGTGCGGCACGGCCTCTTCAAAGCGGCCGGCCTGCGCCAACACCCGCGCCAGATTGCCCTGGTATTGCAGCGAATCGGCGTTGGAGGCAACCGCGGCCTGAAGGTGCGGGATGGCCTGGTCCAGTTGGCCGCGCCGCGACAGGGCGATGCCGAGGGTGTTGTGGGCGTCGGGGTTGGCCGAGGCGATGGCGAGGGCTTTCTGGCAATGCTCGATAGCCTCGTCGATGCGTCCCTTTTCGAGCAGCGCGGTCCCCAGGTTGGTCTGGGTGGGCGCGCTATCCGGTTTGATGCGCAGCGAGGCTAGATAGGCTTCGATGGCGGCGTCCAACTCGCCCTTCTGCACCAGGTCGGCGGCCAGGTTGTCATAGGCCGAGACGTGCTCGGGCGCGATGTCGATGGCCTTGCGGTAGTGCGCGATGGCCTCGTCCACCAGCCCCTCGTGATCCAGGGCGATACCCAGGTTCACGCGCGCCAACTCGTCCTCGGGGTCGAGTTCCACGGCTTTCCGCCACTGCGGAATCGACTCGGCAACCTGGCCCTTGGCCATCATGCCGAAGGCCACATCGAACACGCCGTAGAACTCCGAAGCGGGGATCTCCAGCTTTTCGAGGCCGTCGGGAGGGATGTTGACGAACTCCGGAATGTTGGCGGCGCGATTGGCGGCGGTCGAGTTCTCGATCAGAACCGGCGGGCTGGAGTTGCCGTCCGGGTCCAGGTGCGTCAGGTACAACTGGGTGTAGGGCGACCGGGCCTTGGAGGAGAACACCATCCAGCGTCCGTTGGGCGAGAAGCTGTGCCAGGAGTTCATCAGCCGGGTGTTGCAGTTCATCAACCGGGATTGGCCGCCCTGGAACGGAACGATGTAGAGCTGGCTGTCGGGGCGCATGAGCTGCCCGTTCCGGCAGCGCACGTAGACGATCCACCGGCCGTCGGGCGTGATCTTTGGGAAGCTGTTGCTGAATCCGTTGCCGGAGGCTCCCTCCACCGGTTCGGCCTGGCCGCCACGGCCCTCGTTAAAGGGGATGCGGTAGAGGCTGTAGCGGATCTGGGTTTCGTTGGGATCGTTGGCGAACAAAGCGGGCGGCGCACCGGGCGGAAACGCGGTTCTGGCGTCGGCGCGGGCGAAGACGATCCATTTGCCGTCGGGCGACCAGACGCCGTCGGTCTGGGCGAAGCGGGGATCGTCGGCGCCAGGCAGCGGCTCGGTGCGGCCGGTGGCTACGTCGCGCCAGACCAGGGCGCCGCGGGTGGGGAAGAAGACCTGCCCGAATCGGAAATCCCGGTAGACCGCGAAATAGAACTTCTCCTCCAGGCCGTAGGCGCGGGTCAGGGCCATGGGGTCCCGCTCGTCGAGCGTGGTGAGGACATACCGGCCGTCCGGGGAAACCTGCGACATGAATCCGGCACGCAGCTTCCTGCCGCCGGGCGCGTCCCGGGTGGTGTTCCACTTGAAGACGTCGGCGGTGCGGATCACGGTTCGCTTGCGGAGCGGGACGACGGCATAGAGCGACTTGTCGTTCATCGGACCGTCCACATCGATCCCGAGGGTCTTGCCATCGGCCGAGAAGGAATGGCAGTTGGCGCACGTCGGCAGGCCCTCGAGCACGGTGTGGCTCTGAGTTTCGGCGATGCTGCGGAAGCGCCACTTGATATACCCGATGGCGTCTTTCGGCAGGATGCCGACCTCGCCTTTCGCCTGGCTGGGGATGAGCGGCACGTCGCGATAGAAGATGGGCGCGCCCACCGGGTCGGCGGATATCTGAAAGGTGGAACTGCCGGCCGAGACGGGCTGCGCAGCGCCGCCACCGGCGAACCCCGCGATGGCAATGGTAGCGGGCTGGACGGAGTGTTTCCTGATGGCCGCCCAGATTTCCGGCTGGGGAGTCCAGGTGTGGCCGGCGGCCTCCTCGGGCGTCAACACGGGCGGCGAGTTGAACTCGGACACGCAGCGCGGATCGATTTCGCCAACCCGCAGCCGGTCACCCTGCGTCCGGGCCTGGATGGGAGGCGTTCGGTCGGCAAAGGCTATGGTGATCTGCCATACGGTCGCACTGGTGGAGGAGTCCCTCCAGCGAATGGCGACAGGCGGCAATTCGGGTGGAATTACGGCGTCCTGGGGCGGGTAGTCGACGCTGATGGACGAATATGGAGCCTCGTCTGGCTGGCGCGGGATGGCCTGATTCTGGCCAGGCAACTCGGCGACAGCCAGAACGGAAAGCACACTCGCCGCCGATACAAACAGCGCATAGGCGTGGGATAATCTCACTTCAGACCGCACCTCTCCAGGATTTTATGATTATGACTGGTTCGGGCCATGGGGGCAAGACGGTGCCAATGTGCCGCGGGGCACGGAGTGTGGCTGCGCTGGGGATCCTGCTGGCGCTGCACATGGCGGGCGCCCAGGGGCGAGGCGGCGGCGATTTCGAGGACTTGTCGCGCCGCGCGGCAGCAGCGCTCGACGAGCATCCCGAAGAAGCCGTAAACCTGTACCAAAAAGCGCTGGCCATCCGCCCGAATTGGTCCGAAGGCTGGTTCTACCTGGGCGCGGGCCTGTTCGAGACGAGCCGGTTTCCGGAGTCGCGGGACGCCCTGCGCAAGGGCCTGGCACTGGAGCCGCGCAAGGGCACTCCGTGGGCGTTCCTGGGCATGGCGGAGTACGAGTTGGGCGACTGGGGACAGGCGCTGGCTCACATTCAAAAAGGCGAGTCCATCGGTCTGGCGGACCGGCCGGCTTTTGTGGCGGCGGCCCACTACCGGGCGGCGCTGGCCTGCCTGCGGCTCTCGGATTTCGCGCTGGCGCTGGAACAACTGCGCCCTCTGGTGCGCGCAGGCAACGATTCCGCCCCGGTGATCGAAGCCCTGGGCCTGAGCGCGCTCAACCTGCCGGTGGCGCCGGCTGCCCTGACGGCGGAGCAGCGGCCGGTAGCGGAGCTGGCGGGCCGGGCGGCGTGGGCCTTCGTGGCCGAACGCCCCGAGCAGGCCAGTTCGCTGTTCGATCAACTCGTCAGCCTGTATCCCCTGACGCCGGGCGTTCACTACATGCGTGGCGCGTACCTGATTGGCAGCGATCCGGCGGCCGCGGAAGAGGAGTTTCGCTCGGAGCTGCGGATTGCGCCGTCGCACGTGCTGTCCCGGGTGCAACTGGCGCTGCTGCTGATGAAGCGCGGCGAGATGGAGAACGCCGTGAAGCTGGCAGGCGAGGCGGCGCGCCTGGCTCCGGCCGACGCCCTCTCGCAGGTGACGCTGGGACGCGCCCTGTTGAGCGCCGGCCGGACTGCCGAGGCAATCGCGGCGCTGCAGACGGGAGAGAAGCTGGCGCCGCTCAACGCGCGCACGCACTTCTACCTCCAGCAGGCTTACCAGCGCGCCGGACGAGACGCCGAGGCGCGCAAGGAGCAGGCGGAGTTCAACCGCTTGCGGGACCAGCAGGAACCGTCGACAGTCAGGGAACCGTGAGTCTGCCGCATTACGCCGCGCGCGCGAACGGGCCGGGGGCTCTGGCATAATCTGAAGTATGAATCTGGTCAGGGCCATCGCCTGCCAAGCCGGTTTCCTCGCGCTGGCGCTAGGGCAGGCGCCGGATCCCCGGCAGATCTTCCAGGAAGCCGTTGGCATGCAGCAGCGGGGCGATTACGCCTCGGCCGCGGAGCAGTACCGCCGGCTGGTGAAACTCCAGCCCGCTGCCCTGCCCGCCTGGGTCAACCTGGGCGCGGCGCTGGTTCAACTCAAGGAGTATGGCGAGGCGATCGCCGCCTACCGGACGGCATTGTCGCTCGATCGGGGGAATCGGGACGTGCAGTTCCTGCTCGCGCTGGCCTACTTCAAGAAGGGCGAAGACGCGAGCGCGTCGGGGCAGTTGGAAGAGATGATGAAGGCCGCGCCGGGCGATGTGCGCGCGGCCACGCTGCTGGGCGAGTGCTACCTGCGCCTTGGAAAGCAGGACCGAGCTCTGGGGCTTTTGGCTCCCCTGGCGGAGAGCGCCGGCGGCAACCCGGATTTCTCCTGGGTGCTGGGCTCGGCATTGATCGCCACCGGCCGGCTGCGGGAAGGCGCGGCAGTGATGGAGCGGGTGGCCAAGCAGACCAACGCCGCCGATGCGTACATGCTGGCCGGCCGGGCGCTGTTCCGCCTGAACGAGTTCGAGCGCGCCAAGGCTGACCTGGAAACGGCGGCACGCCTCAATCCCGAGTTGCCCGGGGTTTTCGCCGCGCTCGGTTCGGCGCTGGAGAAGAATGCCGATAACGAGGGGGCCATCCTGGCCTTTCGCAAGGAGCTGGCGCGGAATGCCGGAGATTTCGAGGCGAACTTCGGTCTGGGCTCGGTTCTGTACTTCGAGCGCAACCTGGAGGAAGCGCGCGGGTATCTCTCGCAGGCTCTCCGGCTGGACCCCTCATCGGTGCTGGCGCGGTACGAGCTGGCGCTGGTCAACAAGGCGGCCGGACAATTCGAAGACGCTGTGGCGGACCTGGAGAAGGTGGAGCGGGCGGACCCCAACTGGCAGCAGATCCACGTCGAACTGGCCGCATTGTATTTCCGCGTTCATCGTCCCGAGGACGGAGCCCGCGAGCGCCAGATTGTGGACCGGCTTTCGGAAGAGGAGCGCAAGGCAGGCCCGGGCGCGCTCCACTGACCGGGCCGGGTATTCCCGGGGCTACTCAGACTCGTCGAGAACCTCGATGGCGTTGACGAGAGCGTAATTCTCCACCGGCTCGAAGGTCAAGTTGATCTTTCCCTGGGCGGACGGCTTGATGTGAGAAAAGGTCCTCTTGAGGGCGTGAAGGCTTCCGGCTTCCTTGAAAATGTCCAGGTTCTCAGCCAGCATGACACCGTTGCCCATGACGTGGAACAGCCGGCTGCCGATCCCGCCCTGTCCGGACAACTCGGGTCCGAAGTAGGCTTCCGCAAAATACAGCGACACGGTGTACCGCCCGCGGACATCGGCCGGAATGGCGTAGGCGAAGTGCCCATACCGCTCGCCTGAGAACAGGCCGGGGTCGGGGGTTCCCGCCACCGCGGCGGTTCGCCGGACCGGCGCGCCATTAAGGTAGTAATTATCCGGGCGCCAGAGTTGCCCGGCGTGATCGACGAACGACCTGGGCTGGACCACGAGGCGGATGGGGTTCTGCTTGTGAGGACTCCCCGGCAGCACCTCCAGGGCGTTCAGGACCGGCATTCCGCGCACCCCTTCCAGGGTGATCTGAAGGAAGCCGTCGCTGGCCGGGTGGACGTCCTTGAAGATGCGCTCATCGGCGATATTCTGACCCATGGCATCGGACTCCACGTCCAGAGCGTGAATGATCCGCTCGCCGTTGAAGTCCAGGGAGAAGGTGCCGACGTTCTCGCCCAACCCCGGTTCCACCTCGTGCCCGGTGTATGCGAAGTACAGGTGCAGTTCATAGCTGCCTGGGGCGAGGGGGATCCGGTAGGAGAACTCGCCGCTCCGCCAGTGCTGGAACAGCAACGGATCGTTGGTCCGCAGGACGGTGGTGGTGTCGGTCTGCCAGGGTCGTCCGCCCTGGAAGTACCGGTCGGGTTGCCAGAGAAACCCGGAAGCGTCGATGTGGGGTTGGCCGGAGTAGCCCGCCATGATGCGGAGCGGCACGGATGCCGCCTCGAAACCAGCCGCAGGGCCAGCGCCGGGCGGTTGGGAGCGACTCTCCGGCCGGGCGGCGGGAGCGGCGGCGGCCCCTGGGGAATGGACCCGGTAAATGGCGAACGCCACCAGGGCGATGGCGGCAACCGCCGCCGTGAAAGCCCAGAGACGCCGCCTGACCAGAAGGGCGAACAAACCACGAATGCCGCTGCGATCCACGTGGGGCGGAACGGGCAAGGGATTCGCAACCAGGGCGGGCGTCGCCGGCTGGACAGCCGGAGTTGCCAACTCGCCTGGCACGGCACTGGCCGCCACGGGTTCGCTGGCGGGCTCATGGCCTGCCACGGTACCGCTAAACAACTGAAACTCCGGCACATATTGGCCGGGCGGGACAAGGATACGTACGCGCTGGCTGGCGCCCTCGGCTTCGTAGAACTGGGCGAGCCGTTTCCGGAGCCGGTAGACTTCCACGCGAACGCTGGAGTCGTTGCTCTCCTTAAAGTCCTGGGGCTTCCCGAAAACATCCACCGCGATGGTGTATTCGGTGACCTGCTCAGGCGCATCCAGGAGCGCCTTGGCGCACATATACTGGAGGAGCCTGCCGAGCCTGGGGGACTGCCGGAATGCCTTGGATTCCAGAACCGCACTCAGCGCCTCTTTGACTTCGGCGATGGACGCTGGCCGGGGTGGGAGTTGGGGCTGCAAGGAATCAGTATATGCCTGTCTGCAACGTTACGCAATACGATCTATCCACTAGAAAACAAGAGATCCAAACGTTTCACAAGAGCGCGCCAGAGGGCGCCGGCTCAGGAGGCGGAAAACGGCGATCCGGCGGCAGACGGCGATCTGACTCCGCAGACTGCTCAAACGATGGGGCAGGAGGCCTCAAACGGGTCAGGTAAGTCCCGTATTCGTTACAGGGCATGCAACGTTACAGAGCCATGTAGGAACGGTTATGGTATTGACGGTGGTAGTGTATTCGTACTACCCTACCCCGCGACAGGGTCAAACATGGTTGCACGGGGCAGGATCTCAGTGTGTGTTCTGACGTACTGTTCCAGATCCTGGGGGGTCCGCAAGCGGACAACTTTGTGACCGGCTGTCAGGCTGAGGACGTTTTCAGTTGCGTTCTGGGTCGAGCCGGCCAAGATTAGGTTCGTTGAAAGGAAAATAGGTCTCAGCTATGCATCATGGAAGAGCATTTGAGCCGAGCCGATCACGGGGAGGGCGCTACTTGTACGTCGTGCTCCTGGCGGTGGCGGTACTGCTTCTGGCCGGCTCGGCAATCGGCCAGCAGCTCACCGCCACATTGAGCGGCACGGCATACGATCCGGCAGGGGCGGTTGTGCCCAGTGCCAAAATTGAACTCGTTAACCAATCCAGCGGTGACGTCCGGCGCACGACGACGAATACGACCGGCAATTTCACGCTGACGGCAATTCCGCCGGGAGACTACACCTTGAAGGTGACCGCTGCCGGCTTCACTCCGTGGGAAATCAAGGACATCGTCCTGAACCAGGGCGACGCCCGCACGGTGGGCAGCATCGCGCTGAAACTCGGAGCCGCCTCGGACAAAATCGAGGTTTCCACTGAAGGCGCGTCAGTCGCGGTGAAGGACTCGGGCGAGGTCAGCACGACCTTGGACTCCGATATCATCAACGAAATCGCGATCACCGGCCGCGACGTCGGGGAATTGATGAAGATCATGCCCGGCATGGCGATGAACAACAACGGCACCGGCAACAACGCCAGCTTCGGCGGCGACAAGGCCGTTGGCAGCAACTACGGCCCGGTAGGCAACTATTCGGCCAACGGCGCACAGCCGTTCGGATCGATGGCCTACATGCTGAACGGCGCCAATCTGGTGGACACCGGAAACGTGGGAACCCAGATCGCCAATATCAATGCCGACATGGTTGCCGAAGTGAAATTCCTGGCGGCGGATTACAGCGCCGAGTACGCCAAGGGACCGACGGTATTCCAGGCATTCGGGAAGAGCGGCGGCAACAAGTTCCACGGCGAGGGATACTTCTACGCGCGCAACTCGACGTTTAACGCCGAGGACTCGTATGCGAAGAATCAGGGTGTGGCGCCTCCGGATACTCACTATTACTATCCGGGCTTCAACATTGGCGGCCCCATTATCATTCCGGGCACCAACTTCAACAAGTCCCGGTCGAAGCTGTTCTTCTGGTTCGGTTATGAGTACATGGACCAGCACCCGGCCGGTTCGGTGCAGGAGTACTTCGTGGCCACGCCCCAGATGGTGGGTGGCAACTTCAACAACCTGCCCAGCGTGGGCGGGTGGGGCGGCGCAACGACCGCGGTTACCTGCTCCCTGCCGCTCACCGCGACGAACACGTGCCCGGGCTCGCAGATCCCCAACGGACAGATCCCGCAGTCGATGTTCGATCCCAATGGCGTGGCGTACCTGAAGTTGAATCCCGCCTCGAACATCAATGGGGCGACGCACTCGGGGCTGAACTACATGTTCATCAACGACTCCCCGCAGAATCGCTGGGAGCAGAATGAAAAGGTCGACTACTCGATCAACGACAACAACAAACTGAGCGTGTCCTACACGCACCAGATCGAGCACGATTCGCATCCGATCGACACGTGGTGGGCGCCCAGCCAGGCGGTTCCGTATCCTTCCTCGATGCCGGCCAATACACCGTCGGACGTGATGAGCGCCAATTTCACTCACGTCTTCAGTCCGACACTGGTCAACGAATTCGTGTTTACGTCCGCCAGATACACCAACGGTCTGGCGCTTTCCAACGCGGCCGCGGTGGATCCCAGCAAGCTCGGCATGACCTACAAGGGTCTGTTCGGCGCAAACGAAAAGCAGATGGCCGATACGCTGAGCTGGTCCAGCGCCCTGGCGGAGTTCATGCCGCAGGCCACCTTCTATGGTCCGTTCGCCGGCGGCGAGTTCGGCGCCACCAAGTCGGCATACGGATTCTACGACAATGTGACCAAGATCGTCGAACGGCACACGTTGAAGTTCGGCGCCTATTGGGAACGGGAAGCCAACAAGCAGTCCACGACCGGGATGGAGGGCCAGTTCGAGTTTGAGACGGGCGGCTCGACCAGCACCGGCAACGTAGTCGCGGACGAACTGATTGGCCACGCCCAGAGCTATCAGCAGGCCAACGCCATACCGGTGAACAACGACATGTTCAACCAGTTCTCCTTGTATGCCCAGGATGCCTTTAAGGCCAGCAAGCGGCTCACCCTCAACTTCGGTCTGCGCGCCGATCACATCGGGCAGTACTACGATCCAGAGGGGAAGGGCGCAGTCGTATTCGCCCCGAACAAGTACGTCTCGGGCGCGAATCCTCCGGCCAACGACGGGCTGGTCTGGTGCAAGATGGACTCTTCCATTCCGTGTTCCGGGTGGAAGTCGCCTCTGGCATACTTCAACCCGAGAATTAGCGCGGCGTACGACCTGTTCGGAGATGCCAAGACCGTCCTGCGCGGCGGCCTGGCGATCTTCCGGTATCAGGTTGGCACCGGACCGTCATCGAACGCCTACACGACCTCCAGCGGCGCCTATACCTGGAACACGAACAATGTGGGCATGAACCTGACCTCGATGGCGCAGATCAATAGCATCACGGGTCTCGCCAGTGCGGGAAATGTCAACGGTGGAACCATCAATACCATGGCATTGAACGACGGCAAGATTCCCAGCACGATGACCTACAACATCACGATTTCGCAGGCTGCTCCGTGGCGGAGCGTCCTGGAGGCATCGTGGGTTGGCAGCAAGAGCTGGGACCTGCTCACCGACGGCAGCAACTCCAAGGTCAACGACCCCAATGCGGTTCAGCCAGGCGCTCTGTTCAAGCCGTCCCCGGTCACGGGGGTGATTCCGTGCATCCGCGGAGTTGCTTGCAACAACCTGAACCTGTCCGACTACTATGCCTACCCGGTCTATCAGGATATCTACATCGCCGGACACGGGAGCTTCGCCAACTACAACAGTCTGCAACTCGCCTGGACCAAGAGCCACGGCCCCATCGTGTTCCTTGCCAATTACACCTTCAGCAAGGTTCTGGGCGACCGCGACGGTTATTCCACGAACGGCTCCAGCGCCGGACCGCAGATCGACCCCTTCAACCAGCGCAACGATTACGGAGTGCTTGCATACGACCACTCCCATATCTTCAACGCCACCTATGTCATCAAGCTCGGAAGTCCTGTCCACGAGAACGCGATGCTGAAACAGGTCGCCAACGGGTGGGAGCTTTCGGGGACCACGCAGTTCCAGTCTGGCACCCCGATGCAGCAGGCCTCGGGCGGCACGTTGAACGCCCAATGGCCGGGCAACGTGAGCAACCAGACCTACCTGGGCACCAACGCCATCACGTTCGTGGCCAAGGTCACCTGCGATCCGCGCAACGGGCGCTCGTCGGGACAGCTCTTCAACCCGAGCTGTTTCGCTCCGCCGGCGCCGGGCACCAACGGCGACGTCATCTGGCCGTACATCAAGACGCCGTCGTACTTCAACTCCGACCTCTCCCTGTATAAGACCTTCAAGATCTCGGAGAGCAAGAGCTTCCAGTTGCGCTTGCAGGCCAACAACTGGCTGAATCATGCCAACCCGCAGTTCGGGCTTCAGGGGAACAACGACAACACCCTGAATTTCACGACTCCGTCGGGTGCCTTGTCTCAGACCAACACCAACACCGGGACGACCGGAAAGCCGGCCTTCACCACCGGTAACCGTTTCATCCAACTCGCGGTTAAGTTCTACTTCTGACGTAGACACTCTAGTAGAATGGATGGGGGTGGCAATCAGCCACCCCCTTTTTTTATGACCATCCTCCGGCTGGCGGGTTCTTTCGCGGCGGCATTGCTGGCCGTTTGGGGCGCGGCCCTGCTTTTTGGGGGTCCGGAAGGCACGAGTCCGATCCGGTTCTCCTACCAGCCCATCGCGTTTCAGCTCGAGAGCAACGAAACCCCGGCGCGCAACGCTCCCGAGACCATGGCCGGCGGCGTCGCCATTCTGGACTACAACCAGGACGGCCGGCCCGACATTTTCTTCACCAATGGCGCCGACATCTCCACCCTGAAAAAGAGCGATCCGAAGTACCGCAACCGCCTGTTCCGCAACGACGGCAACGGAAAGTTTACAGACGTTACCGCCGCCGCCGGGCTGGAGGGTACGGGCTACGATATCGGCGTCGCCGTCGGGGATTACGACAACGACGGCTATCCCGACATCTTCGTGGCCGGGGTCTACCGCAACACTCTGTATCACAATAATCGCGACGGCACATTCACCGACGTAACGGCCAAGGCGGGCGTGAAGCTCGGCCCGGACCCGGAATACGGTCCGCTGTGGGCGGTTGCCGCCGCCTGGGTGGACGTCAACAACGACGGGCTGCTGGATCTTTTCGTGGTGAACTACCTGCAGTGGCAATACAGCGACAAGCCCATGTGCGGCTTTCAGGGAACCGCCGACTACTGCCATCCGAGATTTTACAAAGGCCAGCCGAATTCTCTATTCCTGAACCAGGGAGACGGTACCTTCAAAGAGGTTTCCGCCGAGTGGGGCATCCGGGCGCACCCCGGCAAAGGCATGGGAGTGGGCGTGGCGGATTACGATCTGGACGGGCGCCAGGATCTGTTCGTCACCAACGACGCCTACTACAACTCGCTCTTCCACAATCTGGGCAACAAGTTTGAAGAGGTGGCCATGACGGCGGGCGTGGGGCTCCCCGAGGACGGGAATTTCATCTCCGGCATGGGCGTGGATTTCCGCGACGTCAATAATGACGGCTATCCCGATATCGCCTTCATCGCCCTCAACAACCAGACCTTCCCGTTGTTTCTCAACGACGGCAAGGGGGGATTCCGGGAAGTCACGGCATCGAGCGGCATGCGCTCCCTGAGCCTTCACAAGGCCGGATTCGGGCCGGGGCTGTTCGATTTCGACAACGACGGATGGAAGGACCTGTTCGTAACTCGCGGCCACGTGGGCGCCCTGCCGCAGCCGGGCCAGGGCGTGGATCAGAACAGCACCGTCTTCCGCAACCTGGGCGCCAGCGGGAAGTGGGAAGCGCTGACGGAGGAGGCCGGTCTGGACGCCACGCCGCCGGCGCGGCACCGCGGCTGCGCCTTCGGCGACCTGGACGGCGACGGCAGGATCGACGTGGTGACCAGCGCGCTGGCCCGTCCCGCCGAAATCTGGATGAACCGCAGCCCCGGCGCCAACCACTGGCTGGACGTCGCGCTGCAAGGGGTCAAGAGCAACCGTGACGGTATCGGAGCGCGCATCAAGGTGGTCACCAGGAGCCTGGGCGCGCAGTACAATCACATGACCACGAGCGTGGGGTACGCGTCCTCGAGCGACAGCCCGGTCCACTTCGGATTGGGCCCGGACAAACGCGTGGAATCGATCGAAATCCGATGGCCATCCGGCGTGGTGCAGACGCTGCCGGCTCAGGACGGCGACAGGATTCTCAAGGTGAAGGAACCGGAGAAGTAGGGGGGCGGGGCGGCGATGACGGACAACGGGCTTGGAAACATCCCCCATTGGGGACGATGCGCGGCTGCCGGACTGCTCCTCACGGCCGGCTTGTGGGCTCAGGCGCCGGACGACAGCCACGCGGCGGAGGCTCCCATACGGGTCTCTGCGCAAGAGGTGGTGGTGGACGTGGTGGTACACGATCGCCACGGCAAGATGGTCCGGAATCTCGACCCCAAAGACGTAGCTCTTTTCGAAGACGGCGTCCAGCAGGAGATCCGCTCCTTGCGGCTTATCAGCACGCAATCCCGCCAGAGCCAACCCGCGCCGACGAAGGCGGGCAAGAAGGCCCAGCCGGCCAGTCCGGCGCCGGCGAGCCCGCTGGAGACCATGAACCTGGTCTGCCTGGTGTTTCACGATCTGACCCCGGAGAGCCGGAAGCGGGCGTTCGAAGCGGGCCTGGATTTCATCGCCGCCGAGTCGGGTCCGAACACCATCATCGGCATCTTCTCGCTGAGCGACAGCGGGGTTCATCCCATGGCGCGTTTCACCAGGAACCGGGCGGAACTGGTGGCGGCGCTCCAGCGCGGAGCGGCCGGCGGTGCATCGGCGGCCAGCAGTTCCCAACAGCTCTTCACAGCTATGGGACAGGAGATGACGCTCTCGATCAATCTGCCGTCCGGTCCCGCGTCCGAAGTGGGCGGGCAGTCGACGCCGCAGGTGGATTTTGCCTCGCTGGGAACTGCCGTCGACGCCTCGGTGGAGACCGGGACAGGCGGCGCCATAGCCAGGAACCCCCTGGGCAGGCAGGAAATCGATTACGAGCGCGTGGCAGGCATGCGCGAGATGGACGCCTTCGGCTGGCTGATTGCGCAATTGAGCCGGCTGCCTTTCCGGAAAACTGTTCTGCTATTCAGCCCGGGCGTCAATCGGCCCTCGACGGAAATGGACCATTGGGACAGGATGATCAAAGCCGCCAATGCGGCCAGCATCAGCTTCTACGCGGTGGAGCTCCGGGAAGATACCACGGCATCGCCCCTGGCGGCGTCCCGGGCGGGCACCCAGCGGGCCGCGGGGCTCAGCCAGGCGCAAGGGAAGCCCGATCCGATTGTCAACGGACTGGCCGCCGAGATGGCCCGCGCCCACCAGACCGATCTGGCCGATTACGCCGTCTCGACAGCCAACACCCATGCCTCGCTGGTGGACCTGGTGGAAGGTACTGGCGGGCTCCTCATCACCGACACTTCGAAGAAGATGCTGGCGCGGGTAATGGACGACGCGGAGACTCGGTTCGAACTGAGTTACCGCGCGGCGGCGGAGACCTTCGACGGAAGTTTCCATCGCATCGAGGTTCGCCTGGCCCGGCCGGATCTGCGCGTCGAGGCTCGCAACGGCTATTACGCCGTGCCGCAGAAGCCGGGAGGCGGAGCGCTCTCGCCAGACGAACTGGCCGGCCTGCGCGCCCTCAATTCCAAGCCGCAGCCGCACGACGTGGAGTACCGGTCCCAGGCGCTGCGCTTCCGCGCCCCGGATGGCCGCCCGGAGTTCGCCATCGCCTTGGAAGTCCCCATGGCCAAGCTGACGGCAACGGCGGAGGCGGCCGCAAAGAGCGAGCGCCTGCACGTCTCGCTGCTGGCGCTGGTCAAGGATTCCACTGGCCGGATCGTCGACATCCTGAGCACGGACTCTCCGATCGTTGTGCCGGATGCGGAACGGAGTTCCCTGGCGACGGGCCGGGTTCAATTTGCGCGGCCGGTCGTTCTGGACCCCGGACACTACACAGTGGAAACCGCGGTGGTAGATTGGGAAGCGGGCCGCTCGGGAACGAGCACGTACGCGATCGATGCGCCGCAGCAGGCCGGCCCGGAGTTGAGCACATTGACGCTGGTTCGCCGGATCGAGGATGTGGACGCCGCGGCGGCCGCTTCGGACCCACTGGTCTCTCAGGGCAAGCAAGCCATCCCGTCGCTCGCCACGGATCTGGAGGCGGGGTCGAAGCCTTACATCTTCTTCCGCGTGTACCCCGATAAGACCGCCGGCGGACGGCCGAGCCTTAAGGCGCAGATTCTGTTGGATGGGCGTCTGGCCGCCTCGCAGAGTTCGGAACTGCCGGCGCCTGACGCATCCGGCAGCATCCCCGTGACGATTGCGGCCGATGCGCGGCCGGGCAGCCACGAACTCAGGCTCGCGGTAACGCAGGGGGGCCGGTCCAGCCAGCAGAGCGTCAAGTACACCGTTTCGCCGAAGTAATGGCGGGGGCCCGCGGCCGGGAGCGGTGACCTTACCGGGACGGCGATCCCGCGGCTTGCCGGTAGCGTTCGAGGGCTGCGCGCAGCATCCGGACCAGTTCCTCGTTGCGGTCCTTCTCCGCCAGGATCAGTGCCC
>Ga0265323_10000879_pt1 | contig 15913 bp, 13 predicted proteins | sample 41225metaG_FD_193580 | JGI IMG/M metagenome (GOLD analysis project Ga0265323, IMG submission 193580) | Rhizosphere microbial communities from Carex aquatilis grown in University of Washington, Seatle, WA, United States - 4-12-25 metaG | ecosystem: Host-associated > Plants > Roots > Rhizosphere...
CCATTTGCAGGACGTCGAGCGGCAATCCAAAATCTGACAAGAGGCCGAGGCCAAACCACGTGAAGGCAGGTTCCGCATTTCCGTTCAGAGATGCCCAAACCAGTCGCGTGCTCATAGGCCGCGCTTTTTCGATAGCTGTGTTGTTCATAATCTCTCCTTTCGTAGTCGGCCAAAGCCGAGTTCAATGCCTATCGAAACCAGTCGTCGACCTGCGGCTCGTCGTAGTCTTCGCACTGGTTCGCAGGCGCGGGCATAATCACGCCGGCATTCAAATCGGAGGCAGATTCTGGATCAGATGTTGCTTTTGCCTTCTGATTGAAATCGCCGGGATCGTCATTCATCGGACCGACATCCACGACGGTTTCGTCGCAGCAGGGCACACAAATGCACTTTTTGGGCATGGTCTCTCCTTGGCCTCCTTGAGGTCGAAATGCTTTAGGTTGGATCGGGCGCTTACGGCGAGATTTGCCGGGCGCAATGCAAGGGGCAATCCTCATCCGGATGCGTTGGCCGTGTGGATGGGCAACGTTCCGTGAGAGGAGTTTCGAACTTTCGGTGAACGTGAGGGACCCGTTATTGAACGAACGAATCCTACTCTTAGCGCGTGCGCCGTGTTGGCTGTGCAGGCGTGTTCAGCTACGCGGCTTTAGCCTGCCCGACATGTGCCAGAAGAGCATCCCTGGCCTGATAGATGGTGCGGACGAACTTCCCATCTGCAGCGAAGCCTTTGTCCGGGTGAAACACTTTTGCCAATTCCCGGAAGGCGGAGTGAATAGAAGCCGACGATATATTGTGGATCGACAACTGGAGTACACCGGCCGCCCAAGCTATTTGCGTCGGAAACGGATCCTTTACGCTGGCTTTTCGAGCCGCTCGGAATGCTGAGTTCCGCCCCAGGAGCTCCTCTATCAATTCGCGAAGACGTGCCACGGAGGTGTCGTGAAGGTTGTGTTGACGGAGCAGGTGGCTGCGCTTTTCCATGCTCACGCGCAGCAACTGCACCGCCTTAGCTACCCCTAATCCGGCAAGTATGCGGCCATCATCGGCCCGCGCGATCTTCATCAAGATCTGTGCTGCCCTCGGCTCGTACTTGACGCGGTCGTCACGGAGGAACTCCAGGAACATCCCGTGTCCAAGCCGGGTCTTTGCTTCGGCTAAGGCGAGGCCGATGTCGTAAATCGCGTCTCCCAGGCTCGTCTTGCCGCCGGCGATTCTGACGGCCAGACGCTCGTATACATCCCTAGCCCCCAGGTTCTCAAATCCGAAATCGATTTCGCTTTTCATTGTCGTCCTCGCTGCACGATAGGTATTGGAGAACCATCTCCAGGAGCCGTTCGAGATTCTTTCGCGAACACACTTTAATGTTTGCAAGGCAGATGCCAAAGAAACCCGGCAAGGCCAGAGAACGTCAAACAGCAATCGCGACGTTAGTTGGAAATGCCCAGCCCCTTCCACCACGACTCGGCCTTCTCTGCCGCCATTCGCAACATCATCTCCGTCTTGGAGCCGAAACCCCTGAACCTGGGTTTGCCGGCCGCCGCCGGCAGAGAGTGAATGACGGCGACCAGGCAACGACGACCGGGCTTCTGCTGGTCGGAAGCGATGTAGAAGAGCACTTGCTGGTCCGGCCGAAAGATGTTGTCGTCGCGCAGTGATACCGACACGAACGCCTTGCCGTTGACGATTGAAGCCCGCCCCACCTCGGCAACAGGTGCACCAAGCAGGTAGACTTGATCTCCCTTCTGGATGCCCAGGATGCTGTCCTCAAACTCGATATTTGCGTTTGGGCCGGACGTGATTGAGTCACATCCGGCCGATACCAGAAGGCAGAAGACACCGAGCCAAGACGCGACGCTGTTCTTTACGTGGATCATGAGGTTACCTCCTGTGTTCGGTTCGTTTGCGATCAGGGCCTTTGTGAGACGAGTTCGTTCCACAGTTCAGGTGTGATGTCCGAAGGCAGAACAACCTGCGAACCAGGCACTCGGCGCTGCCAATCATCTCCCACATGCTGAACCACTCGTCCGACGTCTCGCATCGACCCCCGGAACGGAAGCAAAAGGAAAACCACTTTTCTGTGCGGGGGCATTTTGATCGGTTCCGGCCTTCGCTCGCAGGTTTCCAGGCCATCCGTTATCAGGACGACCGTAGTCGCACGTGTCACTGCTCGGGACAGGAGACTTGAAATCGCCGTACATCGCCCGCGCGGCGGCAGGTCGGTGTTCAGAGCAGACGCGATCCGCGCGACGGCCTCCTGAGAGTTCCGTCGGAAGATCGCGATCTGGGTGTCGGTCCGTGTTCGACAGGCGGCTTGAGCACGCCTGTGGTAGTAATCCTGGAATCCAGATACGTTTTCCGTGATCTTCTGCAATCCCTCCACCTTGAAGATGGCTTTGCTGCAGTCTTCCTCTCGCGGCGGCTGCGCCACCGACACTTCCGTCATTGGGCTGAATGGTCCTTCATCGGCGAAGGTTCCGACCCCGACGACTGTACACTGGAAGGCCAGAATCAAATGGGGGAGCGTATCAACTATTCGGGCAATCGCCTGCCGTCGAGACTCCGGGTCGACCGATTCGGTCATATCAACGTAGATCAGGCAACGATTTGTTGGCACCTGAGCCGCGACGGTACTCTGAACTTCGGTGTTCGATGCCTCACTGGGGGGCGCGGAGCCCCCCATCGAGAACACGGGCGTGGCGAGCAGAGCACAGAGAAGCAGCATGGTCACGGCCCTGCCGACCAATTTCTGCTTATCGCGATCCAGCCAGTCGAGGAATCGGCCCAACTCGGACAACCGCCCTTTTAAGCTGTCGATCTGGCCATCCCTTCGCTTGGGATATCCCAGCGTCCATGCAGCCGCCGAAAGGAAACCAGCCGCGACCGGAAGGCTCTCACCGAGGACCCATAGCGACACCGGAACTGCTTGAGCAAGAAAGTCGACAACCTCTCCCGTAGCAGTGCGTGAGAAGAGCAAGATGGTCCCCGCCACCGCAGCCAGACCGCCCGAGATGCCAGCAGAGGTCAGGCACAGACGAACTGTCCGCCGCGGCCGGTACGGATCGAAGAACATCGCGAAAGCCGCCACTTCGACGACCACCCCAAGGCCGGCAGCGACCAGCACGGAGATGATGATCAAGACAAGCCACGACAATCTCGCGAATGCAACGCTGTTCAATCCGTATTGGATGGGGCAGTCTGCCAAGAACAGAACAGACGCCAAAAGGAACAGCAGACCATAGAGACGCTGCTGCTCCGCCAAGCTCGCCATCGCGTTCGATTCTTTCTCAACTTCGAGCTTTTGAACGCGCCCTGCGATCTCGCCCTGCTCAGCGATCGCCTTTTGGCGAGCTTCCTCAGAGCGTTCGATACGTTTTTCGACGTGATCGGTCTCGTCGATGTAAAGCCTTTCCGATTTGAGGTTCATATAGTCTCCTTTCAGTCTTCGGCACCTAGTGCGAACACACCTCCGGCGTAGCCGACGACACCATGGTGTGTCGGGACTCAATCCCATCTGCTGTTGAGAAGCTATCCCTCGCGTTCCGATTCGGCGCGCGCCCGCCTCGTCAGACTGCGAGCAGTTATCGGCACACCCTGGAACTCATGCTTGCGCGACCACCAGCCCAGGTGGGCCCTTTTGACTTTCGTCCTTCGATGCTCATTCGGACGCTTGTGTATTTGCAAGGGCAATGCCAAAGAAACCCATCGTGGCTGGCACGCGTCAAAGTGGACCTTACCCGCAAGGCGGTGGCGTCCCGTCCACCAGTAATCGTTCGCCCGGCCTACGACGGAAGGAAGCAAGTCGAACAGACCAGTAAGAGAAATGGCCTCCAAAACCAGCTTGGGTTGACCAGCGCTCACCATTGGCACTCGGACGTGACGCGAGCGGCAGGGCTTGATATCCACGGTAGAACGATGAACCCCGTTGCATCTGCGTCGATCAACTGCAAGATGGGAGCCTGCGCGGCTCGCGCGGAATGCCGTGGTCGGCTCTCCCTTTGAGACACCGTTGATTACGATGTTCTTGATTACCATCGCAAAGCCTCCAGAGCCAGGATTCCATACGCGTTGCCGAATTTCACCGTAATTACGGCACGTACCTTTGTTCGGCGGCGAGCGATGGGATGAGGCAGTGGGCTTCCTCGATGCCTGACTTGTGTGTACAATCGGCTTTGGCGTTAGGGGCCAGAGATTTTAGCCGATGCCTTCAATTTCAGACGTCGCCGAGCCCGGACTCGTCTTGGAACTTCTTCAAAAGATCGAGTCCAGCAGAACGTTCGAGTCCCTCCCCCGACAAAAGAAGATCTTGCGCTTTCTCGTGGAAGCCACTCTGGCGGGTCGCCAGAAGGTCAAGGCATTGGCCGTCGCCTACGAGGCCCTAGATATCCAGGACGAAGTGATCGGACGAGTTGAGGCTGGACGCCTTCGGAAGATACTTCCGCTTTATTATGATCGTGAAGGCCGGGCAGATCCCATCCGGATTGAGATTGCAGAGAGAGGGTATGCGCTCGCGTTCCAGCCTGTAGGCCCGAACAAGTCAGGGACACCACCCGTCCCCCCAAACGTCCGAAATCCTTCGCCAGCAACGCAATCTGAAGGGCTCACCTGTGCCGAGGGTTTATTGGCGTATGTCTGGTCATATCCGCTGACTGGTGAGAATGAGGGGGCATGGGCGATCAAGGAAAGCGCAGCGCTGAGAGGGAAACTGGGCAGCGCCCGAGACGAGCCTTCGCTCGGTGTCGCAATTGTCACGACGGAGCTTGCGTTGGCTTCGTTCGGAGAGGCTGCTGACAGCCGCATCGACCGATGCATTATGTGGGCGATATCCAGAGCTGAGCGAGAGCCGCCGTACCGAATGCTCGTCGAAGACCGAAACCCAGCCGATCACACGCTCGAGGCTGTCAAGCCAGATTTCAGACACACGCTCGCCTTTGGCGTTGTCTTGGCGCGCGCCAAGAGGCAATTTGGATACCTTCACGCTCATCTGGAACTCGTGCTGTCCCACCAACTCCCGGATGGCAGTTGGCCACCTGAAAATCCAAAGACCAGCAGTCCTGTGTTCACCGCGATCTACGCGCTGGAGCTTCTTCATCTGGGGTCTCTCGATCCGGCAACCCCAGCACGCATTCGTACCGCGATCCCCAAAGCAAGAATCAAGGGTATGACATGGTTACTTCAGCAGCGCGGGCCCGATGGTCTCTGGCCAAGCGGCGTGTTGGGCGAATTTGCTTGGGACGGTCTTTGGGCCACCGCCTGGGTCTTGCACCGGTTAGTGCCTACTGCCGACGTTGTGTTTGGTCGATGGACCGCATGTGTTGACGATGCGTTGTTCAGATTGGTCCAAGTGGCACTCTCCCAACGAACATGGGCTGGGTCCACGGAAGATCAACGATACCGGGTAGAGGCCCGGGTGGCGGCCGCGGTCCGCAGGGCACACATCATGAAGACGAAGGCTCTCTCCAGCCGCTCACAGGATGCAGCCCGTCTGTACACGGGAGCTTGGCAGGCGCGCGCTGACCACTGGGTCAATCAACTCTCGCCTGGGCAGATGGATGTGGGTACAGCCGCTTTCCTTGTCTGGGGCCTTGTTCCGGTTGAGCGCCTTGCGGAATTGGGGCGCCTTATGTTACTGCGCGAAACCCATAGGCAATAGCTGGCTTTAGGGGGCATCCAAGTACGGCAAACGGTGCAGATGGCGCTACTCCACTACTACAATGGCCAAACTGCCGGCGGCCAGCGCCGAGTTCGAAACGGACGCATCGCTCTGTCGGTCGAGCCGAACCGGCCTGTTAAATAAGGCGGGGTGCCCTGCGGAGAAACGGAGAAGTCGGCCGGAGAGTCGCGCCCGTGGACTCACGTATGCGCAAACGGAGAATCTCCAAGGCCGAAGGCGGAGAGGCGGCATTCACCGCAAACCCATGGCTATGTTGAGGAAAACGCAAGGCGCCGCAGCGGGCACAGGAACGCCGAAGACGTTAACAACAGGGGAATTGCATTCCGTGGTGGGAAGATTTGGCTCCTCAGCCTGGACTCGAACCAGGAACCCTTCGGTTAACAGCCGAATGCTCTACCATTGAGCTACTGAGGAGCAGTTGTGTAATTTCATTTAATCAGACGCTCGCTGCCGGTGTCAAATTCCCTAGCGCATCTACAGTTGCCCAACCCCTGAAATCCCGGGGCGCCAGGCAGCGGCGCCACCGCGGCTCTCCGTGACGGGCGGGTCCGATTGCCCCGCTCCCTGAACGGCGCCGACTGCGCAAGGCCCTCGGGCAACATCGCCCGTTGCCGCCGCCAAAAGGCCAATCGGCCCTTAGCTCCCAGCCCCTCGCCCCGGCCCAGGCCGCTCCAGCGCCGCGTCCCGGCGCAGCAGCTCCAGGAAGACCTGCGTGGCCTGGTTGAACGTCTTCCGGCGGCGGTGAATAATGCCGAGCGGGCGCACCAGCGTGCAACCCTCAATCGGGATCGTCACCAGGCGGCCCTGTTCTACGTCGTTGCGAAGAGCGCGCACCGGCATAATGCTGATGCTGCCGCCCAGGATGATGGCCTCCTTCATCGTCTGGGTATTGTCGAAATGCATGACCACGTTAACCTGGATCCCGGCATCCCGCAGGTAGCGCTTCACCTCGCGGCTGACGCGCAGTTCGTCGTCGAATGCTACGAAGTCCTGCTGCGCCAGGTCGCTCGGGACCAGCTTCCGCCTGCGCGCCAGCGGATGGGACGGGGCGGCGGCGACCATCATCTTCTCTTCGCGCCAGGCGATGGCGGCGATCTCCCGGTTGGATTCCGGGTAGCTCACCAGACCCAGGTCGGCGCGATCGGTTAGCACCGCATCGTAGACCCGCTCGGGCCGCAGATACTCTACCAGCAGCTCGGCTTCCGGCATCCGGCCGGCAATCTCCAGCTCCAGCCGCGACATATCCGAGATGCCGACGGAGTAAATCGCGGCCACCCGCACCGTGCCCTGCACGCGGCCCTTGAGCTTGTCGAGTTGCCCTTCGAATTCCTCCTTGCGGCGCAGCACGTCGCGGCAGAATTCGTAGTACAGGCGGCCGGCTTCGGTCATCTCCAGGGGCCGCGTACTGCGGTCCAGGAGTTCCACTCCCAGCAGGCGTTCGGTCTCCTGCAACTGCTGGCTGGCGGCGGACTGGCTGACGCCGCAGGTTTCGGCCCCACGGGTCATATTCCTGGCGAGAGCCACATCCCTAAAGAGCTTGAGGTGGTCGAGGGTCATCCGGTTGACCATTATAAGCCCGCATGATATTTTCGAGCATCAATATCTTCAGAGCTTAAATTCTGATATACTGCACACTCTCCTCTCCGTTGAGGGGCCCCTCTTATGAATCCGGACGCTGCAACCATATCCGTAGAGCCGCTGGACGCGGAAAACCCGGCGTCCCCCCGGCGGGCGATCACCGTCTTCCTGTGCGCCAACTGCGCCCGCCCGGCCCGGGCCGCAACATCGGCCGGCTTCCCCCGGCCCGTTGTTCCCGACTTCGGCTGGCCCTGGCCCGTGCGGCAAGCCCTGGTGTCCTGCACCGGGCGTTTGCAGCCGGAACAGGTGCTGAAGGCCTTTGAGTCGGGCTCCGAGGCGGTTTGCATGGTGGCCTGCGAGGAAGACGACTGCCATTATCAGGAAGGTAGCAAGCGCTGCGCGCGCCGCGCGGCCTTCCTCCGGGCGATTTTGAGGGACATCGGCCTGGGCGGCGAGCGTTTGATGCTCTTCCACCTGCCCGGCACGGCGGCCGAAGACATGGCAATGGGGACCGGAAGAGCTGTGGAAGCGATCGCCGCCGAAGTCCTGGACGCCCAGGTGGCCACGATCCGCAGCCAGGTGCTCGCCAACCTGCGGGCTCTGCCCCCCAGCCCCCTGATCCCGGCCCCCGCGGCGGGAGCAGACGGGGATTCCAACCAGGAAGTGGAGGTCGGCAATGACGATAACTAAGAGTAGACTGGCTCAGGCGCTGGTTTCCAACCGGTTGGCCCTCACCGCGGAGTGTCTGCCGCCACGCGGTAGCGGCGCGACCGCGGTGGGCGCCCTCTCCTCCATCCTGCCCGACAACCTCGACGCGGTGGTGGTGGCCGACAACCCCGGCGAGATTCAAGGCTCCGCCATGGCCTGCGCGGCCATGCTGGCGGGCGGCGGCCGGCCCAGCGTGCTGTCCATGGTGACGCGGGACCGCAACCGCATCGCCCTGGTGAGCGACGCCCAAGGCGCGGCGGCCCTCGGCGTCGAGGCCATCTTCTGCTTAAGCGGCGACCACCAGTCGCTGGGCGCCTCGCCCGAGGCGGCCGGCGTCTACGATATCGACTCCATCCAGCTCACCCAGGCCCTCAAACGGCTGATGCGCGAAGGCCCGCTGCCGGAATTGCCCATCGGCGCAGCCGCTCACCCGTATCAGCAACCCATGGATCTGAGCCTGCTCCGCCTGCGCAAAAAGATCGCGGCGGGCACCGACTTCCTGCTGACCCAGGCGGTGTTCGACCTGCCCGGCTTCGCCAGGTGGATGGACGCCGTCCGCGCGGCCGGACTGGATAGCAAGGCGGCCATCATCGCCAGCGTGCTGCCGCTCGCGAGCGTGGAGCAGGCCAGGGTCCTCGACCGGCGGCGCACCTACGGACCGGTGCCGGAGAGCGTGATCGCACGGCTGACGGCCGCTCCGGACGCAGCCAAGGAAGGAATCGCCATCGCGGCGGAAATGGCGGTCCAGATCAAAACTATCCCCGGCGTTCGCGGCATTCACATCCTCAGTGGCGGGTGCGAATCGGCGGTGGCCGCGGTGATCGCGCAAGCGGGACTGGCTTAAGCGAGGCTCCATATGCCCGATCGCTACCATATTAAAACTGTTGCGATGCCGGCACGGTTTCGCCGGATCGGCAAGTTCGCCAATGTCGATTGGCGCGAGGACTGCTCGCGGTGCAGCAACTGCGTCAAACTCCGCTGCCTCTACGACGTCTACCGGCGCGAGGCGGCCTACAACCGCGATCCCGATACGCCTGTCGAAACGCTGGACGAGTGCAAAGCCTGCCTCTCCTGCGTGCAGGGCTGCACCAAGGGTCTGCTGGGCGTCTCGGTCAACCCCGAGTTTCTGGACATGGGCGACGAATATTGGAAGCCCGAAATCCTGCTCACCACCTGGAACCAGGCGGATACCGGCAGGATCCCGGTTTCCGGCGCGGGCTATCGCGGCCGGTTCAAGGGTCCGGGGTTCGATTCCATCTGGACGGACATGTCGGAAATCGTGCGTCCCACGCGCGACGGCATTCACGGGCGCGAGTACATTTCCACCAGCGTGGACATCGGTTCCAAACCGCTGCGCCTGCGCTTCACGCCCGACGGGGCCATGCTGAGCGAGCCATCCCGGCTGATCGAAATCCAGCTTCCGGTGATCCTCGACCTGCCGGCATGGGCGGCCCAGGGCACGCGTCTGGCGGCCGCCCGCATCGCGGCGGCGAAGCAACTCAAGACGCTGGCCGTAGTCCGCTCCGGCGACGCCGTGCAGGCGCTGCCCAAGCAGTTGCCCTCCGTGGTGCCGGTGGTGTCCAGGGATGACCTCGCCAATAGCCAGGACATTCTTGAAGGCGTGCGCATGGCGCAGGTGTGGGACGGCCCGGATGTGACGGCCGTCGCCGCCGCGCTCACCGCCATCAACCCGCAACTGGCAGTTGCGGTGCGCCTGCCGCTTTCGCCCGCCTCGGCCGATCGCATTCTCGAGTTGAACCGCGCCGGCATCAAGGTGTTCCAGCTTTGCGCCGACCAGCACGGCCGCGAGCGACTGGCCGGCGGACGGCCCGGCCGTCATATTAAGGATGCCTTGCGCGAGGTGCATGGCCGCCTGGTCGCCGAAGGGTTGCGCGACGAAGTCACCCTAATCGTTTCCGGAGGCATCGCCCTGGCCGAACACATGGCCAAGACCATCATCTGCGGCGCCGACCTGGTAGCCGTGGACACGGCGCTGCTGGTGGCCCTCGGCTGCCGCGTCTGCCGCGACGCGCATCCGCGGAATGCCGGCGGCGAGGCCCAATGCGGCTCGGCCGAGTTGTGCCCGGCCGAAACCGATTCCTCCGATCCGGCCTACGCCACGCAGCGGGTGGTGAATCTGATGGGCGCCTGGCATAGCCAGTTGATCGAAGTCCTGGGCGCCATGGGTATCCGCGAGGTTCGCCGCCTGCGCGGCGAGGTGGGAAGAGCCATCTTCATGGAAGATATCGAGAAGGAGGCGTTTGGCGACATTTGCCAGGTGCCTCGCTCACAGGTGAGCGCATGACCATCAGCGACGCCGAAGTTCAAGTCCGGATTCGCGTCTCGACTCCCGAGCCGGAGCCCGAGCGGAAGCCCGAATCCCCGCGCCGCGGCCACAGCGACTGGCCGCAGCAGAGCGTACCGCGCGAGGTCCACCCCGCGCCCGACCGTTACCGCAACGCCGTGGGCAAGTACAAGGTGGACCGCCTGGCGGCGTGCCAGTCCTGCGGGCGGTGCGTCGAGGCGTGCCGCTTCGGAGTCCACGCCAAGCCGGCTGGATATGCGTACACGCTGCGCCCGCTGGATCATCTCTGCATCGGGCCGGAGTGCGCCGAAACCGCCGAATCCTGCGTCGCGCAGTGCCCGCACCAGGCTCTCAGCGTGCGGCCGAACTCCACCGCGCAGTGCATGGGCGATGCGCGCTGGTCGAGCGACCTGATCCTCTCCACCTGGCACCAGGCCGAGACCGGGCACGCCGCACCGCGGCACCTGGAAAGCCGCACCGGCGCCTCCGGTGGCGGTTTCGACAGCCTCCGCTTCAAATTCGAGGTCCCCGGATTCGAGGCGCCCACTCCCGTCCCCGAGGGCACCGAAATCGACACCGGCCTGGACCTGAACCATAGCGGCGATGGCCGGCCGCAGTGCCATATCGACCTGCCCCTTTACGGCGGCGGGATGAGCTTCGGATCGGTCAGCATCCACACGATTCTGGGCAAAGCCCGCGCCGCCGCGGCGTGGAACACCTTCACCTGCACCGGCGAGGGCGGCTACCACGACCGCCTGAAGCCCTACGACGATTACGTGATCACGCAGGTGGCCACCGGCCTTTTCGGCGTGCGCGAGGACACCATCCAGCGCGTGCGGATCGTCGAGTTCAAATACGCGCAGGGCGCCAAGCCGGGACTGGGCGGGCACCTGCTCGGCGATAAGAACACTCCCGCCGTGGCCCGCATGCGCGAGGCCGTCGCGGGCAACGCGCTCTTCAGCCCCTTCCCCTTCCACAGCGTCTACAGCGTGGAAGACCACAAGAAGCACGTCGATTGGATCAAGGAAGTGAACCTCCGCTGCCTGGTCAGCGTGAAGGTATCCACGCCCACCGACGTGGATATGGTGGCCGTGGGCAGCTACTACGCCGGCGCGCACATCATCCACCTGGACGGCAGCTACGGCGGCACTGGCGCGGCGCCCGACATCGCCAAGAAGAACATCGCCATGCCCATCGAGTACGCCGTGCCGAAGGTGCACAAATTCCTGGTGGCCGAAGGCATCCGCGACAAGGTGACGCTGATCGCTTCCGGCGGCATCCGCACCGCCTACGACGTCCTGAAGACCATTGCCCTGGGCGCCGACGGCGTGGTGGTCGGCACCGTCGAAATGGTGGCCCTGGGCTGCGTGCGATGCGCCTGCTGCGAGAGCGGCCGCGGCTGCCCGCGCGGCATCGCCTCCACCGATCCCGAGCTGATGATGCAGGTGAAACTGGATTGGGCCACGCAGCGGCTGATCAATCTCAATAACGCGTGGCGCGAGCAGATCGTCGAGGTGCTCTCGCGCCTGGGCATGAAATCCATTCGCGAACTTCGCGGGCGCACCGACGTTTTGTGCCGCATCAGCGATGAACCGGCCTCCGCCGGGGAGGTTTCCCAGTGAGCGACTTTGCCGAAAAGCTGCTGGCCTCGAGGTCGCAGGTCTATTCCGGAATCGAGCCGCCGCCCGAGCGCGAGGAGGAAGGCGGCTGCGGCGTCACCGGGTTCGCCTGTAGCGTGCCCGTCAAGGGGAAGTTCATCTACGAGCCGTCGGTGCAGATGCAGAACCGCGGCAACGGCAAGGGCGGCGGCATTGCGTCCGTGGGCCTGGTGCCGGAACAGATCGGCGTCTCCCGTGAGACGCTGGACAGCCACTACCTGCTTCAGATCGCCCTGCTCGATCCCGCGGCCCACGCCGAGGTGGAACGTGATTTCGTGCTGCCCCACTTCGATGTCGCGCTTTCCACGCGGCAGCCCCATATCGACGATTTCCGCGACCTGCCCGGCCTGGAGGTTCGCCCGCCGGACGTGCACCGCTACGTGGTCCGCGTGAAGCCGGACGTGCTGGAGTCCTTCGCGACGACCGCCGGTCTCGAAGGTCTGGCGCCGCGCCAGTTGGAAGACGAGTTCGTGTGGCGCAATTCCTACCGGCTCAACGACACCTTCTATGCGTCGCTGGGCGAGAAGCGCGCCTTCGTGCTCTCGCACGGCCGCGACCAACTGGTCTTCAAGATGGTGGGGTTCGCCGAGCAGAACGTGCAGTATTACCAGCTCCAGGACTTCTCCGCCCACGTCTGGATCGCCCACCAGCGCTACCCCACCAAGGGCCGCGTCTGGCACCCCGGCGGCGCCCATCCCTTCTCCGGCATGAACGAAGTGCTGGTGCACAACGGCGACTTCGCCAACTACCATTCCGTGTGCGAGTACCTGAAGCAGCGCAACATCCGCCAGCAGTTCCTCACCGATACCGAGGTCTCCGTACAGCTTTTCGATCTATGGGACCGCGTCTACCAGTATCCGCTGGAGTACATCATCGAAGCCCTGGCGCCCACCACGGAGCTGGATTTCGACCAGTTGCCGCCCGGGAAGCAGGCCATCTACCGGCAGATTCAGGCCACCCACATCCACGCCTCGCCGGACGGTCCGTGGTTCTTCATCATCGCGCGCACGTTGCAGGAGAAGTTCCAGTTGATGGGGATTACCGACACGGCCATGCTGCGCCCGCAGGTGTTCGCGTTCTCCGATAGCGGCGAAGTGCAGATCGGGCTGATCTGCTCGGAGAAGCAGGCCATCGATGCCACCCTGCGCAGCCTGGCGCAGGAAGACCCGCGCTTCTGCCCCGTGGCCGACAAGTACTGGAACGCCCGCGGCGGGTCCAGCAGCGATGGCGGCGCGTTCGTGTTCACGGTCGCCCCCGGCGAGAACGGCGGCAAGCGGCTCTCCTGCGCCGACAAGTTCGGCCGCCCGGTGACGCTGGATGGCGGCACGGTCCGCTGCGACCTGGGCGTCTTCGAGGTGGGCGCCAATGGCTCGCCCAACTCCGTCAAGGAAATGCAACGGGCTGGCGACGCGGAAGGCATCTTCCAATACGCGCTCGGCCTGGCTTCGTGGCCGGCCGGGCAGTTGCGGAAGTTCTGCCAGGGCCTGGTGCACGCCGCCGATAGTCCCAAATCCCGCGCCGCGGCGCTGGAGGCCCTGACGCTGATTCACAACCGCCGGTTCGACACCGGCGACAAGCGCCGCGCCACCGTAATCCAGGTGGTCGAGGAGGCGATCGACCGTCTCCTGGATACCGCTCCGCTGTTCGGCGAGCCCTCTGCCAGCCTGTGGCGGCGCGCCACCTGGGCCACGCGCGACCGTCTCGAAGCCCCGCAGGCGGGCGAGGAACTGCTGGTCATCGACGCCCAGGGCTTCCCGCCCGAGGGCGACGATTGCGACGCCATGCTGCTCCGCCACGCCTACGAATCGGGCTGGAAGCGATTTGCGGTCTACCGCCTTCGCGGCCAGCGCTTCCACGGAGTGGGCCTGGGTCCGGCAACCGAGGGCGTCCGCATCGATCTCTACGGCTCCAATGGCGACTACACCGCCAGCGGCATGGATGGCCTGGAGATGCACATACACGGCAATGCCCAGGACCAGGTGGCGCAGATCGCCAAGCGCGGCAAGCTGGTCATTCATGGCGATGTCGGCCAGACCTTCATGTATGGCGCCAAGGGCGCCGATGTCTACGTCCTCGGCAACGCGGCGGGCCGGCCGCTCATCAACGCCGTGGGACGCCCGCGCGTGGTGATCAACGGCACTTGCCTGGACTTTCTGGCGGAGTCGTTCATGGCGGGCGATCCGCTGAATGGCGGCGGCTTCGTCATCCTCAACGGCGTCGAGTTCGACGCGCGCGGCCGCCTGACGCCTCAAGCGGCCCCATACCCCGGCGCAAACCTGTTCTCGCTGGCCAGCGGCGGTGCCATCTACATCCGCGATCCGCATCGCAAGGTGGTCGAGCGCCAGCTCAACGGCGGCGTGTTCCTCCCCTTCACCAGTGACGACTGGCGGCTGATCCGCTCGTATCTCGAGGAGAACGAGCGCCTCTTCGGCATCCAGGTGCGGGATCTGCTCACCGTCGAGGGGAGCGCCCGCCCGCCGCAGGAAGTCTATCGCAAGGTTGGCGCCGTGAAGCTGTCGGTGCTGGCCGGTTCGGAGAAAAAGAAATGATGGGTGCGATGGCGTCTCCAACGATCGAAATTGAGAGCATCGGCGGACACATGGCTAGCGAGGTGGCTAAGCGCAGCGGGGCCTCGCCCATGAGCTGTTACCAGTGCGGCAAATGTTCCAGCGGCTGCCCGGTGGCGTCCCGCGGCGACTTCAAGCCGCACGAACTGGTGCGCATGGTGCAGACCAACCTGCACGGGCCCGTGCTCTCCAGCCGTTTCATCTGGGAGTGCACCTCCTGCCATACCTGCAGCACGCGATGCCCGCAGCAGGTGGACCCGGCCGGTATGATGGACGCGCTGCGGGAGATGAGCCGCGCCCTGGGGGCCGCTCCGCGCTCGACGGTGGTTCCGGTTTTCAATCAGATCTTCCTCGATGCCGTCCGCGACCGCGGCCGGATCTTCGAGCTGGGCCTGATGATCCAGTTCAAACTCCGCACCCGGCGGTTCTTCGAGGATGCCGATAAGGGCCGGATTATGTATCGCAAGGGCAAGCTGGCGCTCTCGGCGCCGCAGGTTGGCGGAAAGGCCGAGCGCAAGGCCATGTTCGACCGGGCCGCCGAGGGAGGCACCAAGTGAGTTACGCGTTCTTTCCAGGCTGCTCGCTGGAGGGCACGGCCAGGGATTTCCGCCTGTCCACCATGGCCGTGGCGCAGAAAGTGGGCCTGGATCTGCCCGAGCTGAAGGACTGGATCTGTTGCGGCTCGACGGCCGCTCACTCCACCGACCCGCTGCTGGCCGACGCCCTGCCCGCCAAGAGCCTCTCCGCCGCCGGCGGCGCCACGGTGGCGGTAGCCTGCGCCGCCTGCTACAGCCGGCTCAAGACGGCCAACCACCACATCGCCGGCGATGCCGCCCTGCGCGCCCGCGTCGCGCAGGTGGTGGGCCGCGATTACGACGGCCAGACGAAGGTGCTGCATCTGCTGGAGATTCTGGTTCGCCAGATCGGCCTGCAGCGCATCCGCTCGGCGATTCGCAGTCCGCTGGCTGGGCTGAAGGTGGCCTGCTACTACGGCTGCCTGCTGGCGCGGCCGCCGGAGATCACGAATTTCGACGATCCCGAAAACCCCACCCTGATGGACCAGCTTCTGGAAGCCGCCGGCGCCACGCCGGTCGCCTGGCCGCACAAGACCGAGTGCTGCGGCGCCAGTTTCTCCATCACCGACCCTTCGATCGTCCTCGAACTGAGCGCCCAGATTCTTCTCATGGCGCAGGCCGCCGGCGCCGATTGCATCGCCACCGCCTGCCCGCTGTGCCAACTGAACCTGGACATGCGGCAGCAGGAAATCGAAGCGAAATCCGGACGCCGGTACAACCTGCCGGTGTTCTACTTCACCCAGTTGCTGGGCCTGGCGATGGGCTGCCCGGCGGACGATCTGTCGCTGGGAAGCCTGATCGTGGCTCCTGGCGCGTTGCTCGAAGCCAAGGGAATCGGGCGCTGAGGCATG
>Ga0265323_10000881_pt1 | contig 15881 bp, 6 predicted proteins | sample 41225metaG_FD_193580 | JGI IMG/M metagenome (GOLD analysis project Ga0265323, IMG submission 193580) | Rhizosphere microbial communities from Carex aquatilis grown in University of Washington, Seatle, WA, United States - 4-12-25 metaG | ecosystem: Host-associated > Plants > Roots > Rhizosphere >...
GATTATTTTTAGGAAAGAGATCTAGAGTCAAGGGGTATTGTCGCACATAAGTAGTGAGTGATTCCTTCCTCCACCACAGGAATGACAGGGGAAAGAACAACGTTTCAAGCTTTGGTTTCAAGATGACGTATTAGTCAGCTAGGCTTGGTCAAGTCTTTTATTGGTTAAGTTCTACTCTGCGTCCTGCCTGGTAAGTCAGAACGCTTGAATGGGGCAGTTCGAATGGTAGTAGCCTTTTATCTTCTTGCAGTGCCTTTGAGAGAGAGGACGTTGGGAAGTTCAAAATAGAATGGTAAGCCGATGCTCTTTTAGGATCCTCGAGTTCTAATGCTTCTGCCTTCGAGCTCCCACTGCAGTCTATAAGTCTTCTCGGAAAAAAGGTATTTGCAGCAGTTTGAGTCAAAATTGGAGTTGTAGGCGGTTAAAGCGAGTTGACTTCTTTCCTAAGCTGTCAATTCAACCTATTCCAAGTATAATGAATGTAGGTTGCTAGCCCTAACCTGATCTGTTATCCCTAGCTCATCTACGTAATGAAATAAGCTTTGAAGCAATGAAATTCTACCAAAGGCACGCCCCGCCCCTTCTGTTCAAGTAGATTTGAGAAGTCCTACCCTCATCAGGTCAAGCTGTAGAAGGTATTTCTGCAGATAAGCCTTATCCTTCCACAATAAGCTGAGAATATGCCCCTCAACAATGGAACGAGCAAAGTAAGAATTCACTCAACCTGAAGAGCGACCCTCAACAACTCGTACCCACTACAGTATGGAGCCAGCACAGTTGAGAATCGAAGCCTACCACTTTCACTTAACTTCTCTACGGATTTGATTTCAAAGAACTTGATTACAACTCTTTCTCTGCGCGCCGCATTCTAGTTCAATAGTTTCTTTTTGATTTACAGAAACAAAAAAGAAATACAATGCCATAATATGTGATAAAGCTTCTTCAACGCTAGTTTTCCTTTCTTTGCTTCTTTATGCTGGCACTATTTCTTATAAACCAATTGTTTTTCTATGTCCGTTAACACTTTCTTATTTTGGCACAATTCTTATATACTTGACTTGCTAGCATGCCTTACCTTGCTTTAGAGAAAGTGGAAGGAGTATTCTGGTATGGGTAGATTTCATAGGTCCAGTAGTCAGATAGCAGGTTGATTTCTTAGTAGTTTGTCTTCAGGAAAGAAATGCAGTGCTTTGCTTATATACTAGACTTTCCAACGTTTTGACCACTTGTCTTGCCTGTTCAATGTCCTATGCCTTTCCTTATTCCTTGGCTAGTAGACTATACGAAAATAGCGTGCTAGCTAGAAAACAACAATCTTTTACTACTAAAAACCTACTTGGTAACTAACTCCTTGGGTCAAATACCATACCATTAGCTCTAAGCATGCAGCACAGAGATAGGTATTTTGGAATAGGTTGAGAGAGGTAAAGAGGTATTTCTCTAAGTATGCGCTAGGCTTAATTCACCTTGATCTCCTTTTTCGCTCCTGAACCTGTAGTAAGGAGGGAGATAATCCTTCCCATGGTTGGCTGGATCGCTTCCTTATTTCGACATCTTGGAATTACTTCTTCCCTCACACTCTTAAATCTGCTTTATCAAAGAACTCTTCAGATCATTAACCCAAAAGACCAGTTTCAATAATTTTGTAAAGGAACTGGTACTGAATGAACTAGACTACATCAAACTCTATACAACTTGTTTTATTATTCTTGATCAATTGATCAGTGGCAAACTGGAGTACACAAACAAGATGAAGATGAAACTCCAGACCTGCAAGAAGAAGATGAAGAAAAGCCTCCACCAGGTCATCAAGACCAAGGCATCCAAATCCGAAGTATGCAAATGCTGCACTGGGGAAGGAATGAAATGGGCATCCATGTGTGTGTATAAACACAGCGAATATGTGACTGCATTCTATTTTCTCACATTCAAGTTGTGAAAAAGTACACAGAAGTTTCTCTCTCTATATTGTCCCTGAAACCAGAGCAATCCGAAGTTTCCAATGTTGTTTCGGCTTTCCCTTTTCGTTTTCCTTCGGAACTGGAACTACTGCTCCACTGGCAGCTACCATTCCAAACGCTGGGGGGAACTAGATGCCAAGGAAAGGACTCAAACTGATTCGTAAGCACCCAGGACTTCTACTATATACTCTGAATCCAGGCACAAGGACTGCTAATAAAGGGGGCTGCTTTAAATTCTAGTCAGATGGAATAATAGAGTTGGGGGTTAAAATACCTATATTCCAAAGCAGTAGCTTTATAACTTTCTAAATAACTTTCTTTTCTTTGCTTCCTCCTTATTATATTAGTAGTTAAAATCCGTCGGCCCAACCAAAAACTCAACGTACGTATTAGCCCACAGAGTTTTATGTTTCAAGGGCTCCGAACCCAGGGCATCTGTTCTGCTGCTCACCTTTTCAAGTCGGAAGAAAAAAGCTTTCCAACTGCTTTGTCACCGGAGCGCACAAGGACAATGGTAACTTTATAAAGGCCACTCGCCAGGGAGGAAATTCTTTTCATAGTTGTAAGGGCTGGTCATGGATACACGAAAGTGCCAATTTTTTTATCCCCACCCAGATTCTTCCTTTGTATCAAATTTATGATTCAGGAAAGTTTTTAGCTGTTGTATTCCTGGAATGTCATCACCTGTATGTAATAAAAGTATCATCAACATAAACAACTAAATGGAATCGCTTACCCAATGGAAGTTTTTTTTCTATCAGCCCACGATGGATTTTTCTTATAAATACCTTATTTTGGAAAAGATAATCATAGGATCCATCATTTATGGAATCTCCTTTTCCCCCAAGAAAGAAGACATCTGTCCCAGAAAGAGAAACTTGGGTTTTTCAATGGGAGTTTCCGGCAAGTATATTTTCATGTCCACCTTTACTGTGGCTAAAGCATAAAGGCGGCATCTTCTAGGCCTATCTAATTCTCTTCTTTTTGTTGGATGCCTTTTTCTTTTTTATTCTCTCCAATCATGCTCGTCCTTTGCGGGGTATGAAATGGACCTGTGCTTTTTTATTTGCGAATGTGCTCATATCCAACTTAGATTGGATAATTCTAGTTCTTTTAATCTTTTTGTACGGGCAACAAAAAGAGACTTCATTTTAATGGGATATTTAGAGAAACAACCTTGATTTATGTTAATTTAAGTAAGAATTTACATAGATAGTTCCATGAAGTAGATTTAATTAGTGCAGCAAGTAAAAACCAGCGGGGGGGGACCATAATAATGCTTTTTCAAAACCTTCCGCTCCTCCCACCAGAACCCATAAACACGAGATGGAAAGTTAGTAAATAGTTCAAAGTGAAACAACAAGCTAGGCCACTGTAGTGCCAAATTTCATATGAGGAACATGTATCTTTATTACCATACAAGTGGTATGTAATGGTACATGACTTAGCCAGTACAGTCTTGGTACCAGCCCGGTACAGACACATTGGCCTTTGCTATTTCTCTTAAAGAATACACCAACACTTGCGAGTTTAGCAATAGAAACCACACGATCTTCTAGCGGTACCATAGACTATACATCTCAGTACCAGGTGGAGCATGTGGATAGCAAACATGACCAGCTCATTACTAGGTTTTGGTAGATGTGGTTTAATTTGCATTGTCCTCTTGTATATTTTGCTTCTCTTGTTAATGGCATAAACCTCTATATATCCTTTCAAGCAAGAAAATACTTCTATTTTTCTTTGTTTATACACAGGAGTTTATGAAACCCAGAGAGAGAAAGTGCATGAAAGAGAATCTGCATCCACGGTGAGCTTCGCCGCTAGTCTTTAGTGCTGTATATGCTATGAATGGGGAATAGTGTCCGATGCTCTGTATCGCTATTTGTAAGTATCAGGTTTGTATGTAGTACCAGTTCCAGGAGCATCTCCCACATCTGATGGTGGTGATTACTCTGATTATCTTGACCCGTATCCCAACTTGTTCCACTAAGAAATTAACGGCATCTTTTGGCACCAAGGAATTCTAAACATAAACAACATACGACTTTTCGATCGAACTTTAATTTCTTCCTTCCATTTCATCTGTTAAAGTAGTCTCCTTAGAAAGTAGGTACGCTTTCTTTGATACCAGACTGGTATGCCTTCTACACTTACCCACTTGCTCTCGAATGAGAGTCTTTATTTTCAAAGCAAAGTGCTCTTCTGCAAGATCTCTTTATAAGCTAAAAGCCAAAATCATTCCACCTGGAAAGAGGAATCGGCTGGATAGTTCTTGTCTCGAAAGATTCCCATATTCATGAGTTGAAGTACGTGCCTTAGAAAAAACGGAGTCTTTCTTTGCTTCTATTCGATAGAGTCTTCCAGTGCAAGCAAATAGGTTAGCTTATAGGCAGCAAGAAAGCTGGGTCAGTGAGTGAATGGCTTCTGCCAGGTTCTAGCTAGCATTTTCTCTCAGACAATCGACCTCTCGTCTTAGCCTTTGCATCAGATAGTATTTAGCCCCAGATTTGGAGTAAGAAGGTAGTAGGTAGGACGTCTACAGCTAGCCCATATAAAAGAGCTTTCCTCACTCCTCGACCATGGAGGCCATGCTCTAAGGTAACTCCGTTCCGGTGAAAGAATCGAACTAACTCCACGTGTTTGAAAAAATCACTCTTTCTTAGAGTTTCTTTTTAAAGAGAACAAGTAATAAATCAAGAGAAATTTGGGGAAGAGCAACCTCAACACCAAAATAATAATCGAAAGCGCCCTCCCGACTATGGACAGAAAGGAAAAAAAGCCACTTTTAAGGATGGGAGTCAAGCCAATCCAAAGAACTAGTTACCATTACCTATTTATATTATAGACAACCAATTAACCCTCCATAATACCCAACCAACAATCGGATATCATGGGAACAGCATTGAAATTAAGGAACCATAGAAAGAATTTCACCCAATTTAATAGAATTGAAAATAGGGAACGCAATGAACCAGTAGGAAGGATTAGGAGGGGGCCCACCGAATATTTTATAATGTTTTTCTTTTAATATATTTTTTTTTTTTGCATTTATTTACTTTACTATGATTGGGAATATTTTAAAAATGCAATGGAAGCACGATTTTTCACGCATCGACTAAAATAATAAAAAATAATAATATATGAAACATAACCACTTACAAATTGTTTAGGAGCCCTCCCTAACAATGCGCCACATTCAAACGGAGAACTTGACTCTCGCATAGAGAGGAAGTTTATTACTTTTAGCGTTCTTACAAGATGAACAAATTCTATGTTTCTTCAGAAAAGAAACAAATAAAACATCCCGACCGGCGGGGTCGTTGATGTGGTAGTGAGGATTGTTTGCATGTAGGTTGGAGGTCAGCTTACTTTTCAAGCTCCTTTTATTTAATAGTAAAGTCCATCTCTTTCCTCATTGGAAAATCTGTTTGTTGAATTTATGTGATTGAAGTTAAGTAGGCAAGACAGGATATTGAAGCGTAAGGAATCGAAGCAATTCGGAAGAAAGAAGATAAAAAAGGAAAAATAAACCAATAAATATCCTGTCGTTTGAGGGGCCTTTTCGATGCCAAACGTGAATTGACCAGGGTCTTGGATGCTGTGTTTGCCCTCGATCCCTTGTTTTTAAGAGAAAGTAATCACATGGAGGCGGCTTCAATTCTCAGGAGCTGCCTTGAGAAGCTTTCTTCTACAGGTGCTGGTGACACCAGCTTGCAGTTCCAGATCCAGTTTATTTATCTCTCAAGTTCTTGCCGAAGCTCACAGCCACTCCATTCCTTTTGAAGAACCGGAAGCATAAGTTTCTTTTCGAGGTCTGCTTTTATTTGTATTTTGGAACTCTCTCTCTCATATCTCATCTCATGCAAAACGAATTGATTCCCCTCGACCATCTATCTAGATTTTTAAATCATTGGAAACCTTGCTCAGCTGCACGAGTGGAAGCAGATGCTCTCTTAATTATGTGTTTGCAATCGTAGCACAGATGTTTTGCCTTTTCTGAGATCGTTGCTGCAGGTATGTTATTTTAATCTTAATCACCCTGTCTTGCCTTTATGCGAGAATCTCTCATTCAAGGAAAGACAACAAAAATAATCTAAAGGGGTCACCCCCTCTTATTATTAGTATTAGGTTGGAACCCCTTCCTATTGGCTTACTACAGCAGGTATAGTGAGATGCACAGGAGTATACCTTTTTACTTATAGACGACTAGTAGCGCGAAGACAAAGAGAATTCGGCTTCCTGGCTCGTAACGTTAGTAGTTACTCGCTGGGTAAAAATCCATATTTGAATGGACTTTGGTTCGAATCCAATTTTTGATGGAATTCTCGTGAGTCAATAATTAGAAAGATATGTTCTGTAAACCGCTGCGCACTTCTTTCTTGCTTCGAAATGCAAACAAAGGAAATCTGGTCAACGCTCCGCTCTTTTCATCGGCATAAGATAGTTAATAGAGAAGTTGCCGATATTCTGAAGTGATTATCGACCGGCTAGTCAATGAATTCCGCTAGAAACTAAAAAGTCAGGTTTCGCGGAGGCTCTATCTTTCCAATGGTAGTTAGTTACCAGAATGGTGCTGTAATTCCTAACGAGTAGTAGAGGCAGCTTAGTCCAGGCGTCTTTACCAAAGTTTCCTATTTTTTTCTTAGTTAGGTCCCCAGGTCAAGAGGAAGGTGGGTAAACCGCAAGCTAGGTTTTATATCCTTGATCGTGAGATACCAGTAATAGTGGCTGAAAAGTGTCTGTATCTACCTCGTCGAGGAGATGGGTAAGCATGCTAGTAATGCGAGGCGATAATAGCATCTTTGCCAAATCAAAGAAATCGAGCCAACAAAGCTAACAGTGAGTTGGTAAGATTCTAGTAGGATGTGAAAATCCAAACCAAAAGACTAGTTGCCGTAAACGAGAGGTACCGGTATGTTCAGGAAATCAAGCTGTAAGTTATAAACCGCGAGTAAAAGAAAAGCTTTTTCTGTACTTCTACTTATAACAATTAGAAAGTAGCATATGTCTCCACTAATCCACTTCCAAGAAAGCGGTGAAGATCTAGGACGTGCTATAAACTAATAGTAAAGGGAGGGTACATAAAATCCGAACAACCTGACAACTTCAATTATAAAGTAAGAAAGACTCTCACCTATGAAAAACCACAATCAGTGCTAGCTTAAGGTGTATGGATAGAGCAAAAGGAGGAATGCAATTAGTGAGTAGAGGAACTTCTACTACTGGAAATCAAATCTGCAGAAGTTTATTTAAGTTCAGAGCTTTTCTTTCTCTCTTATAGTATAGAGTTTGCCTTGGTTTATGAATAGATATAGGTTGCAGGAATACGATCACTTTTAAAGACAAAGATTCTATCTAAACACCAAAATCACCCGTAATTCCAATTAATTAGAATATGTACTATAACGCGTAGGTCTTATAATGCTTGACTGGCTAGTGTTAATCCTCATATGGTTGACGAGGAAGGAGCTAGCTAATAAAGCTTTTGTTTGTTAACCTCAAATAGGCTATTGAATGCAACGGCAAATAAAGAAGAAGAAAGTGCCAGAGCTAAGAGCTAATATATTCCCAGTCTATGCTTGGATAAAGGAATGATAAGAGCTATGAGCAGTTTATTAAACTACACTACGGCTAATATATATAAGGACAAATCAACTAGAAAAAACCGTTGCCAAAGAAACCATTTTTTTAAGCTTATTCGTTCGCGCTAGGCTCACAAACTATATAGAAGAACTAGAGGCCGCCAAGGTCTTCAACCATTAGACAAGCAGGTAGGATCCTTTGCTTACTACTTGAAGCAGAAACCTCAAAGAGGAATTATTTCTATTCACGAGGAAACCATTAATCAAGAAGAGAGACAGACATACTTTGAGCTCTTAGAAGGTTGCCCAACAGAAAGATGTTAAGACAAAGAGAGAGATAGACCTTCAATAAGGATGCTGCAATAGCTTTCAAAGTACTTTGCTTATAAAGCATAAGCTGATGTTAACATCAACTGAAAATATATTACTTGCTACACGAAGACTTTCTGCCGTAATGCTCTGAGCGCTCGTCTTGATGCTGGCAAGAAGGCTGCCGAGTTTACTTAACTTCACTTAATACGATACGCAACTTCTTTCTTTTTCAACTGACTTCGTTCATTAAAAAGCAGATAACTTCTTCCCTTCAAGCATTTTCTTTCCAGTTTAGAAGAAGTCAATTTGTAGTGTATGGTGCTTCTTGATTCTCAAGTAATTTATCTCTCTGGCCAGAAGGTCTGCATGATGTGTCTGTTCTGGCTAGAAGGCCGTATTGGTGTATGAGAGTCTGGAGTAATTGTTTGAGGAGGATGTAGTAAATGATTTTGATGAGTAATGAAACTGATTGGTCTAAAGTCCGAGAGGTTTTCCGCTCCAGGTTTTTGAGGGATGAGGTTAATGCAGGCACAGTTTAGCCTACAAAGGTAAAGGCAATTTTTGTATAAATAAGAAAGAATAGAATAAAGAGTTTACTTTCAAGTTGCATTTCGTGTCAAAGTGTCAAGGAGGTTCAGCTTTTCTTCTTCGCTCACAATACCCTGCAGTGTGTAATCCGGTGGGGTTGGTCAAAAAAGTTGTTTGTGGATGAAACAAATTGATGTGGTAGTATTCCCTGGTTAAGAGAGTGGATCAAGAGATGATGAAGATCGCGAGTAGGTTTTCTTTTTATCTCCTGGGCCAACTCAAGTAAGTTCTCTGCTGCTCTCTCGGTAGAGTAGATTCTTTGGATGCGGAGGTGGGTAAAGGCAAAGAGCAGAGGGCGAAGCGGTAAAAAGATGTCCACCCTGGATTTCCTTTATCAAAGACTGGAGCTTCTTTATCCAATCCAGCCATCAAGATAACAGCTCTCTCACAACTCAAGTAGGAGCACGCAATCGCATTGCCTGTAGGAAAGTCCCTTAGATCCTCCTAGTTCTCGACGCTTTAACCCTCTACTCACCCTGGGCCAAAATTGAATCCCATTGACACCGCATGTGCCAATGACTCTCAACCACCTTGTGAGCAAAGATATAAGTACTTAGAGTATAGGCGGTCTTACTAGCCTTCGAGCCGCTATCCTCTTGGTACTTTCCGAAATCTAACGCACGACGCCGGGTCGAAGCGAGAGTCCTAACCGGCCCTACGGATTCTTTTCTAGACTTGGTTGGCTAGCTTATTTTCTGGCGCTAAAGCCTCATCTTTGACACCTTTTTCATAGTTCAATTGGAAATCCCTTACTTTCAAAACTAGATCGAAAGGGCGGTTGTGTTCTAATTCCATGGAGTGGACTTTCGAGCTTTTCTAATGTCCCACATACGTTGATCCCTTGACCCGGTTAGAGAGCCACACCACACATGCCCATACATTTGACTCTAATTGCTCTGTCAAAGCCGAGCGACACTGAGACGGCGGCGGGGCCCCTCTGAGAGAGTTGAAGTAAAGGACATGTATTTTTGATTTTTATTATAGTGGAATGCAGAGTAAATGATACTCCAGCACCCAGCTCCTTGACCCAGATAGGAAGATTTAGAACTGCAGATTAGCGAACGATAGGATAGAGATCCGATGGCGAATTATGCAAAAAAGTTTCCTTTACTTATAGATAGATTGGTTTTCCTATTCCCCCGAAACATATGGAGCTAGTGTTCTCGGTATAGGATTCCCTGGAAACTATGGCTTCTTCTCGAAAACTTATTATACTCGGAAAATCAAAATATAACAGGAATCTTGCTCTCGGATCAGCTAGATAGATACTTCATTTCATTGACCTGACCCACAACTAGCGTGAACCTCTTCGTCCTGTTAAGGACAATACATTTTTTGAACCAGTAGCAGATGTATCTGTTAGTTCTACCACTAGCCTCCAAGCTCCCATTGTTAAGACATCTGAGGAGATTCTTAATGATACCCCTACCATTTATGGTCGAGCTTTACCAGAGACTAATCCTCTTATTAATAATAAGGGTGCATACCAACCTATTCAATTCCATAAAAAGGCTATGAATAGTCAAGGGTTTGACTCGCAAGGTCAACCCGTAAAGATGGACTCTTCTAATAATCTAGAACTGGATACAGCTCGAATCAACATGCGATATCATTCACAAGCAATGGACGCTACAGTTGCTCTAAAAGAAAAAGAAGAAGCTGTAGAGTCACTAGCACGTGCACTCGCTACTGAACAACAAGTTCATGCTTCACTTCAATCCCGATGGGAGGAGAAAGTGAATAACTATGAATCTTTTATCCACAATAATCTACTGCTGGCCCTTTCACAGTTCCATAATCACAGCTTCTCTACTCTACTTTGAAAAGTAGGTATGGCATTCAGTAGTACGGTAGATTTTATTTACTCTGCTACTCTAAATGCTACTGTAAGACTTGTTGCTTATGGACTTGACAACCAAACCTAAAAACGCTTTTTGATCTAAATCTGTACGACTTGCTCTTCATCCTTTCATTTCAACTACACACGGTATTATTTCTTTCTCTCGAGTTATAGCTACTATTTAAGTACGACTAGCTAGCTGGATCTATATTGTTGCTTTAGTAGGCTGCGTACTATCTACAGCAATGTGGGCTGTTCCACTGACTCTTAACGATTCCTACTTACTCTACTTCAGATTAACGCTGAAGACACAACCATTTCGAATTTTCTTACTTACTGTGCATACTCTCTTTACTCTGTAGTTAATTGGACGTTTAACATTACAGATACTACCGAGTTTATCAAACATGTTTCTAATAATAAGAAATAATTTCTTCTTGCTCTTATGAAGTATATTCATTTTCTACTACTAACACCTAGTCACATACTCGAGAAAGGATTCACAATGATTAAGCTAGAGTGGCTACTCGACCTTATTAAGAAGGAGTGTTCCTATATTTCTTATCCTTCCCGAGGAAGCGTAAAGAGTTGGGCATTCCTAATTGGTAACATTTAATAACTCATTTGTCCCCTCAAAATGAATTCCAAATGCTTTGACTAAAGGATACTTTAGAGGTATAGGGCAGTATAGAGATGGGGGAGGGATTTAATGCCAGGCAGACTGCACCCTTCTGACCATGTCATCCTACTTTTTCCTGTATCTCTCTAAAGGAAAGGTCCTGGAGTGAGTACGAGACATTTTACTAAAGGGGTAGGTAGGAAAAGGAGTGTTGGGTCTAAGCTGGCATTGGAAGCCGATAGCCAATGATTAGATAGGATAAGTCGGTCCAATTTACCTAGATCTGAACACTCTATCCTTGAAGTTCAAGAGGGGATCTGAGACAGTCAAATTGAGAGGAAGTAGGAGGCCGCTTAGGATTTCCTTTTCCTCTTCCCATTCTCACTTCTGGAAAATGGTTCTCCAACTGAACAATTTGGTGGCCGGCCCTTGGTTCTAAAATGTCAGTGGGTACAGGCTATGACATTGATTTTTGGAGTGACAGATGGCTTGGTGACTTCACTCTTGACTATCTTTTTCCCCATGCTTATGCTTCAACAGTGAACAAACAGACCACAGTAAGAGAAGTTTGGGACAATGGTCAGTGGAACATTCACCTAGGCTGATGAGGTAGCTATTGATGAGAGAGTCTCTCTGTACCACTTACTGTCCAATTCTGGTGTGTGTTGTACCAATTTACCAGACCAACTTACCTGGAATTGGTCTAGTTCTGGCTCTTTTTCCACCTCTAGTTTGTACTCTTTCCTTAACTTTGTAGGGATAGTGTCTTAGGATAGGAGGAAGCTTCTTTGGGTGGGGGGCTAAGATGCCACTTAAAGTGAAAGTGTGTGTGTGTGGCTTATCAAACTTGCTTACTAAAACCAACCTGGCCAAGAAAGGGTGGGAAGGGGACCTTGCTTGTGCTTTTTGTGCAGAAGAAGAATCCACCTGTAACCTGTTTTTAAATTGCTCAGTAGCTGCAAAAATCTGGCGTTGGTTGAAGGAGGCAGGAGGCATTGTGGGAATTTTGCTGAGGTGTGGGATAGCATTATGAAACACTCAGCTCTAAGAAGGGGGGAACTGCTCTGTGTGTTAGGGGCAGTTATCTGGATATTGCAGTTGGTGCGATCGAAATAGGACCTAAGCCTTAACATTTCCAATTATTTAAAGCAAAGGTTGGTTGCCTGAGTGATGGTTTCAAAATTAAATATGATGTTCTAGCTTTACAAAGCACTGAAACCTAATCTTATAATGAAGGTTACCGGAGGAAGAATCTTATAACATCGACCCTCATAGTCTTATTGGACTCCTCCAACTAAGTCGTAAATTGTCATCGCTATCGCTCCTGTGCCGCCTACCTACTAATAGTAAACAAATTCTCACGTTTCAATTCACACTCCACACCTAAGGAACATCCGTAGCAAGCCCCCTTAAGAGAGTGCAACGTAGTGCCAGTTCATTTTCAAATAGAAGCTGCATGCAATTCTCATTTCTAAGCAAGAATAGCTTTTTGGGGAGTTCTAGTTCTATTAAGAGGGATGACTTCTTTTGGAAATGGACCAATGAATGGGGGAAATCAATAGTTGGTTCGAATCCGCTACTCATAGTTCATATCACTAGGGGTATGCTTTCTTTTTCCCCTTTTCCTTACGCGGGACTCACTCTCATATTTGCATTTTTTTTGAAAGCGATTTCACTCATATGGCTTCCTTCATTCAGTGTGAACTTTGTATACTCTGGCGCGGAACGAAGTTGCAAATCAGCTATTTGTCATAGTCCTCATAAATTCCACCCGAGAAAGTCTGGACATTTCTTTATATCTGTCTTTATTTAATTCATTTGAAAAGGTATAGCATCATATATGGCAAAATTCTCATTTCAGGAAGAAATTGAACCACTTATTTCCATTTTATCAACCTTAATTTCCTCTAGAAGTTCTACCCCGAAAAAATATAAACAACCCAGGATTCTAGAATCTCGTCACTTATTAGCCCATTGAACTTTTTTTCAGTTTCAAACCCGCATGTTTGTTTCATAGGTTTGACTAGTAACAGGCCAGTTCAACCGGATTTTGACCTGTTCAACTGTAGACCCGATCCACAACCTAGACCAAACAAACCGGGTCCAGTTCACGGTTTTTCCACGGACCAGCCAGTCCAGTTGGTTTTTTATAACACTGGTAAAATGTGACAGTTGGACAACGTGTTTTGAGGCCAAATTCTCAAGTTGCAACAGCAGGGACAAACGTTGTGTAATACATAAAAGTAAACCAAGAAATGTTCGAATAAAAGAAGAGGTGTAATAGTGCTTGTTTTGGAAATGGAGAAGGTTGTAACGTACGTGCTTTTAGACAAACTCAAGAAGCATAAGATTTCCCGCTCTTTCTGGAGCTAGTGGCGAGAATATACGCTTCTTTGAGCAGGAGGTCAAAGCAGATAGAGGATAGAATCGAAGCAATTGCCTATGGGGCTACGTACGAGAAAGAAGTTTGGAGGGAGGCCAACAACAAACAGGTAAAATAAAGTAGAGTGGGGGCGGCCTTACTCAACCGCTCATGGCATTCGCATAGCAGCTCTACCAAATACTTCTCGTTCGCTTAAGCCTTGCCTTCCTTTATTTCATTGGAAATAGCCTTACCAAACTTTGCCTTATCCGGCTTTCTTTTCCATCGGCTAAACAGCCTCGAAACCTGTTCTCAGTCCTATCTCCCTACTATATGTAATTGCGCCTCGCTACACATACTTTTTTGACTTCTTCTCCACAAAAAACACTCTTCCGTCGCCCTACTTGCTTTTTCGAATTTCCGCCGCTGCCTTTACCACTACTTCTTTATAGTTGTATTGTGCTAAGCATATAAATATGCCTCTTTTTACGCTTTGTAATGGCATAACAGGAAGTGAAATGCCCAAGAGAGAAGCGCCAGAGGAAACTCATTAGTAGAACTTCGCTAAAGGTAATATAACTAGTGAAAGCTGCGATCTGATACTTGAAAGAAGAATAGTGTTAAGCCCCGGAATCAATGTACCCTTCGGGTGTAGTGGAGGGAGAGGTGATTTGTTGAGCCACATAGGAACTCTTGAATGGAAATTGAAAAGAAATAGAGCACCGGTAAAGTCATAAGCAAGCTAGGGATCGGGCTCCAAAGACACGCAAGAGCGAATAATCAATCGGGACAAGTTCCAAATAGCATCTCATGTGGTGACTTCCTTTGAAGAAGTGTAGAAGGCAAGCGAAACCTTAAGTAGGCAGCGGTCATGAAGGCATCCATTCAATATTTCTTTGGCATGTGTGCGTAAGGCCAGGCCCATTTCAGTGATGTGGCGGTACTTTCTCTGAGCTACGACTCCTTAGAAAATCTTGCTTGGCTTGCTTGAGTTGAATTTGAATGGGTTTCTAGCTTAGTGGATTTGGTCATTCGGTCCCGTGAGATCAAGTCAATAGTTTTGGTATGTCTGGACGGACTAATTGTTCCTCTTTCTAGTTGAGTATCAAATCCTCTCACTCACGAGGCGGCGCTACACCATAGCATGCCTCAGTACAACTTGATAGCGAGATACCTTGATGATTCGAGTCTTCTGATCGAAGCTTCTAACCCTAAGTGGAAAGAAGCCGTACTGGCTAAAGGAAAAATAAAGCTAGAGAACAAAGAGCTGAAAGTAGTTGGGACCCCGCAGTTGATGAAGGGGTTAGGCTCAAATCTGTTTGGATCAAGAAAAGAAAAAGAGTTTCCCAATTCCACTTTGGTATTTGAATGAATTTGAAAAGCAGGTAAACGATTTTGGGCTTGTTCTGGAGTTAGATCAGAGAACCTCGAGCCATACATAAAAGAGAAAGAAGGAGGAGTCTAGAGTGTCTGAAGAAGATTAAGGAGTTTTGATGTAGACAGTGCGGGGCATGGTGCGTTGCGGGCCGCGAGAAACTGGTCTGGGCACTCCATCACGAGCAGCAGAAAGCAGTGACTCTCCTAAAGCAACTGAAGGCATAGTTCGATTTGGATTCGAAAGGTTGGACCAAGCAATGAGCAAAGAAAGCTGAAAGGAAGGATTGCTTCACCAACAAAAAACATGGGAATGTTGAGACCTATTTATTTATGTGCCCTAACGCCACTCTCCCAGGTTCAAAACAGGGGCAATGAGAGCTATGTTGTACTTCCTCGTTGTTGAAACTAGTCCTATCCTACCGGGAATTGGATAGGTATTGATGGCCTAAAACCGATGGTTGGTTAGCTAGGTCAGATAGGAAGAGAGCGGGAATTATGCGTGCTGCTAATTGTTTGTGTTCGCGAATCCAAGTTAGTTAGCTTGGCACTAGGATTCGTGAAAACAGAAAGAAGAGCTGGGTGGAAAGAAGATTTTTTGGCTCCGGATAGTGGGCTTGGGAACTCGTAATTTATGGGTCTCGGCAACCAACTTCAACGGGCTTCCACGGAGGGAGGGTTGGCTTCAAAGGCAAAGATTAGAAGCTTTCTCCTTTGATAGTTGCTCTGAATTCCGGGTCTCCTCCTGGACAATCACTAGACTCCATTCCTAAACTTCGATTCAATGGGAGTGCACCCAATATTACTTAACTTAAAGAGCGGCCGGCCACCCACCTTCCTGATGAGAAAGATTCCACAGGTCTATCTAGGAGTTCCTGCTGCTTCAGGGTTCGGTTCTCCTTTATTTAATTTAATAGATGAGATTGCGTTGGGTTTGAAAGAATAAGTTTCGCAGCCAGCGAGTTCACTCACGTTCCCGGCTCGAGATATCACTCGCTGCCTATATAAAAAAGCGTGTGAAAAAAAGAAAGAAGAGAAATTGGGCTTTCGCGAGAGAGACTGCCTTCTCTCAGGCCAGAAGTCTGATACTTCTAGTCATGTCTACCATCTGGGCGAAATTTCGCCCATTTCAGATGGTGGTAAAGACCACATAAGGAGCACTTCCTCTTAGGCCAACCCCGGAGAGGGTCGGAGCCTCCTGCCCAGAGGAGGTGGCCGGTTCTACTTCGCGGGTGGTTGA
>Ga0265323_10000882_pt1 | contig 15880 bp, 15 predicted proteins | sample 41225metaG_FD_193580 | JGI IMG/M metagenome (GOLD analysis project Ga0265323, IMG submission 193580) | Rhizosphere microbial communities from Carex aquatilis grown in University of Washington, Seatle, WA, United States - 4-12-25 metaG | ecosystem: Host-associated > Plants > Roots > Rhizosphere...
CTCCTTATTGTAGACTCTTGTATTGAAGTAGAAGTCAGGAAGCGTCGTATATCCGAGGTTCTGCGCTAAACCATATACTGATGACGGCTTAGTCTGTCCTCCCTGGCTCTCGACGAAATCTATATATAATTGTTTTAATGTTGCATCAGCGCTCTTGCTCCTTGTCTTCGTCCATGCGTCGTATGCTGCAATCCTCTCATCGATTATCCTTAATTCCCGGACGAGCGCGAACAGGTCCTTTATCATCTTTCCGACTGTCGCAAGCGTGCTCGTTATCCTGTCCTGCTGTATCCCAAGCCTTTGGGCTGTCTGGCCGAACATCGAGCTGCTCTCGGCGCTGGAGAATATATCTGTTATCTTGTCAACTTTAGGGAATGTGGATCCTGGAAGCCTATCATACTGCAGCGCTCCAAGTATCCAGAAATATGTCTCTTCCATAGACAGCGAGAATGATTCATTGACTACGCGATACTTCTTGAAAGGCGCAGGATAATCGGTCTTGACATAGATGTCATTAGTCTCTTCGAATTCCTCCTCTACCCAGCCGAAATCCTTGCCTGCAAGTTCTATTCCTGTCTTTGGTTTCTCTTCCTTAGGCGCCATTCAATCCTCTTTTATTTTTGTATTAGCAGCAAAAAAATGCATGTACGCATTTTTTGCTCAAGAAATTTCGTAAATGAAATTTCTTTGAGCCAGCGAGTTCTTGAGTAAACATTGTTTCTACAATGAACTCGGTAGAGCACTCCATCAACGAAACGATGCGAGCCTGCTAATACTTCTTTTGATATGCATTCTAGTCAACAATCTAACTAAAACTACAATATATACAATCCTAGAAAGGAGTATTTATAAAATTTGTGGCGGAAAATATCGCATACTGCCTAGAATCTATCTCTTCGTCAACGTTATCGTGAATCCGATTCTTTGGACAACCTTTGCTCCAGTCTTCAGGGCTATCTCTTCAAACAACTTTTCCTTGCCTGCATCCCCGACGAGCGACGGCAGGATCTTTAATTTCACAAGAGTGTCTCTCGAAAGGGATTCCTTGATGTTCTCTATGACCTGTTCTGACAGTCCATTCTTTCCTATTATGATGCTTGCATCCATGTTCTTTGAAACGCTTCGCATCTCCTTAAGTTTCTTGTCCATAAATTTCACCTTAAATGATTATTATAATTATATTATATCTATTTCTTCACTGCGCATTCCGAAGGAAGGCTCCTTATTATCTCGTCCAGATCCCCGCCTATGACTTTCTGCACCTTCTTTGCGACATCGCTTAATTTATCGTCGCCCTGCATTATCTCGACGTATTTGAGCTCCTTCTCTTCGCACTGCTTCTTTATCGCCGACAGGGGTCCTGCCATTATCCTTCCGACATTGCATATAGCGATGCTAAGAGTGGCATTATGATAATTTCTTTTTCCAAGTATCATGAATGATCCTTTGGCAAGCGCTGCCGTACCTGAAGGCGCCTCTTTACTCACCTGCTCTGGATTGATGTGATACAGTTCTGCAGTCGTCCTGCCGCTCTTCCATGACTTGCTGAATGAAGCGCAGAATTGCGCCGCCTCATCGATGGTCGATTTCGGTATGTCGATGTTTTCAGTATTCTTTATGACGACAAATGGGCTTCCTGGAAGTTCTGTATGGAATACCAAGTCATTCTTGTCAGTATATTTCTTTATGACTATCTCATTTGTCGTAGAATCCCTGCCGCCTATGACAAGCAGTCCGTCAGATGATATGAACCATCGGAATTTCTCGAACCATTCCTTCTTAAGCTTGGGCTCTCTAGGGACCCTCTCCTGCGATCCTATATGCTCTTTAGCATCTTCAAGCTTGTCCTCATATAATTTTATAGTCTTCTTTATCCCCGGGATCTTCTTCTTGAACTTCTTTGCGGCATCGAAATAGGTTTCAGCATTCTGTTCAAGCGTCTTGTTGATGGATAATTTAAGTTCCATGCCTTGAAGAGTAGAAGGAGTTTTTATAAAGTTAATTTATTTCTTTAGCGGCGTATATAAAAAATCAATTGCATGATCCTATATCGTCGATGTATACGCTCTTGTCGGAACATACTGCCTCTTTTCCGCCTACAGTTATTATCGGTATTAGTTCCACGCGGAATTTACCGCTCTTTGTATAATCTATATTCTTTGTCATTATGTCTCCTGCCTTTATGAAACTATCATCGACATCCTTATCTTCAGCGCTGAAATCAGGAGCCACTACGCGCATCTTAAGCCTGTCGATATTCGTGCTGCCGACATTCTTTACCATCACATTGATCTTGTTGTTGAGTGTATCATAGCAGAATAATGGCTTGCCGCTTATCACCTGCACTTCAAGCCTCGTCTCAGAACAGTCTCCGACGGACGCTACATCCTTGCCCCAGCTCATGATCATCGTACCTATCGATACTGCGAATGCTATAAGTAAAACTGTTGCGATGAGTGGAGAAATACCTCTAGATCCAAAGCGCCTACCAAGGCGCTTACTCATACCTCTTTTAGACATTGTATAACTAGAATGACAGGTATTTAAATAGGTTACTATTGGATTAATGAAATAAGAATAAAATGAGACTCTCTATTCCCACTGCTTCAATGCTTCCTCCTCGATGAAATGCATTGTCCCAGGGATTATCATGCAATGCAATGGTCCTCCGAAGTCTTCATGCAGCAAGTCTTTTGCCTTCCCCGCTTTTATTATAAAATCCTTGCATCCTATGCGCGCGCATCCGATGCATATAGTCTCCTCGGTGAATACATTCTCTTTGCGGTTGTGCTCTATATGCAATAAGTATTGTATCGCATTGTTCACGGTCATGAACCTGTTCTCATCAGGCCTCAAGTCTAGGAGCACCAGCGCGTGAAGCCCTGCCACGCGGTTCATCTTGATGACATCGTAAGGCGTTTCAGGCTTGAAGCTTTCCGTCGAGAATGGGATGCTTGTGACTTTGCCGTACTTGTATAGTTCGAGCCCGACTATCCCTATGGCGTTCAGTATTGACGCATTATGGATATATTCGCAATGCACATCCTTCTCCTTCGCGCGAAGCATCAGGTCAGTGTGCGTCGTCGCTCCGAATATGTCTCCAATGACAAGGAATGCTGCATTCCTATCTTTTGCATCCTCAAGAATCTCATATGCTCTCCTCTCGACCAATTCCCTATCCGCAAGTATTATCTTCTTATGATATAGTTCTTCAAGTCTTTCTATCGGGCACTGGAGTATTGAAGTGTATTTCTCTAGATATACATAGTCACATTTCTTTACAGCTTCAAGCCCACGGACAGTAATATCTTTCTCGTCGCAGAGCCCTATTCCGATAAAGTATAATGTCATAGCATGCTTACGCATCGCAGGGTTTATAAATTTAGTTCGTATTTGTTTAGCTGCCAGCGAACCATAGAAAACATATTGTTTCTGCAATGAACTCGGTTGAGCAATCGACAACACATCTATGTGAGCCTGCTAAACAAATACTTTAGTTCGAAAATATTTTAGGACAGGATCGTTCTTCAATTTTCTTCAATCCTCCTTTTCTCAATTTAAGGACGGTTAATTCTTCAACCTGTAGAATCCTGAGGTTGGGATATTAAACATATCCTTACAATCTATTTTTTAATTAAACTACCCTGAATCTATTGAGGATGTTTCTGAAACTTTTCATTTTTTCTCGTCGATAAAGATTAATGATTTTGCAATGGCTACAAACGTTTATATATTCTCTTTCAGATATAAATTTATTTAATATATATTGACATTGTTAGAATATTTTTATGCCCTCAGCTAAATGAGTAAATATTTGGCGGAGTATTAGATGTTGGAAGAAAGTATCAGAGGAGATTGAGATGCGTGATAACAAAGCTTTTTTGTTTGGGATGATAATTCTTGGCATATTATTGATTTCTTCCTCGATTATTCTTACGGGATGCGCTAAGAAGGAGAAAGTCTATCACGTCGGCATCCTGTCCGGTTCTGACATCCATCGCGCCATTGCGGGTTCTTTTAAGGATGAATTGACCAAATTAGGATATGTCGAAGGAAAAGATATTGTTTACGACCTGGAAAATACCACTTTCTCTCCGGATAAAGAAGAACCTATCCTGAAGAATTTTGTCGACGATAAAGTTGACTTGATTCTCGCGTATAATACTGAGCAGGCGATAGCTGCCAAGGCAGCCGCTCAAGGGACAGGCATTCCGGTGATTTTTGCCAATACGTTCATAGAAGGAAATGACCTTGTCAAGAGTTTGCTCGAGCCGGGAGGGAATATTACAGGAGTACGCTATCCTGGTCCTGATGTTGCTGTCAAACGTCTTGAAGTTATGCATGAACTTTCGCCGCAGGCTAGAAGGATTTGGATCCCATACCAAAAAGGATATCCGAGCGCGCCTGTTCAATTGGATGCCATCCGTCCAGTTGCATCATCTCTAAATCTGACCATCATAGAATTCCCTTCCGATAATCTGGCAGATCTTGAATCAGAACTCGAGAACCGCTCTAACTCTAGATCCGGCGATATCGGTTTTGACGCAGTCTTGTTCATAGCCGACGCCCTTTCCGGCAACAAGAATTCTTTTGATATAATCGCAAATTATACTAGACCGCTCAAAATACCTGTCGGCGGGGCTTTCTTGACGACGCAGGATTATGGGACAGTTTTCGCTGTGACTGTGGACAGCGCTGAAGAGGGCAAGCAGGCCGCATACCTTGCTGATAAAATCTTCAAGGGAACAAATGCAGGCACTATACCTGTTGTTTCGGCTGAACCGATACTCATAATCAACGTTAAAGTAGCTCAAGAGTTAGGGATCAATGTCAGCGAAGATCTGCTGGCGCAGGCAAATAATATAATACATTAATATATGATATATATGATGATGGAGGCACTGAAAAATGATTCAAAATGGTAAAATATATTTATGGACGGCGTCGCTCATTGCGCTTACTGTCGTGATCGTTTTTGGTTCTCTGGCCATGACTGGCTGCAGCCATAAAAACTCCCAGACACAAAAAGTATATACTATAGGCATCCTTTCAGGACTTGATTTCTTTGCTGATACGGCGAGCGGCTTTCAGGAAGAGATGACTAAATTAGGCTACATCGAAGGCAAGAATGTAGTCTACGATGTGCAAAGAACCAATTTTGATCCTGAACAAGAGAATAAGATCCTGAAGAATTTTGTCGACGATAAAGTCGACTTGATTTTCGTTTTCCCGACGGAGGCATCATTAGAGGCCAAGAATATCACGCAAGGGACAGGCATTCCGATGGTTTTTGCCAATGCAAATATAGAAGGCGTCAATCTGGTGGATAGTGTGAGTCACCCAGGCGGGAATATCACAGGTGTGCGTTACCCTGGTCCTAGTCTTGCGCTGAAGCGTTTTGAAATCCTGCATGAACTGATGCCGCAGGCCAAGCGTATCTTGATTGCATACCAGCGCGGATACCCTATTGTGGAAAGCCAGCTTGAGGTGCTGCGCCCAGCGGCAAAGGCATTAAATATTACGCTATTGGAGATTTCTGGATCCAACGCGAAAGAACTTCAGACAGAATTAGACCTGATGGATGCATCAAATGATACAGCAGATGTAGATGCAATATTGACTATAGCTGAACCTCTCTGTGTGACGCCTGACGCTTTTGAAGTATTAGGAAAATTTGCCGCTAAGCATGATATTCAGATAGGTGGAGCGCTGATGATATCAAATGACTATAGATCCATCTTTGGCGTATCTACTGATAATAAGGCAGTAGGCAAGCAGGCTGCGTTGCTGGCTGATAAGATTCTCAAAGGCACGCCGGCAGGCACAATCATGGTCGCTTCAGCAGAGAATTTTATCCAGATAAATAATAATCTGACTCAAGAGCTTAAGTTAAATGTCAGCGAAGATCTGCTGGCGCAGGCTAATGAGATAATACGTTGATTAGAGATAATACGTTGATTAATATGTCAATAATAAATGCTGCCGAAACAAATATGTCATTGATCGGGAAAATATGTCATTGATCGGGATGTTGAGATGAATTGAGGTATTGAAATGATTCAAGATAATAAAGGGCAGGACGATGAAAGAATATATGAACGAGAGATCTTTGGAAAGAGAATATTTCTTGCTGCGATCATTATTGCAGCCATTGCCGTTTCCTTGACCATGAGTGGCTGCGCTTCGCAAAAAGAAGAAGCGCCGAAAGTCTATCACGTCGGCATCCTGTCCGGTCTGAGTTTTTTCGGAAAGACGGTCGACGGCTTCAAGAGCGGAATGGCTTCGCTAGGATATATCGAAGGTGAGAACATCGTCTATGATGTGCAGGAGACAAACTTCAGCCAAGATGCTTATAGAAAAATCCTCCAGAAATTTGTCGACGATAAAGTCGACTTGATTTTTGTTTATCCGACTGAGGCTGCGCAAGAAGCCAAAGCAGTGACTCAAGGCGCAGGCATACCTGTGTTGTTTGCGCACTCTGGTATAGAGAACACTGACCTTGTCGACTCTGTGCGCGAGCCTGGAGGAGATATTACAGGCGTACGCCTGCCAGCCCCTGACCTTGCAGCCAAGCATCTGGAGATTCTGCTGGAACTGGATCCCAAGATCAAAAGGGTCTGCGTAACTTATCTGCGAGGATACCCTCTTATTCCGAGCGAGATGGAAGCGTTGAATGAGACGGCAAAACTTTCCGGAGTAACATTAGTTGAAGCGCCAGCGGATAATTCGACTGAACTTGAGGCGTGGTTTGCAGCGCGTGAGAAGTCGGATGATATAGGCTTTGACGCCATACTGATGATACCTGAACCTCTCGACGCGTTTCCAGCCATTGCAACATTTGCATACAAACATAGATTGCCTTTTGGCGGCGCTACAAATACATTCGGAAACTATTCGTCGATCTTCGGCTTTATGCCTGATAATGCTGCCGTAGGCAAGTTGGCTGCGCCGATGGCTGATAAGATCCTTAAGGGTACTCCGGCAGGCACCATCCCTGTAGTCTCGCCTGAAGGCTATCTGTTGATCGATGTCAAAGCGGCAGAACAACTTGGTGTGACAGTGCCTGAGAGCTTGTTAAGTCAAGCCAATGAGATAATACGCTGAAAGAAAAAAGAATTGTGTAAAGAAAAAAGAATTGTGTAAAGAAAAAATTGTGCAGAGAAAAAATTGTGCAGATAATATCATTGTGTTGACTATACCTGAAGAGAGTGAATCAAAGAAATGAGAAAGTTCAGAAGCTTAAGGATAACATTGACTATAGCTTTCTTGGCATTGGGCCTTGCAGTATTGATTATAGCCAGCATCTTCGAGATATATTTCAATTATGAGATGCAGAAGAAAGTGGTTGCTGGTCAGCAGCAGCTCATAGCTAAGGATGCAGCGAATACGGTCGAGAGTTTCGTCAAGGAAAAGATAAGCATGATGCAGACATCAGCGCATCTTAACAATATGGTGGATGCAGATGCTCAGGAGCAGAAGCTTCTATTGGATAGGCTGTTAGGATTTGAGCCGTCATTTAGGCGATTGATATTGCTGGATGATAAGGGGCAGGAACTCGCTAAAGTTTCCCGCCTTTCAAATATAGCTCAAGAGCAGCTTACAGAACAGGTCAGGTCAAATATATTATCTTCAGTAAGCAATGGAGATACATATATCAGTTCGGTATATATGGACCAGACAACCAGCGAACCGATGATCATGATAGCTGTGCCGATCAAGGATGTATTCGGGGATTTCAAAGGGATACTAGTGTCTGAAGTGAACCTAAAATTTATGTGGGACTTGGTAGGGAGTATACAGATAGGAAATACTGGCCTCGTATATGTAGTAGATAAACAGGGCAATCTTATAGCATATGGAGATATCAGCCATGTCCTGAAGAGAGAGAACCTCGTCAATCTTCCTGAAGTCAAAAAATTTGTGGAAGGTTCTGCTTCTGCAATAGTCGGAGAAGATGCTGCCGTATCCAAAGGCATCAAGGGAAATGATGTAGTATCGAACTATGTGCCTTTAGGCACTCCAGACTGGGCGGTCGTTGTGGAATTGCCTGTGCAGGAAGCGTATGGGGGCATAATCCATGAGATAAAGCTTGTAGTGTGGATAATATTTTTTAGCGTAAGCTTGACGATTGCCATAGGATTCTATCTCTCAAAAAAAATTACCGGACCGATCATAAGTTTAAGGAATGCAGCTATAGAGATAGGAGCAGGCAAGCTAGACACAAAGATAGAAGTCGCGACAGATGATGAGATAGGCGAACTCGCGGAAACATTCAACCAGATGATAGTCGAACTAAAGAAATCCAAGGAGCATCTCGAGAAATATAATGAAGACCTGGAACGCAATGTCAAGCAGAGAACAATGGAATTAAGCCAGAAGATAATTGAATTGAAATATTCTGAGAAGAAATTCCAGGACATCGCCTTGAGTTCAGGGGATTTCATCTGGGAGACGGATAAGGACGGAAGATATATCTCTGCGAGCGGCAATGTGCAGAAGATCATAGGATACACCCCTGAAGAGATCATAGGAAAAAGTCCTTTTGAGATAATTTCCAAGGAAGAGATTGACCGAGTGGGAGCGATATTCAATGAATCAGTCCTGAAAAAATCTCCTATACACAATCTGGAGAACTGGAATATAACCAAGGATGGAAGGAAGGTATGCCTGTTGACCAATAGAGTTCCTATATTGGATGATAAGGACGATGTAATAGGATATAGAGGCATAGACAAAGACATCACTGAGAGAAAGAATTATGAGAAAGAATTTTCGAGATGGGAAGATGAACTGGTGACAAGGGATAAGCAGCTGACAGAGATAAATACTAAGATCGAGGAAGCAAATATAAAACTTCAGGCTCTTGACAAGCAGAAGGATGAATTCATATCGCTTGCGGCGCATGAACTTAAGACTCCTTTGACAAGCATCAGAGGATTTGCGCAGGTGCTGCTTGAGAAGAATGAGTTAGGAGATCCTGAGAATAAGCATTATCTTGAATTGATAAACAAGAATACTGACAGACTGTATACCCTGGTCGTCGATATTGTCGATTCTTCCAGGATAAATCTTGGGAAGATAATATTCAACATAGAAGAGATTGATCCGCATAAGATATTTGATGATATAAAGGATGATATGAGCATGACCATATCCAAGAAGGGCTTGACACCGGAATTCACTATTGAGGATGGGCTTCCGAAAATCAATGCGGATTTTGAGCGTACGATGCAGGTATTGCATAATCTGATGTCTAACAGCATAAAGTTCACGGAGCAGGGGATCATATCATTAAATGTGAAGAAGGACGGAGAATTCGTGAAGTTTGAAGTGAAGGATACTGGAGCTGGAATACCTGATGAGAATAAGGCTTCACTATTCTCAAGATTCTACCAAGTGGATTCGCAATTGACTCGAAAGGTCGGAGGATCAGGCCTTGGACTTTCGATATGCAAGGGACTCGTCGAGGGGATGGGAGGAAAGATAGGGTTCGAATCTACGGCAGGAAAAGGATCGACATTCCACTTCACACTGCCGATATGCTATAAAGGCTAGGTTAAATATATAGCAGTCAGATGTTAGATATTTGAAGATTGTATGTTGAATAAGGGCGGATGATAAAGTCGATAATCCGATCAGATTAAGACATGCAGATAGTATCAAGATATTAAGGATTGAATGGAGGAAATAAAATGGTTAAGATAATGGTTGTTGATGATGAGTCGGACAATATTGAATTGATGAATATAATACTTTCAAAGAATGGATTTGAACCGATCACGTTCACGAGTCCCGTAAAAGCTCTCGATACTCTGAAGGGAGGAGTGTGGCCTGAACTATTGATACTTGATATGCGTATGCCTGAGATGTCAGGGATAGATGTCTGTACAGAACTTCGCAAGGACAGTAAGTTTGATAATCTGAGGATAGTATTCTTCACGGCATCAAGCGATCTCGATGTGGATCTTCTTAGGAGGCATAGAGTGTTAGGATTCATATACAAGCCATTCAGCATAAATGAACTGATTGCGCAGATAAGAAAATATATTGCGATGAATCCTCCGCAGTCTAGAAATTAAAAATAATTAAAAATCAGGGATTATGGAAGGGAACATATTGAGGTGAAACGACACGAGACTATATTAATTATTGAGAATTTCGGCGGAAATTCTTGTCATTAAAATTTATGATTATAAATAATTGATTATTAATATCATGGATGATTTCAGAAGATAACCAGAGGTGGAATTATGATGAGTCATATAAAGAAGATTTTGTCGTCAAAAGCATCGTCTCTTTTGGTATTGTGTGCTTTGTGCATGATGTTTATTGTCGGATGCGTGCCGCAGGGTCCGAAGCTGAATCTGCAAGCGCAGAAAAATATCGATAATGTCTCTGTGCAGTCGGAAGCGGCAGTAGGATGGAGCGTCAATGAGGATCCGAAGGCGGCGGTTGCAGAATCCTTGTCCATGGCCAGAGGAAGGCTTGGTGGCAAAGCGCCGACATTTGCATATGTCGTATTCACTGCCAGAGCTGATGATACGATTGTGGATGAAGTGAGATCGCAGTTGGGAGATGGCGTCAAGATGGTAGGCATAACGTCGAAGTTGGGAGTCATGACAAATGATGGACTGCATGTAGGGGCGAATGGTTCTATTGCGATACTTCTTGTCGCGGCAAAAGACATCACTTTCGGCGTAGGGGAAGTCGACATCAATAATTTCAGCACCCCGCAGGAGGCTGGAAAGGCTGCCATGAAGATGTCCATTGCAGATGCAAAAAACCAGTCAGGACAACCGGATATAGTGCTGTATATAGGGACTACAAGAAGAGGCGATGAGATGCGCATACTCGACGGTATAGCAGAGGTCATCCCTTCGACGGTCCCTGTCATCGGAGGAAATTCCAATGATGACAAGATTGCAGGACTATGGAAACAGATAACAAGCAAGAAAACATATGAGACAGGATTGATACTTGTCTCCATATACACGAACAGGAGCATCGGCTGGGGATTCGATACAGGCTTTAAGCTCACGGACAATAAAGGCATAGTCACCAAATCCGACGGCCTATTGATATCGGAGATTGATAACAGGCCTGCCTTGGACGTCTATAATGAATGGACTGATGGAGAATTCTATAAGAAACTGGATGCAGGAGAATTCAATGATGCCAACGGAAATATATCTTTCGACAAGATAAAGACTTTTACACTGTTAAATCCCATCGCAAGAGTATTGAGGACGCAGGATGGCAGGATAGGACATTATACCATATCGCCTATACCTAATAGTGATGATATAAAGAATAAGCAGATAAGGGTATTTGCAGAGATACAGCAAGGATGGGAAATCGCATTATATAAAGGTACATGGCAGACCCATATGAATAAGGCAGAGATAGTTCCTAAGAATGCTCTTGACAGGGCAGGATTAAGTCAAGGCAAAGGGATATTTTCCATAATACAATTCTGCAATGGACTGAGGAGCCAGATACCTCCTGAAGAGTTCGAGAAGATCCCTGCTATAACAGACGATGCGCTCGGAGGGATACCATTCATCGGCGCGGTGACTAGCGGCGAGCAGGGACCGTTGCCTGAAGTAGGGAGGAATGTCAATGCGAACCTAATAGAATGCGTCATGGTTGCAGGATAATTTCGTGATGAATATCCTGATTGATGGATATCCTGATGAATAATTTCCTGATTAGATATGATAATTAGACGTGATAATAAATGAAGATGTTTTATAAGACTTTTATCGCAGTGTTCGTCATGATATTAGTCATAATAATATCGATATCTTCCATACTTTTAAGCAACAATATCAGGGATTCCAGGCAGGCATTGATAGATCAGCACAAGATATATGGTCGGCTGATATCCAAGCAGATGGAGGTAGGATATCTGCAGTCAGACTGGCCGTATGAAAGCCTCAATGAAGTCACGCAAAGCGAGGACTTCCTATTCTGGTGGGTCGTCAAGGAAGACGGGACAATATACCGTTCAGATAATATATCGTTCATGAAGACTAATGCTTTTGATTACTTCCCGCAGCTAAGGGATTGGCAGAACTTTAATGAAAGCATATATCTGAACGAGAATCAGGATTATGCCATCTATTTCAGGAGCTTTCAATACGGAAAAGATACATGGACGATATGGCTGGGATTCTCTACAGATGCAATATCGCGGAGTATAATAATGAATTCATTGAGCGTGATGATAATATCGCTCGTGGTTCTGGCAATAATATCCATCATACTCTATTTTCTCGTGAAATCATTCACTGATCCTATAGTCAGGCTGCGTGATGGGACTATCGAGATAACCCGAGGGAATATGGACTATAAGCTTGATATAAAATCCGATGATGAGATAGGCGAGCTTGCGTCATCATTCAACCAGATGACTGTTGACCTCAAGAAATCCTCCGACAAACTGCAGGAGTATAGTACTGGTCTTGAGAAGAAAATTTACGAGAGGACTGCTGAAATCGAGAAGCGCGATACGGAACTATTGATCATAAACAGGCAGCTTGAGGAGGCTAATGTAAAATTGAAGAGTCTTGATTTTCAGAAGGATGAGTTCATATCTCTTGTCGCTCATGAACTTAAGACTCCTCTTACAAGCATCCAAGGTTTCACTCAAGTGTTAAAAGATAAGGAAGCGTTCAATGATCCTGAAAAGAACAGTCATTATCTTGAACTTATTGAAAAGAATGCCAATAGGCTGTATAATCTCGTCACTGATATTGTCGATTCTTCCAGGTTGAATCTCGGCAGATTAAAATTCAATATAGAAGTGCATGATCCATACAGGATATTCAATGAAGTGAAGGAGGATATGACAATAACAATATCGAAGAAGGGCTTGACTCCAGAATTCATAATAGAAGAAAATTTGCCGAAAATCAATGCGGATTTTGAGCGTACGATGCAGGTATTGCATAATCTGATGTCTAACAGCATAAAATTCACTGAGCAGGGAGTGATATCATTAAATGTGAAGAAGGACGGAGAATTCGTGAAGTTCGAAGTGAAGGATACTGGAGCTGGAATACCTGATGAGAATAAGGCTGCACTATTCTCAAGATTCTACCAAGTGGATTCGCAATTGACTCGAAAGGTCGGAGGATCAGGCCTTGGACTTTCGATATGCAAGGGACTCGTCGAGGGGATGGGAGGAAAGATAGGATTCGAATCGACGGCAGGAAAAGGATCGACATTCCACTTCACACTGCCTATAGCAAAGGATATAGCAAGAGAAGTTTAATAAATTTGTTTGAATTAAAATATGATAAGGTATAATAAGGATTTGAGGGAAAGAATGGGATCATTGATAATCGACAATGGAACACAGGCAAAGAATGATGATACACTTATAGCCTTGACAAGATATCTTGAGGAATCTGCAGAGAAACTCAAGGAACTCGACAGGCAGAAGGATGCATTCCTAGACATTGCAGCGCATGAACTGAAGACTCCCATAACGAGCATCCAGGGATTCGCCCAACTATTGCAGGATGAGAAAGTGCTTGCGGACGTCGAGAAGAGCAAACATTATCTGAGTCTCATAACGCGCAACAGCGACAGGCTATACTATCTCATACTCAATATGATCGATGCATTCAAGATAGTGAACAAGAACCTGAAACATAATATTGAACCTGTGAACCTTTACGAGATATTGGATTCCACAAGAAACAGGTTCGAGGAACAGATAATATCCAAGGGACTCTCGGCGAAATTCCTCATCGAGGATCACCTGCCGAAGATAACCTCTGACTCTGAAAAGATACTGAGGATATTGCGGAATCTCCTGTCGAACAGCGTGAATTACACCGAATCAGGAACCATCTCTCTAAGGATATTTCGGGATTCAAAGAGCGATAATATACAGTTTGAGGTGATGGATACAGGGAGAGGCATACCTGAAGAGCACAAAGCCTATCTGTTCACGGCATTCCATCAGATAGACCCTGCGCTCAACAGGAAGACTGGAGGCATAGGTCTTGGACTATTCATATCAAAGGGACTTGCGGAAAATATCGGAGGAAAAGTATGGTTCGAATCGGTCGAGGGAAAAGGCTCGACATTCAGGTTCAATATCCCTATAGTGTGCACTATTGAGATTACTAGGGAAACAAATTATAATAATATTGATGGAGGAGTTGACAATGGGGAATAAAATAGTGGTTGTTGATGATGAAGAGGACAATATAGAGCTTGCAAGGGCAGTATTATCCGCCAAAGGATTTGAAGTGATAACATTCAACAATGGAAAGACAGCGATAGGATATCTTGAAGGATGCAGTGAACTGCCTGAACTGTTGATACTTGACATGAGGATGCCTGAGATGTCAGGGATAGATGTCTGCGAAGAACTGCGGAAAAACCCTAAATTCGGCCGCCTGAAGATAGTATTCTTCACGGCATCAAGCGATCTCGACGGTGAATTGCTGAGAAGATTTAGTGTATTAGGGTTCATCTACAAGCCATTCGACATAAAAAAGCTGGTCGAACAGGTGAGGAAGTATATACAGATGTGAAAAAAGTCATAAAAAAGTCATGGATGAAATGATGGAGGTGATTTGTTCGCAGGTTAATTATGTTCACAAATTGATGGCAAAACTGACATTTTCGACAAAGCTGAATATAATAGAAATATATATATATATAGAACACAAGGAAGTATACTTATGATTGCCCCGCACTAAAGTGCGGGATTTTAAATCCCTTAGCTCGCTAAAGCGGCTTATAATATAAACAAATACCAAAAAGGTGAAAAAATGAAAAAAAAAGTGTATATGGGAGTTATTAGTTTAGTATTAGTATTTCTTTTGGTTGGTGTATGTCTTTTGGTCGGCTGCGTACAGCAGAAAACGCAGACAAGCTCTCCGAATTCAACAAAAACAACCGAGAATATATCATCATCTCCTGCAACAACCCCTAAAGTGATGACAGGCAAGATAGGATTTCTTCCGAAGCTAAAAAATATAAACTATATGGATTCTTGCGCCAAAGGGGCAGAGGATGCTGCCAAAGAGTTAGGTCTTAATTTAACCTATGATGGTCCTACTGAAGCCAGCGCAGAGTTGCAGATTCCATTCATTAAAGAATGGATTGCCGAGAATTATGATATAATCGCCGTGTCGGCCAATGACCCGAATATCCTCGCTCCTGTCTTAAAAGAGGCAATGGCAAAGGGTATAACGGTTGTAACATGGGATGCAGACACGACCCCAGATGCTCGTGAATTCTTTATCAATCAGGCAACATATGAAGGCGTAGGATATACGCTCGTAGATAAACTGGTAGAAGAGATTGGCGAAAACGCCTCTATAGGTATTCTCACAGCTTCATTATCCGATAAGAACCAGAACATGTGGCTGGAGGCGATTAAACAGAGGATAGCTGACAAATATCCGAATATAAAGATTGTAGTTATACTTCCAGGACAACATGATGCAGAACTCGCAACTACAAATACGAAGAAGATGCTGCAGATGTATCCTGAGATTAGAGGAATCATCGTACCTGAGTCAGAATCATTTCCTGCAGCCGCAAAAGCTGTAAAAGAGTTGGGTAAAAAAGGACAGGTTGCTGTCATCGGTTTAACTACTCCTTTATCGATAAAGGAATATGTCAAGGAAGGAATAGTAAAAAACGTAGTCTTATGGAAGACTGAGGATTTGGGCTACCTGACAGTATATACAGCAAAAGCGATAGTTGACGGCAAACTTAAACCAGGAGATACTTCAATCGATGCAGGAAGATTAGGGAATAAAGTAGTGATCGGTGATGAAGTGCTTTTGGGAGACCCTTTCGTATTCACCATAGATAATATCGATGAGTACAACTATTAGTTTTCGGAGTT
>Ga0265323_10000884_pt1 | contig 15862 bp, 16 predicted proteins | sample 41225metaG_FD_193580 | JGI IMG/M metagenome (GOLD analysis project Ga0265323, IMG submission 193580) | Rhizosphere microbial communities from Carex aquatilis grown in University of Washington, Seatle, WA, United States - 4-12-25 metaG | ecosystem: Host-associated > Plants > Roots > Rhizosphere...
CGCCCGTAAGATCTCCGGCCCACGACGCGCCGCCCGGCCAGCCATGCGTCCGCCATCGCCGGCCTCGCACCAGGCCGGTGCAGCCGCTTCCGCGCGGGCGCGGCTCTGAACGCGCACCGAAGCCGCGACCGCGAGGAAGCGGACCTGGTGGCCGCAGGTCTACGGACGGATTACGGACGGCTACAGAGCGTCCCCGAACCTCTTTTCCGGCTGCGCGCGGCGAGGGCGGAAATGGTAATATTGATCTTTTACTATTTTCCGGAGTGGGTTTTCAATTTGGAGGGGGGAGGCGTATGCCCGGCAAACACGGTTTAATCGACAGCCTGAAGCACATCGCATTTGAAGACGAGCCGGAGAAGCCTCCGGCCACGCACACACAACCCGCTGCCCCTGCGGCCGCGCAACCGTTCACGCAGCCGTTCGCGCAGCCCTTCACGCCCGCGCCGGCGAGCCCGGAGCCGCAGATGAGTTTCGCGACTCCCGCCGCTGCCGGAGTGGTGCCGGATAACGACGAGGCCTACCGCAAGCTCCTGGCCAAGACCGATTTTGAGTCCACCGCCGTCGCTGCGACCGTCCACAAGTTCCTGGAGCCGCTCAAGGCTATCCCCGACGCGGTCATGTCCCCCAACATCAAGTTCAAGACTGCGGTCTTGCAGGCCAAAGCGCAGGCCGGAGTGACGGAAGACAGCATCCTGGCGGCGTTCGACACGCTTGCGGCCACGCTACAACAGGAGAAGGATGCGTTTGAAACAAAAGCGCAGCAGTTTGCGTCTAGCCAGGTAACGGGACGGCAGGACCGCATCGGGCAGATCAGCGCCCAGATTACCGAGTTGCAGCAGGAGCTCACCAGGCTGTCCGGAGAACTGGCCGAGGCCCAGGGCAAGAGTGCCTATGCGCGAAGCCAGTTTGCGGCAGCCGCGCAGCGCCGCGCCAGCGAGATCGAACAGCAGAAGGCCCAGTATGCCGCTCTGCTGAAAGGATAAGAGTTCGTCATGAGCCTTTCACCGGTTACTCCCAACTTCGGCCAGGGCATGCAGGGCTGGACGCCGAAGTCGTTTTGGAAGCGTCCTGAGGGCCCCTTCGGCATGTTTGTGCTGGTGGCCATCATCATAGGCGCGATCGTCGGCCTGTACGTCATCCTGCCGTTCCTGATCACGCTTCTCGAGAACACGCTGTATGCCGCGGGGCTGGTGGCGGCGCTCATCGTGATTCTCTGGCTGGCGTTCAATCCGACCTTCCGTACCGCCGTCAGAAACCTGTTTCAGAATTCGGTCCGGTGGTTCGCCTCCTGGGTGGTGGAGACCGATCCCATCGGCATTCTCCGCAACAACCTGGACGACATGAAGAAGGAGAAGAACGACCTCGACCAGACTTTGCAGCGCTTTGCCGGGAGCTGCGAGAGGCTGCAGCGCAGCATCGCGTCGAAGAACGACGAGATCAACACCCTTGGCCACAAGGCCTCCAAGGCGGAGCAGATGGCCGCGGCCGCCCAGGACCCGATGGAGAAGGAACGCCTCATGCTGGAACGCCAGACCTTCCTCGAGAAGGCCGGGATGCTGATGCAAGGCGTCAAGCAGCTTCAGGCCCTGGAAGACCAGACTTCCAAGATGCTGAGCACCTTCCAGCACTGGTCGCAGATCGCCGACAGCAAGATCCAGCGGACGGAGAACAAGGTCGCTTTCCTGGCCGAACAGCGCAAGATGATCCTGGACGCCAAGGCGACTCTCGGCGTCGGCCAGCGGTTGCTGCGCGGCAATCCGGAGCAATTGAAGATGGTCGATATGGCCCTGGATTTCCTGGAAGAGGACACCTCCCGCACCCTGGGCGAGATCCGCGAGTTCTCCCGCTACACCGACAAACTGCTGACCGACGACCAGATCGAAAGCGGCGCGGCGGCCGACGAAGCCTCCGCCAAGTTTGCCGAGTTCAACCAGAAGCTGCTGACGGCCGGCAACCAGCCCGCGGGAGCCGACATGATCGGCATCCCGGGTGTGGCCGCCCAGCCGCCGCTTCCCGCCATGCCCCCGGCTCCGGGCGCAAAGGGCGGGGGCGATTACGACAACATGTTCCAGTAGACAGTTGCAGACGGGTACGTCAAGAGGAATAAGCCAATGGCGCGTTTGAAACCGCAAGCGAAAGTTTTCCTGATCGTGGTAGCGGCTGGCGGCGCGGTCTTCGGACTGCGCTTTGCCATGCAGAAGGGTCTGATCCCAACCCCGGGCATCATCAAGTCGGTGGTGGCCACCCGAGTGGAACTGCCGCCGCAGACCGAGGCCCAGGTGGCCAATGTGCAGGCTCTGGCGTACCCCTCCACCGCCGCGGCCAGCGTCTCGGCGACCCGCATTCCAATCGACATCTGGGAGTGGAACGCCATGTTCGCCCTCCTGTATGCCAACGGCGGAAGCCAGACCACCAAGGGTTCGCTGATGGAGAAGTACGGCGTGAACCTGGCGTTGCACCGCGAAGACTCCAACCAGCAGATGAAGACCGACCTGACGACCTGCGCCAAGCAACTCCACGACGGCGAGAAGACCTGTTCCTCCGGCGCCGCGGCCCTGGTGGTGATGGGCGACGGCGGCGGCCAGTGGCTGGCCGATCTGAACCCGCAACTCAAGCGGCTCGGGCCGGAATACCAGGCCGTGATTATCGGCGCCGTGGGCCGCTCCAACGGCGAGGATGCGCTGCTCGGGCCGGCCGAGTGGAAGTCCAATCCGCAGAGCATGAAGGGCAAGACCGTGGTGGGCGTGATCCGCGACGGCGACTGGAATATCGCGCTGAATTACATGGGCTCGAACGGCTTGAAGAACAACCCGGACCTGACCACCTACGACCCGGACGCGGTCAACTGGATTGCCGCCCCGGACGAAGACTATATCAAGGCCGTGACCGAGGTTTACGTCCCCAACCGTTGTGAAGACCGCAAGACGGTGAAGGATGGCCGCTCCACGGGCGAAACCACCAAGGTCTGCCCCGATGGGGTGGTCACCTGGACCCCCGGCGACGAACAGGCGGTGCATGGCCGCCCTGGAACCACCAAGATCATCTCCTCCCACGAGTACGCTTCGCAGATGCCTGCGGTCATCGTGGGTATCAAGAAGTTCTTCAACGACAATCGCGACCAGATACACGGCCTGCTGGCGGCCACTTTCCAGGCCGCCGACCAGTTGAAGGCCTTCGATGCCGCGCGCCGCAAGGCCGGCGACATTTCCGCCGCGATCTACAAGGACCAGAACGGCGACTACTGGTACCGCTACTACATGGGCGTGCGCGATCCCAAGAGCGGCCAGCCCCTGGGCGGATCGGCGGTTTTCAACGCCGAAGACAACGTCAACTATTTCGGACTCGACGGCAAGCATAACAACAACATGCGGGCCACCTACGAGACGTTCGGCAAAATCGCCACCCAGAATTACCCGCAACTGTTCAAGGACAATCCGATTCCGCCCTACAAGGAAGCGGTGGACACTTCGTTCATCTTCGGCGCGCAGGCGCTGCTGAACACCAGCGGCGTGCAGGGGGCCAGCGCGGAGACAGTGGATTACGCCAAGCAGGCCTCCAGCGGCACCGTAGTGGGCCACAAGGCCGTGTACATCAATTTCGCCAGCGGCAGCGACCAGCCTTTGCCGAATAGCCTGTCGACTCTGACTGACCTGAAGGACGCCCTGGCCATCAACTCGCAGTTGGCGCTGCAGATCGACGGCTACACCGACGATGCCGGCAGCGACGCCGTCAACGTGCCGTTGAGCGAGAAGCGTGCCCTGGCGGTGAAGCGTTTCTTCCAGCAGGTGGCGCCGCTCAGCTTCCCCGAGGCCCGCTTCAAGAGCGTGGCGGGCCACGGCTCGCAGGACCCGATTACCTCGAACGCAACCGCGGGCGGCAAGGCGCTCAATCGCCGGGTGGAGATTACCCAGATTGGCCAGTAGGCACATGTTCCGGCCGCCGGAGAGCGGCGACGGGCTGTAAACTATGACTTCTCTAACGGCGGTATTTGCCCCGAACGCGGTTGTGAGCGGGAGGACGGTCCGCATCCTGGTTGCCACCCAGGTAATGATCGTGTTTGTGTTATGGGCGTTCAGCCCCTTCGCTCTGCTTCCCAAACCGGGCGAAGTGCTCCGCGCGCTGGGCGACATGTGGAGCGAAGGGCTCGGCGGGGAACTGATCACCAGCTTCTACCTGAACCTGCAGGCTATCGCCGTGGCCACCATCGTTTCGCTGATCATGGCCTACGCCACGGTCGTGCCCTTCTTCCGCCCGGTGGTCGCCTTGCTGAGCAAGCTGCGATTCCTGTCGCTGGTCGGATTGACCTTCTTTTTTACGCTCATGACCAAGACCGGCCATGAGCTGAAACTGTCGCTGCTGGTTTTCTCGGTTTCCGTGTTCTTCGTCACCGGAATGGCCGACGTGATCGACGCCATCCCCAAGGAGGAGTTCGACCTGGCACGTACCCTGCGCATGGGCGAGTGGCGCGTGGTGTGGGAAGTGATCGTGCTTGGCCAGGTGGATAAGGCGTTCGACGTCCTGCGGCAGAACGCGGCCATCGGCTGGATGATGCTGACCATGGTGGAAGGCATTGTCCGCTCCGAGGGCGGCGTCGGGACCATCCTGCTCGACCAGAACCACCACTTCCGGCTGGCCGCGGTCTTCGCCATCCAGTTGACCATCCTCATGCTCGGCCTGGTCCAGGATTACGGCATCGGCATGATGAAGAACCTGTTCTGCCCCTACGCGGCGCTGACACTGGAGCGGAAATAATGGCAAGCACTCCTTACAGTCTCGGGCAGACGCTGCTGAAGATCGAGAACATCTGTCTTGAGTACGACGGCCGTCCGATACTCAAGAACGTCAACGCCGAAGTGCGCGACATCATCGTGCCGGGCAGGGTACAGGGGCAGGTGGTGGGCATCCTGGGTCCCTCCGGTTGCGGCAAGACCACCCTGTTCCGGATCATCGCCGGATTGCTCGCGCCCACCTCGGGCCGGGTAACCGTGAACGGCTTCGACCGTCCGGTGCAGGCCGGTGAGGTTGGTGTGGTCGCCCAGAGCTATCCGCTGTTCGAGCACCGCACCATACTCGGAAACCTGATGCTGGGGGCGAAGCAGAAGGAAAAGGACGCCAGTAGCGCCAAGGACAAAGTGATGGCGCTGCTCGGCGAGTTCGGACTGGAAGACAAGTTCAACCTGTACCCCTCCCAATTGTCCGGCGGCCAGCGGCAGCGGTGCGCCATCATCCAGCAGATCCTGTGCAGCGAGCATTTTCTGCTGATGGACGAGCCGTTTTCCGGGCTCGACCTGCTCATGCTGGAGAAGACCTGTGAATTGATCGCCAAGGTCGCCGACATGGACGATCTCAACACCATCATCGTGGTGACTCATGACGTCACCGCCGCCTGCTCGGTGGCCGATCATCTCTGGCTCATGGGCCGCGATTCCGACCCGAGTGGCAACAAGATTCCCGGATCGCGCATCCTGCAGGAGTACAACCTGATCGAGCGCGATCTGTGCTGGCAGCCCAATATCATCACCACGCCGCAGTTCACTAGTTTTGTCCGTGAAGTAAAAGAGGAATTCAGGAGACTGTAAATGGAAAAAGCCAAAGAGATCGACCTGCTGGTGTGTAAGTGCAAGTCCTGCACTCACTGGGAAATCGGCAGGGACGTCATCATCTGTAAGACTTGCGGTTTGAGTCTGCCCGCCAAGATCGTTGTCGACGACCACCACATGCTTCACTGGCAGAAGCACGAGCGCTAGCAGGCCGTGGCGCGACCCGGTTTTTGTGCGCATCGCACAAATTCCGACCGGAAACAAAGGACTTAAGTGCTGTTTTTTGTGCGCTCGCACAAAAACAGGCCTTTCGCCGCAGGCTGCCAGCCCGAGGGCGGCTTGCCGCTGTGCGCGCACGGGCAGCACCACTGGGACTGTGTTTGCAACCCGATCCTGACACCGAGCGGCCACACACAACGTACCGATGCGGCCAGGCGCTGGCGTTCTCGCTCGCAGTGGCGGGCTGCGCTCTGGCCTTCACCCTATTCGAGTTGACGCGCCGGGCGAAGTTCACCCTGGATCTTGAGATTGTGGCGCCCGCTGCGACCCAGGTCCGGTTTTTCTGCGATACCGGCGAGGGATTCGGCGGACGCCGCCCGCCGGTGGTGGCGCTGGCCGCCAGTCCGCGCGAGCCCCAACACGCCGTCTTTGAGCTGCCGAAAGGGAAAGTGCTGGCGGTGCGGCTCGAATTCCCGCCTGGCGGAGCGGCCCCGGCCTTGCGGCACGCCGATATCCGCGGGGCGCGGGGCGTCCTGGCGCGCCTGCGGGTGGTGGATTCCGGCGGTTCCGTGATCGCCCTCAGGCCGCTCAAACCCTTCGACTACGCACGGGCCAAGGCGGTCCAGAAGATCCCGATCCTGCTGGCGGGGAATGCCGGCCTGATCGCTCTGGGAGTGCTGCTCTATGCGGCCCGCCGGCACCTGCTGCGCCTGTGGCGCTGGCTGCGGCTTCTGGAGGATCGCGCCAGCGCCGGACTCCAGCCCCTGGCGGATCGTCTCTCCGCTCCCGGTTTCATCCGCTTCGACGCTCCGGCCATCTGGTTCTATCTGGTCTCTCTGGCGGCCTTCGCCATCGGTTGCATGGCGAATCTCAATGGGTCTTCCGTGGGGGTGTATGCCTCGGATTACCAGTACGCGCTACCCTCCCGAACCCTGCTTGGCCAGGCCCGGGGAATCCGCTCGGACGAGTGGGCCTATCACACCCCCGCGATTCTCAACCAGGCGCTCCGTCAGGACCGGTTCGCCTTCCGGGAGACCGCTCTCGGCGGACACGGCATCGCGCTGGCGGGTAACCTGCCTGTCAGGCATATTTCCACGCTGCTGCGTCCGCAGTTCTGGGCGTTTTTCGTCCTGCCCGTGGATCGCGCCTACGCGGTGTACTGGCAGGCTAAGGCGTTGCTCCTGGTCACCGGCGTGTTCACCTGGCTGCTGCTGCTGACCGGCAGCAGTTTCTGGTCGGCGGTGGGCGCGCTCGGGTACTTCTTTGCGCCGTTCACCCAGTGGACATACTCGTGGACTTCGCTGCTGCCAGAGATGACCGGCCTGGCCTGCTTCCTGATGGTGCTGCTGTGCTATCTGGCCTGCGGCCGCAGCCCCACGGCCTTGCTGGTGGCAGCGCTGGCGGCGGCGGCCTGCGCCGTCAATTTTGTCCTGTGCGGCTACCCGCCGCATCTGATTCCGCTGGGCTGGCTGATGGCGATCTTCGTGGCCGGCTGGCTGGCGGCGCATTGGGAGGCGGTTGCGGCGCCCCAGGGCCGGTGGCTGCGGGTGTTGGCGCTGGCGATGGCCGGGCTGATCGTCTGCGGCGTGGGGTGGCGGGTTTTCGCGGATCTGCGTGCGGCGATACCGGCCGCGGCCAACACCCTGTATCCGGGGAAACGAATCTCCAGCGGAGGCACCAATCTGACGCCCGCCACGGTGCTCACGCACTTCCTGGAATGGAGCGAGACGGAGCAACGCTATCCGGCGGGGATGACGGATGTCTGCGAGGCCGTCGGATTCCTGTGGCTGGCTCCCTTCACCCTGCTGCGCCGCAGGCGGACGGCGCTGGCCCGCCCGGCGCGCATCCTGCTGATTGCGCTGTGGACCGGGTTCCTGTTCCTGGGCGCCTGGGCCATCCTCCCCATTCCGTCCTGGATGGGCCGGCCCTTCGCGCTCGACCGGACCTTCAGCACGCGCTGCCTCCCGGCGCTGGGACTGCTCAACATCGCCATCGTGGTCTTCTTCATGGTGTCGCGGCCGGGGCCGTCGCCCCCCGGTGGCGGCGTGCTGGCCCGCGCCCTCAAGGTCCTGGTGCCCTTCGGAGTCCTGCTGGTTGCCGCCAACCGCCTGAATGGGAACCTCTTCCCGGCCACTGAGATAGCGTTCAGCGCCGCGCTGGGAGCGGCCACGATTCTGTTCCTGCTGGAGGGCCGCAAGATGGCGCTCGCCCTCATGCTGACGGTGCCGCAGGCGCTTCTGTTCGGCGCCGTGAACCCAGTGCAGCGCGGACTCGACGTAGTCCTGTCCTCTCCACTCGCCCGTTTCGTCGGCAGCCATCCCGCCCTGTTGGCCGGGGAGTGGATGGTGTTCGCCGACGCTCCCGCGCCTTCCGGCTTCCTCACGGCCACCGGTTGCCGGGTCTACACCGGTCTCACGTACCTGCCCGACGTCGATCGATTCCCGCTGTTCGCCTCAGGCGGCCTCGATCTGCGCGTTCTCAATCGCACCGGTTACCGCACCGCCCGCCTGGCCGGCGCCGGTGAGGCCAGTTGGGTGGAACTGGTGGATGTGGGATTCGTGCGGTGGCACGTGAGCCCGTTCGATCCCCTGATCCGCCAGCTGGGCATCCGCTATTTTGCCTTCGCCGGGCGGCCCCCGGACGAAGTGGCTTCCCGGCTGACGCCGCTCGCCAGCGGGCCGGTGGGCACGCTATGGTTGTATCGCGCGGACTGAAGCCATGACGCCCCCCGGCAGGACGATTCGCGAGTGTGCTGTCTGCCAGTCGCGGCGGCTGGAGTATAAGTTCACGGTGGACGCCTGGCCGGTGTGCGGCTGCGAGGATTGCGGACTTCTCTTCCTCAATCCCCAGCCGCCGCTCCCCGTCGAGCCCGCGCCAGTGGAGATGAGCCAGGCCGGCCCGCTGCGCGAGGCCAACGCCGCCGGCTGGATCGGGCACCTGCTTCGGTATTCCGGTGTGCGCCGGGGCCGCTTGCTGCTGGTGGGCGCCGACGCCAGCCTGGCCGCGGAAGCCGGGCGCGCCGGATTCGAGGCGATCCCGATGGCGGCGGCGGATTTCGATTCCGCCACCGCTGGGGACCAACTGCCCACGCCCATCGACGCCTGCATCCTCTTCTGCGCCCTGGAGAAGTTTGCCGACCCCGCCGCGGCCCTGCGAAAGCTGCGCGGCCTGCTGGCGGCGGGCGGCGCGCTCATGGTGGTCTCGCCCGCCACCGGCAGCCCCGCGGCGCGCTACTTCGGCGCTTCGTGGTGGGAGTTCCATCGCGCCAACCGGTTCTATTTCTCCGTGGACACCTTGCAGAGCCTGCTGGTTCAGTGCGGTTTCGGCGATGTGGCCTTCACGCCCGACCGCAGCCAGGTGTCGCTGCGCTACCTGCGCGAGAGGATGTCCGCCCTCCCGCCGCGCCAGCGCCGCCACCAGCTGCTGGAGCGAATCCTGTGGCTGAGCCCGATGCCGCGCGGCAAGGCCTTCCGCCCCATGTATGGGCGCGTCGTGTGCCTGGCCCGGCCCAAGCCCGCCGCAGCGCTGCCCGTGCTGTCCGTGGTGGTTCCGGTTTACAACGAGCGCGCCACCTTTCCCGAGCTGATCGAGCAGGTGCTGGCCAAGAGCATGGAGGGGATCTCGATTGAGGTGGTGATCGTCGAGAGCAACTCGACCGACGGCAGCCGCGAACTCGTCTCACGCTACCGGGAGCATCCGCGCGTGCGCGTCATCTTCGAGGATCAGCCCCGCGGCAAAGGCTACGCCGTGCGAACCGGCCTGGCAGCCGCCACCGGCGACATCATCCTGATTCAGGACGCCGACCTGGAGTACGACGTCGGCGACTACGACGGGCTGGTCCGCCCCATCCTCCGCCACCAGCGGAATTTCGTGCTGGGATCGCGGCACAACCCGTCCGGCGGCGACTGGAAAATCCGCAAATTCGCCGATTCGCCCGCCGTCGCCGGCTTCTTCAACCTCGGCCACCTCATCTTCCTGACGCTCTTCAACCTGCTCTATCGCCAGCGATTGAGCGATCCGTTCACCATGTTCAAGGTGTTCCGGCGCGAGTGCCTATGGGGCCTCCAGTTCGCGTGCAACCGGTTCGACTTCGACCATGAGCTGGTCATCAAGCTGCTCTGGAAGGGCTACCAGCCGCTGGAGTTGACGGTCAATTACCGGTCGCGCTCCATGGCCCAGGGGAAGAAGGTGACCGTCTTCGGCGATCCGCTCACCTGGCTGCGCGCCCTGCTGCGCCTCCGCATCGCCTGCTGGCGCTCGGACCCCGCGGTGCGGGGGGAGCAGGCACGGCGGGGCCGCGATTAATCGGAGAGTTCCGAGATTCCCCGCTCACTCATACCTAGAGCCCCACATGTCGAAACACCAGGTGAAGAAGTCTCATGCTGCGCCCGCAGCCGAACCGCCGCGAAATGGCAAGACCCACGCGGGGAAGAACGGAGACTCCGCCCGCTCCGGCGCGGCCGACGGAACTGCGCCAGTTCCCTACGACTACGAGAAGACCGCCCGGCTCCACCAGTATTACCGGGACTGCCTGAGCCAGGCCTACGAGCTTCCGGGATTGGGCAATTACTCCCTCGACTTCGTCCGCTGGGCGGTTGGCAGCACGGACAGCATCCGGCTGGCCGAATTGCTGGGCACGGTGCGCGAGCCGGGGCTGGAACCGAAGCAGGACCTGGCACTGCGGCTGATGCTCTTCACCATTCAGCACGCCAACCTTGCCATGGATCGCCACAACCTGGCTGCCGACCACTCGGTGTCTTCCGCCGTGATCGACGCGATCCGGCAAGGCCTGCAGCGCGTGCTGGCGTTGCATCCGTGCGCCAGCTATGTCAGCAACGCCGCGCAGTTGCTCTACCGCATCAAGGCGACGGGCGAGTGCCTCCTGCTCTCCAAACAGCACCCCGAGGTGTTTCGCAATTCGCTGGTCTTGCAGGCTATCGTAGGATTCATCCATTCGATTGCCGGGAACTACAAGGAAGCGGTGCGCTACCTGGATCCGCTCACCGTGAATCCGCGGAGCTGCAACCTGCCGCTGGTGGCGCTTTCCGCCATGAGCTGCCACTTTTTACTCGGGGAGATCCCCACCGCGCCGCTCACCTTCGAAACGCTGGATAGCAGTTTGGATTCGCTGGACCAGCAGATCGGCCGCATCACGCCGATGGAGATGATCCAGCCGCTCGAGTGCCCGCTGGCGTGCCCGGTGGTTCTCACGGCATGCAACGACCGGTACTTCTATCAGCACGCTCTAAACCTGGCCGCCTCCATCCATGCCACCAATGCCGGGAAACTGGCGCTCCATTTCCACTTGTACTCCCCGAGCCCGGCCGTGCTGGCCGAGATCGACCGGTTGCGAAGCCGCCTGCCGGGCCTGGCGATCGGCGTGTCCGCCGAACGCGGGACGTCCTCCATGGAGCAGACGCCCGCCTATTTTGCGGCCGTGCGTTTCGTCCGTGCATATCAGTTGCTGGCCAGCTATCACAGCGAGATGTGCATCATCGACGCCGACGCGCTGTTCAACCGGCCGTGGGAGGACTTCCTGGCGCAGTTCCCCGCCGAGACCGAACTGGCGCTGTCCTGCCCGCCAGACACCCCGTTCTGGGAACACATCCTGGCGACTGTGGGTTACTACAAGCCGACTCCGCTGGTGGAGCATTTCCTGGGCAAGGTGGCGCAGTTCATCGCGCGCAACGTCGAGCGGCAGACGGTATGCTGGATGACCGACCAGACTGCCCTCGGGGCCTGCGATGAGCGGTTCACCAAGGACCACCCGGCGGTCAGCCACGTGCCCTACGACCTGCTGGTGGACATCCGCACGCACCACCCGCAGGCGCCCATATGGTCCGTCACTACCCGCAAGACCGGTCTGAGCCGCTATGACGGGAGGCGGGAGTGGTTGGGCCGCCAGTACGGCTTCCTCTCCAGCGCCGACAGGAATCACGTCCTCTCTCACGTCAACAGCGTGAATGCGCCGGTCTTCTTTCTCCAGATCGGCGCCATGGACGGCGTGTCCCTCGATCCGATCCACGCCCATGTCAGAACCCACGGCTGGCAGGGAATCCTGGTGGAGCCGCTGCCCGACCTGGCCGCCAGGCTTCGCACGACCTATGCCCAGCAGATGGGACTTGTCTTCGAGACCGTGGCGATTTCCGAGCAGGAAGAGACGCGTACCATGTTTCGCGTTCCCCTGGAGACGGTCACCAGCGCCGGCCTGCCGTTCTGGGTGGCAGCCATGTCCAGCCTGGAACGGGGACATCTGAACGATTTCCAGGCGCATGTGGTCCAGCAACCGGTTCTCTGCACGACGCTGGCGGCGTTGCTTGCCAAGCACAATCCGGCCAAGATCGACGTATTGCAGATCGACGCTTGCGGCTACGACGTCAAGATCCTCAAGCAGTTCGATTTCTCCCGCTATCAGCCGTCCGTGGTCAACCTGGATTGTCAGCACGTCAGTCCCCAGGAGCGGAAGGACGCGGAAACCCTGCTGCTGGAGAACGGCTATCTGTACTACCAGGAGGACACCGACCTGTTTGCCGTCAAGCGGGATGTTTTCTTCAGCGCGTAGAGCCGGCCCGCGCCGCGTCAGCCAATTACGAGGCAATTCGCTCCGCGGTTCCCGAGGAAGCCAGTAGCCGGAATCGCTCCTCCATGCCCTCCGGTTCGCGCGCCAGCGCCACCCGATCGTCTTCGAACAGCCGGTCATACGCGCGCCAGGCCTGGTTCATGGTGAGCGGTTGGCCGTTCATGGCAGCGGCGGTCGTCAAGACCCGCAAGAGACTGACTGGGGTAACGCGGCAGAAAAGAATGCTCTCCGAAGTGTCCGATTCCCACCATTCCCGCGCTGTCGACCGGTGGACATGGCCGGCCATCAAGATCGCGAGCCAGACGTTGACGTCAGGGAAACTCAATGAGGTCATGGATCTGTTGGTTGTTCAGATCGAAGGGCTTGCCGGTTGAAGACACGATGGGAATGTCCAGACTCAGCCGGCGTTTCGGACGGTGCGGTGCGGAATCCTCCACGGCGCGTTCGATGCTGCGGAGTATCAACTGGCGCGCCCAGCAACCCTGGCGGGCCGCTGCCTGGTGAAGTCGTCGGTGCAGAGGCACGGGGATGTCGAGGGACGTTCGAACCGTCGGCTTTTCCACCATTCCAGCGTAGCGCGGAGACTTAAGTAAGCCAAAGTGGCTGGCTGGGCGGCATGGCCATTCCCATCCCGATGGCTCCAGTGAGGCCATCCGGTGCCAGTCGCCGCCCTCGCGCCGTTCTACGCCTGGAACGAACTGCCGCAGCCGCAGGTGGATTTCACGTTGGGATTGTTGAACTTGAACCCGGCGCCTTCCAGCGACTCGATGTAGTCCACTTCGGCGCCGTCCAGGTAGAGCATGCTGGCCTGATCCACGTACACCTTCAGACCGCTGTAATCGTAGGTCTTGTCCAACATGTTCGGCTGGTTCTCGAAGGCCATGGAGTAGCTGAACCCGGAACACCCGCCGCCCACTACGGCGATCCGCAGGCCGGCCGGCGCCGGCTGCTGGGAAGCCATGATCTCCTTCACTTTGCCAATTGCTCGTTCGGTTAGTTGAACCATCTGTCGGAACTCCTTGGGGCACCAGCCTTGTACACCATTATACAAACGCAGAATGCCGAATTTCTATACAGCCACTGGTTTGGATGCACCAGTGCGTCTCGCGGTCGCACGGACTCTCCGCATCGCCGCGGTTTTCGTGCAAAATAGGTAGTGTACAAGCTACTTGAAACCCCAGATCCGTGGGGCGCGTCGGACAGGGTGTATGGGAACTTCGACCGGTACCCTGGCACTCCCCGGATTCGGCAGAAGGATTGCGGCGAAGCCCATAGTGGATTACGAGAGCACTGCCGAAGGCGCCCTGGTCCGCAGAGCCCAGGGGGGCGATGAGGGTGCGTTCCGCGAGATCGTGGAGCGCTACCAGTCCAAGGTGTTCTCCATCATTCACGGCATCGTGCGTCAACGCAATGACGTGGAAGATATTGCGCAGCAAGTATTTGCCAAGGTCTACCTGTCGTTGCGGAACTTCGATTTCCGCAGTTCCCTGATCACCTGGATCTACAAGATTACGGTCAACGAGTGTTTCGACTACCTGCGCAAGCGCAAAGTCCGCAAGCTCGTCTACGAAAGCGACTTGAGCGAGGATGAAGTGCGGCGGGTGGAGAACAGCGAGCCTCAGTCGCAGCGGCCCGAACTGGCCGACACCACCCTGGCGCGCCACGATTTCGTGGTCAAGCTCCTCGCCAAGGTCTCCGAAGAGGAGCGCATGTTATTGATGATGAAGGAAGTAGAAGGCTACTCCGTGGAGGAGTTGGCACTTCAAACCGGGATGAATGAAAACACCATCAAGGTGAAACTGTTCCGCGCGCGCCAGAAACTGGTGCGGGCGGCCCAGCGCCTGGATCGGGCTCCTGGAGTGGCGATCGGGTAGGGTGTGCGGGCAGGTGGCGCCTGGAGCGGGCGGGCCGGAGACGGCAACAGACCCGTAAAGGCTGGTTTTGAACGTGGTAGGCTACTTTCGTAAGGGAAGAATCGTATGCATTCCGTGGTGAAGGAGAGTCTCGAAGCGTATCTCTCCGGCTCGCTGGAGCGCGCCGGGGAGCGGGCCGTCGAGGCGCACCTGGCGATCTGCCGGAAGTGCCGCAGCGAGCTCGGCGGTTTCCAGGCGGTCTCCCGCATGTTCGCTTCATTGGGTCCGGCACCAGCCTCGGGGAACCTGTCCACGACTCTCTCCGAGGACGCCGTGACGCCTTCGCCCGGCTTCTACGCCCGCGTCATGCTGGAAGTGGAAGCCCGCAAGGCGGCGCCGTCGTTCTCCGGGATCTTCGCGCTGGATTTCGCCTTCGGCCGGCGCCTGCTGGTGTCGTCCCTGGTGACCCTGGCGGTGGTGGGCGGTTTGCTGGTAACGCGAGAGGCCGGATACGCCGGCGGTCCCTCGCCCGATAGCATCCTGGCGCAGCAGAACGCTCCCGGGTTCGACAGCGCCGCCGGCTCGGACAACATGCTGGTGACGCTGACCTCCTATGAGCACTAGCGTGCTGGACAAAGCAGCGCCCTGGCGATTGTGGAACCCCCGCTACGCCTGTGCCACAGCCCTGGTGCTGGTCTTCCTGTGCGGCGCCGCGGTGGGCGCCCTGGTGATGGACCTGGGAGTCCACAACCGGGCCCACCCGCCCGCCTTCGATACCCCTCAGGGCCGGGCGGCTTTCTTCGATCGCATGAACCGGGAGCTGGAACTCACTCCCGCGCAAGCCGAGCAGATGCGCTCCATTCTGACGGATTTCTGGGATTATTATCGAACCGTGCTGAGCGACGGAAAGTCGCGTATCGAGCAGATTCTCAACGACGATCAACGCCGCAAGTTCGAGCGTCTTCTGGCGGAACGCCAGCGCCCCTATTGACACTTCCCGCGGCGGCGAATAAGATTGATTCGTCAAATGATATCCCGCAAGCTCTTTATCGCGGAGGCCGCCGTTTTCGCCTCTCTTTCTCTCCTGTGCTCGTGTTCCCCGCGCGGTGGTGCCCGCGGCTCGATCCGGACCTTCCAGATGGGCCAGCGCGTTGAGGTGCTGCCGCTGGTTTACGCGGTCTACGAGAAGCAATGGCTGGCGCAACTCGGCAGCGGCCCGGGTGCCATCCTGCCCCAGAACCGCTTCCTGCTCATCCGCATCACCGTCACCAGCGGCGCCACGGAAGAGAGCTACGTCCCAAGCCTGACGCTGGACGACGATGCCGGGAACTCCTGCAAGGAGATCGGCAGCGGCGAGGCGGTCAGCGAGGTCCCGCACTGGATCGGCTCGCTGCGCGCCATCAAGCCCGCCGACACCCTGCAGGGCAATCTCCTGTTCGACTGCGCCCCCAAGCACTACAAGCTGAAATTGACCAGCGAGCAGGGCAGGGCGGCCTACGTCGACATCCCGCTCTCCTTCGATAGTGACGGTCCGGGCGTCGACATACTCCCCAAGTCCGAGAAGAGCGACAAGCAGGGCGATCTGTCGCATCCGAAGTAGCCGCCGGCGGGGTCCCGGTTATCGGCGACCCGTAGGAGGTCGGGCTCTGGTGCTCCGGGGGGGGGGCGGC
>Ga0265323_10000885_pt1 | contig 15857 bp, 14 predicted proteins | sample 41225metaG_FD_193580 | JGI IMG/M metagenome (GOLD analysis project Ga0265323, IMG submission 193580) | Rhizosphere microbial communities from Carex aquatilis grown in University of Washington, Seatle, WA, United States - 4-12-25 metaG | ecosystem: Host-associated > Plants > Roots > Rhizosphere...
ATCACAGCTGCAAAGAATTCGGCAAAACAAGATTCTGGAGAGAATTATCAGTGGGATTCGGACTTTTAACCTACAATAATGATGAAAAAGTTGATACAACTAAAATAAATTTTACAGGATATACTTATGGTTTAAACCTTGCATTCTCAATTGAGTACAGATTAAGTAAACATTTATATTTAAGTATCGCCCCAAATATCTTAATAGCTAAAATAAACCAATTGGAACAAAATGGTTATCCTGTTCAGCTTAAAAATGGAGAAAGTCTTGCCAGGGCAGATATTACCGGTGGAATAAAAGTATTTTTCTAAAATAAGAATTTCAAAATAAATCTGCTTAAATCAAACTAAATCGCATGCATCCGCAGGCATCCAATGTGCATCTTTCCCTTCCCATTTAACATTACAACCTACAGGGTTTGTAACTTTGATACTGATTTCTTTAGCTTCGGTTAATTCAGATAACACTCTTTCGAGGTCATTTACGGTGATTTTTGAAGAATCTCTTGGATTATCTACCCCACGTCCGGTGTAAACCAACTCTCTTTTTTCATTAAATACAAAAAAATGGGGTGTTCGCAATGCACCGTATGCAAGAGCAACATCCTGGGTTTTATCATACAGGTACAACCATGGAAATTTATTTTTTTCCATACGTTTTACCATATTTTCAAAACTGTCTTCAGAATTTGTTTTACCGCTGTTGGAATTTATTCCAACAAATTTTACCCCTTTCAAAGAGTATTTTTCTGCAGTTTGTCTTGTTATTTCATCAGAACCTAAAACATAGGGACAATGGTTACAGGTAAAAAATACAACAAGATATTTCGAGGTTTTGAAATCATCGAGACTATAAGTCTTTCCATCTGTGGCAGGCAACCTGAAATAAGGTGCATTTTTGCCCAATTCAAGAGTAAATGTCATAATAAAAATATTTAATTGAATACTATTAACAATAGATCAAATCTAATTGTTTATTAAATAAAAATTAATTGTGAAAAAAATATTCTATTAAATTAAACTAACTTTATTAAATACATCACGTAAAAATGATTAAAATCTTTTCACAATAAATTTTACTTCAATTTTGAATTGGTAAATTGAATTGTTGAGTTGGATTTACATCAAGTTACTAAAGAAATCAAAGATTATGAATTGGATATTATATAATATTCCCTTACCGGTAAAAGGATTTATTGCAGCATTATTTATTTGTTTCATTTTAATGCCATTTATAATTAAAGCTATTAAAAGCCTGAGCTGGCTCGACAAACCAAATGACCGCAAAGTTCACAGGAAAGCAATTCCAACAATGGGGGGAATGGGTATTTTTTTATCTATGATTTTTGTAATATTAATCAGGCCCAGTTTATTTTCCTCCGATATCATGTTCGTTTTAGTAGGAGCTACAATAATGTTTATTACCGGTATTCTGGATGATTTGAATGACATTAAACCCCGAAACAAGCTGTACATTCAACTTATAACAGCGTTATTAATGGTTCTTTATGGTATAAGAATAGAGAATTTGCAGGTTTTGGGAATTGGTAATATCAGTATGTTTTTGTCCATATTTCTGAGTGTTATTTGCATAGTATTTTTTATTAATGCATTTAATCTTATTGATGGTATCGATGGATTGGCCGGAGGCCTTTCTATTATTACACTTTCATTTTTTTCATTTTTATTTTATTTTGCTGGAGCCTATGATTTTGCTTTACTTTCTGCTGCTTTGGCAGGTTCTTCGTTTGCATTTCTTTTTTTCAATTTTAATCCTGCGCGAATTTTTATGGGCAACACGGGCAGCCTGACAATTGGTTTTATTATTTCAATTATAGCTATTCGTGCATTACAATTACCTCCGGCAATATATGTTGATACTTTCAGGGTAGATTCATTTTCAGTTGTTTTTGCTTTAGTTTTATTACCCTCACTCGATGCAGTAAGAGTTATAATAACTAGAATGTTAAAAGGGTTTTCTCCATTCAGGCCAGATAAAACTCATATTCATCATATTATGCTCGACGCTGGTTTGACCCATAAAACAGCATCCGTGGCTTTATATTGTACACAAATAATTATATTATTACTTGCGGTTTTTACCCCTCCTTTAATTGTATTGGAAATAATTTTAGGAATTTCTATTTTGACAATTCCAGCTTATGAACTGTTTAATAAAATAAAACTTTTCAGGCAAAAACCACGAATAAAAGATTTCTCTAAAAACCTCCCTGAATTTCCTGATTAAGCTTATTAAGTTTTTATCAATTTTTTATTTATCTTCTTTTATTAACTTTGTTTGAAATAAAGTTAATAACATGTACAAGAATATTAAATATTTGATTTTACTTTCTGTAATCCTGGTCAGTAATATCTGTTACACTCAGAAAATTGGTTCATCTATCGAAAAAGCAGTTTCAAAAGACCGAATCATTTTGGCTGATGTTCAGGATATCAAAGGCAGGTTTAATACCATGTTTAAGGAATGTGTAGGGGCAGGACGCGCCAATGAAGGTTTGCGTGCTGACTGGCAGCAACAGCTTACTTTTGTAAAAAAAGAATGCGGTTTTAAATATATACGCATGCATGGTCTGCTCACTGACGATATGGGTGTTTATAAAGAAGATAAAAAAGGAAACCCTCAATACAACTGGCAATATATAGATAAATTATACGATTTTTTATTGAGTATTGACATGAAACCTTTCGTTGAACTTTCTTTTATGCCCGTTGCACTGGCTTCCGGCCAGCAAACCATTTTCTGGTGGAAAGGAAATGTTACTCCTCCAAAAGATTATAAAAAATGGGAAGATCTTATTTTCAACCTAACAAAACACTTTACAGAAAGATATAGCGAAAAGGAAGTTGCTTCCTGGTATTTTGAAGTATGGAATGAACCTAACTTATCCGGGTTTTTTACCGGTTCACAGGATGAATATTTCAAACTTTATGATATTACTGTAAAAGCCATTAAATCGGTATCTCCGCAATATAAGGTTGGCGGTCCGGCTACTGCAGGTAGTGGATGGATTTCTGAAATGATTGAACATTGCAACAAAAATAATATCCCAATCGATTATATTGCCACGCATTGTTATGGTGTAAAGCAGGGATATCTCGACGAATTCGGAGAATCGGGAACAATCCTTGATTCTAATCCTGGTTCAATTTATACCGAAATTAAAAATACCCGAAAAATAATCAGTAATTCCCCAATCCCGAAACTGGAACTTCATTATACCGAATGGAGTTCATCTTATACTCCGTTCGATCCGATTCACGACAGTTACCACGAAGCTTCATATATTCTTGATAAAATAAAAGGTGTTGGTAATGCCACCAATTCAATGTCATATTGGGTTTTTACAGATATTTTTGAAGAACCGGGTCCCCGTTTCACACCATTCCATGGTGGATTTGGACTTATCAACCTTCAATCGATAAATAAACCGGCATTCTATTCATATCAATTTCTTAATAAATTAGGAGAAATTGAAATCAATAACTCCGATTCAGCTTCCTGGATTTGTAAAAATGCCAAAGGTGATATTCAGTTACTTTTCTGGAATTTTACCATTACCCATCCTGGCGATTCGGTGAATAACCAGGTTTATTATAAACGCGACCTGCCATCCAAAAATATCGGAAAAGTTAAGATTGAACTAAAAAATGTTTCTGCCGGAAATTATAAATTGTTGGTTTATAAAGTCGGGTACAAAGTTAACGATTCATTTACCACTTATTTGCAATTAGGCTCACCAAACCAGTTTACTAAAGAACAGGTGGAATTCCTGAAAAAGAAAAACGATGGCTCACCGATCTTTTCTTCAGAAATTGAAATAATGTCTGGCAAACCATTTATCCGGGATTTCGAAATGCGCGAAAATGATGTTTATTTTATTGAATTGGACAAGAAATAATCAATTTTCAAAACCACTGCTTAAATTTTTGAAATAGAATTAACCGCTTTTTCTATTCTTTTGCAAACTTCTTCTTTGCCTAAAAGTTCCATGATAACAGGTAAATCGGGACCATAAGAACCGCCGACCAGGGCAAGTCTTAAAGAATTCATCACCGCTCCCATATTGGCTTGTCTGGTTTCCACAAATTGATGAATGCATTCTTTTATTGTTTCGGCATTGAATGGATTTACATTTTTGAAAAGTTCTTTTAGTTCGGAAATTATTTGCGGAATTTCATCTTTCCAGCGTTTCTTCACTACTTCCTGATCGTAGCTTTCAGGAGCTACAAAAAAGAACGACGCCTGATCCCAGATTTCATGAACAAAGTTTACCCGTTCTCTGACTAATTCAACAACTGAAAAAATATAAGTTTCTTCAATTATTATTTTTTTTTCTTCAAGGATAATCTTAAAAAGTTTTACGATTTCTCCAGTTGGCATTTTTTTCAAATACTGTTGGTTAAACCACTTCGCTTTTTCAAAATTGAATCTGGCACCGGATTTACTTACTTTATCCAAAGAAAATGCTTCAGTCAATTCATTTAAATTAAAAATTTCCTGTTCTGTTCCGGGATTCCAACCTAATAATGCCAAAAAATTAATAAATGCTTCCGGCAGGAAACCATATTCTTTATATCCTTTCGAAATTTCACCGTTAGCAGGATCTTTCCAGAGAACCGGAAAAACAGGAAACCCCAATTTATCTCCGTCGCGTTTGCTTAACTTTCCTTTCCCGTCGGGTTTTAGAAGCAAAGGAAGGTGTGCAAATTGAGGCATTTCGTTCTCCCAACCAAAAGCCCTGTAAAGTAGGACATGCAATGGTAATGAAGGCAACCATTCTTCCCCGCGTATCACGTGCGAAATCTCTATTAAATAATCATCGACAACATTTGCAAGATGATATGTTGGAAGCCCGTCGGAGGATTTAAATAATACTTTGTCATCGAGTGTGGAAGAATTAACAATAATTTCCCCGCGAATCAAATCATTCATTATCACCTGTTCATTTTCAGGCATCTTAAAACGAATGACCCATTGATCGCCGCGATTAATTCTTTTTTTTACTTCATCTTCACTTAACTTAGGTGAAGTATTCATCTGTTTCCTGATTTCGAAATTGTAAGTAAATGTTTCTTTCTTCGATTCTTTTTCTTTTCGCAATGTATCGAGTTCTGCAGGAGTATCGAAAGCATAATAGGCATGGCCATTTTCCAACAACTGCAAAGCATATTTTAAATAAATATTTTTTCTTTCACTCTGACGGTAAGGATTATGAAGCCCGCCGACAGAAACGCCTTCATCAATCTTTATACCGCACCAGTTCAGCGAATCAATAATATATTTTTCAGCACCTTCAACCAGACGGGCCTGGTCGGTATCTTCAATTCTTAATATGAATGTTCCATTTTGTTTTTTGGCAAAAAGATAATTATATAAGGCAGTCCTTACCCCGCCAATATGCAAAGGGCCCGTAGGACTTGGAGCAAAACGCACCCTGACTTTTCTCTGGTTCATGAAAATAATATTTCCTGTAAAGATAGATTTTTAGATAACACATTTTTCAATACTTTGCCAAACCTGTTCAGCGGTTTTATCCCAGCTGAATTTTTGTCTTTGGATCCGGCCTTTTTCAATTAATGAATTCCGAAGCGGCCCGTCTTTATAAATTCTAATCATTGCTTCTGTTATACTTTCAATGGAAAACGGGTCGGCAATAAGAGCTGCATCGCCAGCCACTTCAGGCATCGAAGTGACATTCGATGTAATTACCGGGACATCTGCATTCATGGCCTCGACAATTGGAATTCCAAAACCTTCAAAATAAGAAACATATGTCAATGCTAAAGCACCGCCAAGAGTTTTTTCGATTTTTTCCGGCGCCAGCCGACCAGTAAAAATTACTTCATTTTTAAATTTCATCGAATTGTAAATATGTTCAATGTCTTCTGTGTTGAACATCTTAGCCCCAACTATCAGCATTTTAACATCAGATTGAATTGAAACCCTGAAACCATCGAAAGCCTGCAGCATCCTGGCTATGTTTTTTCGGGGCAATAATGCCCCAATATAAATAAAATATTGGCAACCATTGGCAAATTCATTCTGCGCTTCTTTCTTTTCCAGGCTATTCAAAGGTTTGTAAATAGAATTCGCGCCATTGTATGCAACATCAATTTTTTCAGGACTTATTCCATAAGTGTTTATAATGTCGTTTTTTGAATATTCCGATACTGTAATTATCCGATCGGCATAGTTTGCGAATTTTTTAAAATAGTGTAAATAATATTTCCGCTGGAGCCATTTCATCTGATCAGGATAATGCTCGAAATTAATATCATGGATTACAGAAATTGATTTGGTTTTAGAGGATAAACAAAGATGACCGTCAGGAGAAAAAAATAAATCGGCACCAGTTTTTTTTAATGCATGTTTTACTGAATATTCGAACCATAAATACCAAAGAAATGGATGCCGTGCCGGAGGGTAAAGAATCAATGGTTTAACATTTTCCGCAAAAATAAATTTCTTTGAATAAGGCCTGTCAAAAAAAAAGCAGAATTCATGTTCGGGATGTAATTTCACAATTCTTGAAATTGTCTCAAAAGTGAACCATCCGATACCTTCGAGACGGTTTTCAAGCAGGAACCTGGTGTTGACAGCAATTTTCATCCTTGATTTCTTAAAAAATACAAATTAAGTCAATTTGTCCAAATAAAATTAAATTTGATGTCATACCCGGTTTTCCTTAGTGGAAGAATTAATTCATTTAATTCAAAATTATTGAAGTCTATTATTTAAAATTGATAATACTTCTGCAAAATTAAAGTATTGCCATAATCGGTTTTTACTTTTGCCAGAATAATTATTTGGTTTGTACCATTTGTATTAGGATTGTCCAAAACAGTACAGCCATTTTCGACAGCAAGTTTGTATGATTGGGGATTAAAATATTTATCCTCTTCCAACTTATCGAGATAAAAATCCACATCTGAAGAACCATCAGAAATACAGATTTTTATTATTCTTTTACCTGAGACTAATCGTTGAATGATTATCGATGGTTGAATAAGAATTTTTCCAGATTTATCAAATTCTTTTAATCCTATGCCTGGTTTACCCATTTTAAAAATGTTTTCGGCTTTAATTTTTCCATCAGGCCAGAAAGTTTTAATCATTCCATCTACCCTGCCCTGAACATAAACACTTTCCCGAAAAAGCGTACCTTCTCTGTAATATTGTGTAACCGGCCCATCCTGAATATCATTCTTATATTGAGCTTTTATCACCAACTTTCCATTTTGAGGGTTATAATTCATTACCCAACCTTCACGCTTGTCATCAATATAATCGGCCGTAGAAAGTAACCTGCCTCTTTCATCAAAATTTTTGGATATTCCGTCTCGCAAACCATTTTTCAAAGTTATCTGGGATTTGATTGTTCCATCAGGATAATATTCTTCTACTATTCCATTATTTTGATCGAACCTGCAGGAGAAAAAAAATAAACCCGTAATCAATACAATTAAGTAAAAAAATTTTTTATTCATATTTATTAATTTCATTTAATCTAAAATATTTTGTTGCCAAAATTCAATATTTTAAATTAGACAAAGGTTATGATAATATTTAAAAAAGTATAAAGCAAATTGTTCAATATTCGAAAATTATTAAAAATATGATAATCTCATAATAAGTAAATTTATTAAATTGTCCATTAAGATATTAAATTTACAAAATGTATTCACCTTTCAGAAAAACTTATAATGGGAAAAATATTATTAATCGGGGCTGGCGGAGTAGGGACAGTTGTTGCACATAAAATGGCACAATTGCCTGATGTATTTACAGAAATTTTGCTTGCAAGCAGAACCAAATCGAAATGCGATGTCATTGCAAAATCAATCGGGAATAAAAGAATAAAAACTGCAGCAGTCGATGCTGAAAATGTTCCACAATTGACTGACTTGATAAAAAGTTTTAAACCTGACCTTGTTGTAAATGTAGCTTTGCCATATCAGGATCTGACGATAATGGAAGCCTGCCTTGAAACTAAAACCAGTTATTTAGACACAGCCAATTACGAACCTAAAGAAGAAGCAAAGTTTGAATATGGCTGGCAATGGGCCTACAAAGATAAGTTCAGGACTTCCGGAATTACTGCAATTCTCGGTTGTGGTTTCGATCCGGGAGTAACAAGTGTTTTCACAGCCTTTGCCGCTAAGCATTATTTTGACGAAATTCATTATTTGGATATTGTGGACTGCAATGCAGGGGATCATGGAAAACCTTTTGCCACGAACTTTAATCCAGAAATTAATATCAGGGAAGTAACTCAAAAAGGGAAATACTGGGAAAATGGAAAATGGATTGAAACAATTCCTCATGAAATACATATTCCGCTGAATTATCCTGACATTGGTCCAAAAGAATCTTATTTAATTTATCATGAAGAACTAGAATCGCTGGTTAAGAATTATCCAACTTTGAAACGGGCAAGATTCTGGATGACTTTTGGCCAGGAATATCTTACACATCTTCGAGTGATACAAAACATAGGCATGGCAAGAATTGATCCGATTATTTATAACGGTATTGAAATAGTGCCTATTCAATTCCTGAAAGCCGTTTTGCCTAATCCGGGCGATTTAGGTGAAAATTATAAGGGATGGACTTCGATAGGCTGCCGAATTCGTGGTATAAAGGATGGGAAGGAAAAAACCTATTACATTTATAACAATTGTAGTCATGAAGCCGCTTTTAAAGAAACAGGCACCCAGGCTGTAAGTTATACAACCGGAGTCCCGGCAATGATTGGAGCTATGATGTATATTAAAGGTATTTGGAAACAACCCGGGGTTTTAAACGTTGAAGAATTCAATCCGGATCCATTTATGGAAGCACTTAATAAATATGGATTGCCCTGGCATGAATTGCATAATATAAACCTCGAATTATAAAATTCTTAACTATTTAGGTTGTTTAGACTATAGGCTGTTAGAAATTTTAAAAATACTGGTTATAATCAAAAGTTTATTTAGTAAGGAAAAATAATATATATTTAGAACCTTTTCTCAAGTATACTGCTTATATAATTATTGCTTCCTTTTCATCTGCAAATTTAAATTCCCTGAGTTTAATATGTTCTTGGATGTTTTTTCCTTCAGCCTGTTGGTCTATAGCCTATCTACCTGAGTTTTTTTACAGATTTTTAAGCAGTTTTTTAGCTTTTGCTATAATACCACCAGGAGCTTCATCTAAAATGCTTTCGATGACAAGTTTCAATTCATTCTTTAAGCCGGGTTCTTTAGTTGCAATGTTGAATAAAATTTGCATAGCATGCACTCGAATTGCCACCGGACTTTTCTTGTCAATTAAAAATTGAAAACAATAATCGTAAAGCTTTCCGGTTTTTTTGAACGGAATGTCAACTTTACTCAATAATCTTAACAAATTCCGTGCAAGGGCAGGATGTAAAAACTTTGGCAGATTATCTATGATTTTAGAAATATACGGATTAATTATCCACGGATATTTGTCGGTAATAGCGGTTATTACCCAGGCAGCACGCTGCGGTATAGGTGGATCCCCGTTAAAAGTGATATCCATTAAATCTTTGAAAAGCTTTTCATCATTGCCAATATAAATTGCAATTAAATCGGTGTTGAACCTGGAATGCCCGGCCAAAAGCATCTCATTAATTTTTCTTTGCATTGAGAATGGCAAATAAATTAATTCTAAAATCGAAGACTAAATTAAGTTGAATTATAAATTTAGGTTGTTTAGACTGCAGGCTGTTAGGCATTTATAAAATCCAAATCACCAGGCATATTAATTTTTATTAATCTTCTAAGAGTAAAACACATTATAAACCAATTTATTTACTAATAGTCTATAGCCTATCAACCTGATTAACTTTTTTATTATACTTTAAACGATTCCAATTCCTTAAAATCAAGCGTGGCAAAATAATCATCTGCAGTTTCAGCTCTCCTTATTAGTTTTACACTTCCATTTTCCCGCAATAACAATTCAGCAGAACGCAATTTTGCATTATAATTGAATCCCATCGAATGTCCATGTGCGCCGGCATCATGAATAACAATTATATCTCCAATCTCAATTTCGGGCAAGAAACGGTCGATAGCAAACTTATCGTTGTTTTCACAAAGAGATCCGGTAACATCGTATACCATATTATAAGGCAAATGTTCTTTGCCCAAAACCGTAATATGGTGATAGGCTTTATATAATGCTGGTCTCATTAAATTATGCATACTTGCATCCAATCCGACATACTTTTTAAAAGTATTCTTTAAATGCTGAACTTTTGAAACAAGATATCCATAAGGCCCGGTAATTGCCCTTCCCGATTCGAGAAATATTTTTAATTGCGGATGCCCGTTACCTAAAATAATTTTATCATATTGTTTTTTGATCCCGGCACTCAAAATTTCCCAGTCAACGGTATCTTGATCCGGATGATAAGGAACGCCAATCCCACCGCCAAGATTTACAAATTCGAAATTTATACCTAATTCACGGCTGATTTCAACAACAATTTCAAAAAGTATTTTCGCCGTTTCAGCAAAATAATTAAAATCGAGTTCATTTGATGCAACCATTGTATGCAGGCCAAACCTTTTTATACCTTTTTCCTTGGCCAATTTGTATCCTTCAAATAACTGGTCGCGTGTTAAGCCATATTTCGATTCTTCCGGATGCCCGATAATAGGATTGCCTTCTTTTAAGGAACCGGGATTATACCTGAAACAAATAATATCTGGAAGTCCTGCATGAGTTTCGAGATAAGAAAAATGTGAAATATCATCGAGATTTATAATAGCACCTAACCTTTTTGCTTCAATAAATTCATCAGCCGGTGTATTGTTTGAAGAAAACATAATATCATTTCCAACAATACCAGTTTTTTCAGCTAAAGTTAATTCGGGAAACGAACTGCAGTCAGCGCCCAATTTTTCTTCCTTAAAAATTTTCATTAAAAACGGATTTGGTGCAGCTTTTACAGAATAAAATTCTTTAAATCCTTTATTCCATGAAAATGCTTTCAACAAATTCCTGGTATTTTCCCGCATAGCTTTTTCATCATATATATGAAATGGCGTAGGATAATCTTTAATAATTTCCCTGATCTGTTCAAGTGAAAATGGAATTTTTTTCTGGTTCATTTTAATAAATAATAATTAAGCTAAACATCGGTTAATTTATATTCTATTGCGAACATAACAAGCTGTGCAGTATTTTTTGTATTTGTTTTATTGAGAAGGCTTGCCCTGTGCTTCTCTACGGTGCGCTTGCTAATGAAAAGAACATCGGCAATTTCCTGGTTGGATAATCCTTTGCATATTTGTTCCAATACCTCTTTTTCGCGATCGGAAATTTTAGTATTTGTTGTCGGAATTTTACTGACTGCTTTAATATTTTTTACAACATTGTAAAGTACGTCGGAAGAAAAATATGTCCCACCTTTCAAAACGGAATCAATGGCTTTAATTACTTCAGTAATATCGGAATTTTTCAAAATAAAACCTTTAACGCCGGCATCGATCATCTTGTAATAATATTCTTCCTCACCATACATCGACAGGGATATTATTTTCAAATCGGGGAATTTTTCCAGTGCAGCTTTTGAAGCTTCAATACCATTCATTACCGGCATTTCAATATCAATAAGAATAATATCAGGATGTACTTTATTGAGCAAAGAAAGCAATTCCAGACCATCTGAAGCTTCTCCCACAACATGAATATGTCCGTAACCTGATAGCAAGAGCTTTAATCCATTACGAAACAGATTGTGATCATCGGCCAGTATAACTTTAATTTCATTCATTTAAGAAATTGTCAATTATTCTTTTTACAAATTTTCAAAGATTTTAAATAAATAATATTTCAGTAAACTTTTTTAAAACCATCTCCAAAGTATTTAAGTTAGTGGGTTTTGGTGCTTTTGTGTTTTGGTGGCATAAATTAATATAATTGCCACAAAATCACCAAGTCACCAAATTACACCAAAATACTTTACGAAGAATTAAATAAATATTTGATAAATAAGACTTAACACAATTATTAATAATTGTGTTAAACATAAATTCAAATGTATATACTTTTTGAAACTAAAAAAAGGCCTTCTTTTGAAAGGCCCCTAAATATTTTTATTTATAAAACTTATAAACTGTTCACGTGTTTGGAAAGGCTGCTTTTCAGGTTAGAGGCCTTGTTTAAATGAATCACCCGCTTCTTTGCAAGCTTATCGAGCATTGCGGTTACTTTAGGAAGAAGTGTTTGAGCTTCTGTTTTCTCGGTGGTAGCATGCAATTTTTTGACAGCATTCCTGGTGGTCCTGGCATAATAGCGGTTTTCTTCTTTCTTAGTTTCTGCCTGTTTGTTTCTTTTTATTGCCGATTTGTGATTAGCCATTATAATATTGTTTTTTAACCTACATTCTTAAATAATTATGAGGTTGCAAAAATAATCATCTTTTCTAATTTAAAAAATATTCGTCTAAAAATTACTTGATTGACATTACCTGTATTATACAAATGTGGTTTGATAATTCATGAAATACTAATAATTATAAGGATGAAAAATTGAATAAATTCTATAGCGCAAAATTATTTATGAAAAAATATTAATGTTTTACAACACAAAAATAGGTTGCAAAGGTTTGTGGAAACCTTTGCGGCAATTAAGCCTGTAAAACCTGTTGTTATTCTTGAAATCATTTTTCAGCTTTGCAAATAATGCTGCTAAAAATGTAGAATTATTTGATGGGAAATAATAACAATTCATAAATAATATTCTAAAAAATATGTTGAACTAAAAACTACTTTACTATGAAAAAAAATTTACTATTGTTATCGGTAATGGCACTAACCATTTTCATGACCATTGTTTCAAATGCCCAAACCAATTTACTGAAAAATGGAAATATGGAAACCCAGGGTGCCTGGCAGACTTTGGATATATGGTATGCGCCGGACATAGCACCAATAGATATGGATTTTGGTTACAATTCAAATGTTCCAAAATCTGGAAGCGGCAAATGCTTTCATGTAGATGGCACTTATAATGCAAACTCGAGTTGGAACGAAATAAAGGCAGGTATTTGGCAACCAATTCTTCTGAAAAAAGGACATACTTACAAAGTAACTGGCGCATTTAAAGACAATTCATCTGCTCCTATTGATGCAGCAAATTGGGGAATTTGGGCAGAAATTCATTTTTATTACACACCACCTCTAACTGGTAAAAGCAAGACTGATTCAGTACTTCCTTATCCAAGCGCCTATTTGTATGCTTTTAATTCTTGGAATAATATAAATGCACTTGGAATGGATGGAACTTTCCAGGATAGTGCTTGTTGTTATGGACTTGGGGCAGCTGGCAAAACAGATACATCATCCGCACGTCCATATTATACAGTTCCCGACAGCATATTTGCAAGTGGTAAAGATACGGTGACCCTTTATTTTGCTTGTCAATTTGGGATGACTTCAAATTCAGCTGATAATTTTGATTTTACAATTGATGAGTTTAGCGTTACAGATTCCGGGCAAAGTGGTGCAATAGTTGGGAGAGCAATTGAAACTTCATTCAATATTTATCCAAACCCGGTAATAAACGAACTTAAAATTAATAATTCAACCAGGGTTACATCAGTTCAAATTTTCTCCATTACAGGACAACGGCTAAAATCTGCTGTGGGTAATGATATTACTTCAGGCATAAATGTCAGTGACCTGAAAGAGGGCATGTACATTTTACATATAAACAGTAACAATGGTCAGACCGTAAGTAAATTTATAAAAAGGTAAATTTCAAAAGATTTTAAAAAGAAAGGCTGTCTGATTTCAAAAGACAGTCTTTTTTTTGATTAAGTTTTTAAAATACCTCACAACTGAATCTTCTGATTTCTTTGGGTGTTTTTTTTGAAACACGAAAATGGAAACATGGAAGGTAATTTAATTAGAATCTGTCTTTAAAGCCTATTCTTATTTTGATGCGCTGGAAAGTGAAAATAAATTGGTAAGAAAAATAAAATAGAACTTGGAATCAAACGAAATTATCACTTATCTATAGTAATTATTTATTTCTCACTATCAATCCAGCAGAATATTCATTATATTTGCAAATGCTCTGAAATTAGGGGGTTTTAAGAATTTTATATTATAAAATATTTTTAAAATAAAAGAAGTGAAAAAGTTAATTTTATTGAACAAGGAATTTCATTTATATATTACTCATGAACAAATAAAGGCAGAAATAGACAAATTGGCTAAAAGAATTACTTATGACTTATCTGACAAGTTGCCTCTATTTATAAGCCTTCTGAATGGAGCTTTCATGTTTACATCCGATTTGCTCAAGAGGCTCGATTTTGATTGTAATATTTCTTTCGTGAAAATTTCTTCTTATGAAGGTTCTCAAAGTACAGGTAAACTAAACTATTATTTCGGATTAAATGAGAAAATTAAAGGCCGCAATGTTGTTGTAATTGATGATATCGTTGATACAGGAACAACACTGTTTTATTTTCTTGAGGAGTTAAAAGCATTGCACCCGTCAGAACTCAAAGTGGCTGTTATGTTTTCAAAACCCGATGCCATTTATCCTATACATGTAGACTATCTTGGAATGAATATTGAGAAAAAATTTGTTATTGGATATGGTCTTGATTATAATGGGCTAGGAAGGAATTACAAGGATTTATATAAATCTACCAATTAAAAGAAAGATTTATTCAACTCAATCTCATTAACGCAAAATAAATCTCTGAAAAATTTAATTAAAAAAACGAAAAATTATGCTGAATATCGTATTATTTGGTCCTCCTGGTTGCGGAAAAGGAACTCAAAGTGAAAAATTAATATCAAAGTACCAATTGGTTCATCTTTCTACCGGTGATATCCTTCGGGCAGAAATAAATAACCAGACTAAATTGGGCATTGAGGCAAAAACCTTTATGGATAAAGGTGTATTGGTCCCCGATGAAGTGGTGATAGGAATGATCGCATCCAAAATCGATTTCAATAAAAATGCAAAGGGTTTCATTTTCGATGGCTTTCCCCGAACAACTGCCCAGGCCGAAGCCCTCGACAAATTACTCAATGACAGAAAAATTCCAATTACCTGTATGCTTTCACTCGAAGTAGATCATGACGAATTGGTCAAAAGGCTATTAAACCGGGGTATTACAAGCGGCCGTAGCGATGATCAAAATCCGCTAATAATTGAAAACCGCATCAAAGAATATCATAATAAAACAGCGCCAGTCATCAAATTCTATAAATCCCAGGGAAAATTTCATAATATTGAAGGAATAGGAAGCATTGAAGAAATTTTCGACCGTCTTTGTAAAACTATAGATAAAGCCTATTCAATTTAAAAATGAATGAGAATTTTATCGATTATGTAAAAATTTTTATTCGTTCCGGGAAAGGCGGAGCTGGCAGTGCTCATTTGCACAGGGAAAAATTTGTTCCAAGAGGCGGTCCAGATGGCGGTGACGGTGGAAGGGGCGGTCATGTAATCCTAAAAGGCAACAGACAGCTTTGGACCTTATTGCATCTTAAATACAGAAAACATATTCATGCAGGCGATGGCGTCAACGGCAGCAGCTCTCAAAAAACCGGTGCCGATGGAAAGGACGTAATCATAGAAGTTCCACTTGGAACTATTGCAAAAAATGCTGAAAATGAAGAGATAATTTTGGAAATTACAAATGATCAACAGGAAGAAATTTTCATCCACGGTGGAAGAGGCGGATTAGGTAATACCCACTTTAAATCTGCTACTTTTCAAACTCCCCGCTTTGCCCAGCCAGGCGAGCCGGGTATTGAAGGCTGGTTTATTTTGGAACTTAAAGTACTTGCCGA
>Ga0265323_10000886_pt1 | contig 15840 bp, 12 predicted proteins | sample 41225metaG_FD_193580 | JGI IMG/M metagenome (GOLD analysis project Ga0265323, IMG submission 193580) | Rhizosphere microbial communities from Carex aquatilis grown in University of Washington, Seatle, WA, United States - 4-12-25 metaG | ecosystem: Host-associated > Plants > Roots > Rhizosphere...
CATCGGTTTGAAATTCTGACGTTCCAATTAAAATATGTGCCGATACAGGATTACTCCATTCATAAGGACTCGAATTAGCGAGAAATCCAATCGGCATCTTTATTTCATCACAAATATCTACTTCTCGATTTCCTGAAAATGTGACAACCATTCCAGCTTCATAAGACGTAGCTTTACAATTGTAAGAAAAACTACCGCCTCTATAAAGAATGTTCATCATTTAATTTCTCAACTTTTTCTTTAAGTTTCTGCGTACCTGCAGAAATATCTTTTCCAAGGCTCCTCTCGTATAAGAGCTTATAAAAAAACGATACAAGCACCCGATACTTCTCCAGAGGAATTTTTTTCCTACCTTCTATAATACTATTAGATAGGACCATCATTAAAACGGATTCTTCAGAAATTTTTGAGGGCTTTTGCATTCTTAGCTCAAGGCTCTCGGGAACAGACGAAGTATCTACTCTATATCGATTTATCAGGAAATTCACGGCATTGTTAAACCAAATGCCTTCTTTTTCCATAATAAACCCTATAACATCCCATTTCTTTTGGCACGCCCAACACCAAGCCGATTTAGTCGCCCGGTAATATCGAGCTGAGGGCTTTGTGTCTTGGCCATGAAATGGACACTTAAATTGGGCCTCATCGACCTTGAGCGGGCTAAAGGTAAAATTGACCTTGTAGTCTAGCATAACCTGGGCAAGATCAACCTTTTCCAAGACGAGATCCCTTAATTTTTCAATGTCTTTCACAGGATACCCATGATCACATAATCCAGATTTATTCCAAACTGTCCACCAGGAAGAATGTAAGTAATTTCTTTTGTGATGAGTTTCCCCGTGTATTTCTGTGTGTCCGGATCGAATTCTTTCAAGACTAAAAGATCTCCCACCTCAAAAAGCCGATCCGCTTTCCGAACTTCAAAGTTTTTTCTTCCCGATACAATGGCCCTAAAATACTCAGGCCAGGTTTTTAATTCATGTGTCATTTTTCTAAAATTTCTATTAAATCGTTAATTAAAAAATTCAGATCCTCTTCGGGCCAATCCATCACCATATCTAAAATTTTTCCGATCTGTAAAGACCTCTCTTCTCTTTCAGGCCCTTGAAAAAGCTTTTTTTCTACCATTTCTAGTCCCCCAAGACATCGGTTAAAAGCATGTCGCTTTCAAATTCAGCCTCTGCACTACCCTTCATCTGAATAGCTTCTCTTAATCGTTTAGATATAGCGAGATCAAGATTCGCTTCAAAGGGCATGAAATCCGGCCCAGCTCGGTCTTTCAAACAAGTGATTTTCACATTGCCATGTCTTTTCATTTCTTCCGTCATAAATAGGGCTATAACACCATCCGATGCCCGCTCGACCTCATTGGCATTTGAAAGAGCCGTTAATTGATAAACCCCTTCATGTTTACAAGCCTCTTTCCAGCCTTCTCGATTAACCTGATGAGGAGTAATTACCCGAAGCCCTCGACCGTTATCAAAATTTAAGGCGAAATTTTTTAACCACTTTATCATATTATTTAAATCAACATTAAAATCCCCATAGCGATGTTCTTTATCTTGGGCCATTAAACCGACATAGTCAATGACGGCAAATTCCATAGGCAACCCCCCTTCCGCAAGTTTTATCCTCCGGTCATTGAGTTCCATATCGAGTATCGAAGGGGTTAATGTTCCAGAAGGTTGTATAAGTTCAAGTTTTCCGTAATCCTGCCTGTTTTTGAAATCTTCTGAAGCAACAATGAAAAATTCTTCCTCTTGTTCGTTTAATTCCCCATAACGAACTTTACTATAAGAAATCTTTCCAGCCAAGTGTTTATATTTAGGATGCTTATACCAGTCGGGATTCGAGCAATGAAGGACATAAAACATATCCCTCATTTCTTCGTAATTCATTTCCAGACTTACATAAGCGCCACTCATTCCTTGTATGATCCCATTATAGGCTATATTTATTGCAAATGTAGTTTTTCCTTGGCCTACAAAAGCTGCTATGATAAAAAGATTTCCTAATTTGATTCCTCGAAACGCATCGTCAATTTTATCTATGTAGGTGTATAAACCCGCAAGGGTGCCGGGGTCTTTTTTTCTTTTTTTGTACCCCTCAACCACTTCCTTCTGATCCTCGACGCTACGTATTTCCCCTTCTATTTTTATCCCGTCATTCAACAGACGAAACTCTCTCACCTTACCCATGAAGTAATTTACTGCCCCTGCAATGCCTTTTATTTCTTTTTTCTTATCTATTTTTAATCCTGTATTGGCAGCAGCCAAAGTATTATTAAGCACCTCTCGGAAGTTGTAAATACTTTGCTCTTCAAATTTCTGCTTAAGAATCTCCTTATAATCCGAACGAATATAAGGCTTTTGTATGGAAATTTCCTGAAGATTGGCAAGAATAACTTCGCTGCCCTCACTCTGGGCCTTCTCCATCAAAAGATCTAAAGATGGAACTTCTTTATACTCTCGAAAATAGCTCTCGATCCAATTAAAAATCTGTAAAAAAGAAGGGTCCTCAGGCTTTATGTGGCTCGACTGAAAAGCCTTGTAATTTTTAACAAGCTCGTTATATTCAATGGTGGGTTCACCATTTTTTTTAACATTTATTATGGATCGAAATATTCTTTTCATAAATCAAACCCCACTAAAATTCGAAGCATTGTTGTTTACTTTTCTTACTGTTTTAACGTTCTCATCAGCTATTATGACTGATATAAACTCCTTCAAATGTTCATCGAGTTCTGGAGACTTTTCATACGTACATTGCTCCATAGTTTGAAAGGGCAAAAATATCCAAACGGGTTTTCTTTTCTTCTTCCTCGAATAAACCACTTCAGCCATACACGTTTTTAACTGGTCATTCTTTTGCAGGGCGCCAAAACAGATTACTAATAAATCGAATTTCTCAGCTTCAGAAAGCCCTGGGCTCGTTCCGTCACTCTGTTGGACATAAAACCGTTGAAGGATATCTATGGAATTGCAACAATAAATAAAACTTGAAGGGTCAGCAAAACGGTATCTTATAATGATACTTCTAAGATGATTGCAAAAGGTGTTGTAATCTCCCTGTATAAGCAAATTGGGGCTCTGACTAAGTTCATCAGGATGAAAAATCAATTGGGGATTAATTTTTTTAAAGGGGACTATATCGGCCTCGAAATTGGAAAGTATTGTATTGTCTGGAGACTCGGAAACAAATTTCGCCCTCATACAAACACACCACCTTATCGCGGTCTTGTATTGCCCCTCGATAAAAGTATGAGGGATCACCACTACAGCCTTCCCTTCTCCTTTACAGTACGGACAAATTTTGTTCATTTTAAGTCCTTCGCATCCTCTAAAATGTCGTCATATAAAAGGTCTACCAATTTCTCATCGTTTTTAGTAAAGTCCAAGGCCCCGACCGCGGTATCACCAAGAACTTCATCACTCAAATCCTTTTTGCTCGAGACCTTGGTCATGACTCTCACATCTATGGTACCTTTATTTATGAAATGGATAACCAGAATATGTTCCCGAAGGCTTCCAATTCGTTGGGCCCGGCCCAGGGTCTGGACTAAGTCTCCGTATGCCCAGGGGGTATCATAAAGCAGGATAACACTTGCTGCCTGAAGGTTAATAGCGGCCGAGCCGGCCGTAGTGATAAATATTAAAGGGCAATCCGTATCTTGAAAGAGATGCTGGGCTTTTAAACGATCATTCGATGTTACACTCCCCGTAATTTTAGTGTAGGGTATATGATTTCTTTCACAAATGATCTCTAGATAGGGGATCCCGCTCGCAAAACGGGTAAACAGAATCACTTTTTCCGTAGATAGCTCTTCCTTCATGAGGCGCTCAAACTCGAGCTCCTTACTGGATTCGGCTTTAACATTGAGCAATTGAGGCCCGTTGCTAACCATCTGACAATAGGTTAAAGCAGCCAGCTTACCTTTCTTTCTCCCTTCAGTGGTCATGAATTGATCATATTTTTCTTTAAGTTCCAAAAACCGCTTCTGGATTCCTTCGTCGGTTTGCCCATTACGAATCCGGTCCGTGATCTCAAAATATTCCTGTTTTACTCGTTCTTCATAAAGAATTCCTGATAAGGCTTGCCGGTATAAATCCTTCTGTTCCGGGAGCATGTCCAAAACGACCTTACGTGAAATGAGCTTAGGAAGCTCCGTGGCCACTTCTTCCTTCTTCCGAATCAGCAGATAAGGGTCAAGGACTTGCTTAAACGTAGGGAGGTTCTTATACCCAATAGTCTTGGGGATTCGACGTTCCTTCCCATTAATACGAAGCTTCATCAATTCCTGGACGCAGTAATCCTTACGAAATTTGGTAATGTTCCCGAAAAGGCCCGGAACGACCACATCATAAATGCCCCACACTTCCTCCAAGCCGTTTTTTATTATCGTGGCGCTAAGGCCGTAGACCCGCCGTGCAGATTCGGCGATATATTTGCAAGCAAAATGGGTAATTGCTTTCCTATTTTTAAAAGCTGTGCAATTACGAACTAATATACCATTAGCAAAATAATTATGATTATCTTCTACTTCGATATTAAATTTATAATTAGCGTGTGTACTCTCACTAAATTTTTTGGGCTCCGAAATCATTACTGTGTCTTCATACAATTCCCAGAAGGGGTCATTTTTATAAGCACTCTCCCAGAAAGTCCCACAACTAGGCCTTAAAGATTTGGGTAATTTATACGCCATACATTTCGGGATATATGACTTAATTAGCTCAAAAAAATCATGTATCGTTTTGCCACTAGCATATAAATAACATCCTCTTCCTCTTTTATCTGTCTTTAACTCAAACTTAAACCCCCATTTTTTTAACATGTTATCTATAATCAATTGATTCTCTTCTTTAGTAAAACAATGAGTACTAATTGTAATACACCCAAAATAATTTTCAATTATCTTTTTACACATTTCTACCTGTGTAGCGCCGTCATCACAATACCATATTGCAAGGCCGATAGGATCAAGTATCTCAAAAATTTTATCCGTTATAGTTCGACGTCCATTTGAGATTATTCCAAGATTCCTAATAAAAAGCCTAATTAAAGGATTTGAAGTTGTGTGGCCATACCACATAGGAACTTTATTCCAGCCCTCTTTTTGTTTATCTACACGAAACAAGTGTTCAGCTAAAACAAATGTCTTAAGAAAGAAATAACGAGCACGTTTAAAAGACTGCATAATAGTAACAGCAGTGGGGCCCCCTTTTTCAAATCTCTTATAACTTTGTAACCCTCCATCACCTAATAGGGACCCTAGTAGAACCTGTTTTTGTACGGGATTTAAACCTTGATCCACTCCATAAATAGTATCGCCAACTTTTAAATCTGATGCTTTTTTTTCTCCTAAAGGAGTACTAAATAGATGGCTAGGAGAACACTTAACTGATGACTTTTCTTTTCCGCCCACAATCCACCAATCAGTATTTGGAGACCTGAAAAAGTTTACGATTTTTTTGGATTCTATTTTTCCTGTCTTTTCATTATACGAAAGAACTTTAATTGGTTTCTTTTCGCTGAATATTTTCCCTATAAATTTACTAGTTCCATCTTCAAGAATTATAGGTGTATGATACTCAAAACATTCATCATAGACTACTGAATAATTGTTGCCTAATGTTTCCTTAACAGCTTCATATTCACTTCGGAGAGGATCGTAATTGATAACCATTACATCTTCCTTAAATTCTTCATACTGTCTCTTACGTGCCTCAGGCCCAGTCAGGCCGGGACACTCTGCAGTGATAACTTTAACCGTAATACCCTGAGTAAATTTTTCGAATTCTTCTCCCCACTGGAGCATAGCAGATTTTGGGGTGACCACAAGTAATTTTAATGTGGGGTCCTTATCCAAGAGCCAAGAATAGGCAGCTATTGAAACTATCGTTTTACCTAAACCGGTGGAATCCCCAAGCACCATACGATCGAGCATCATCATGTGGAGAGAGCCGACGACCTGATAGTATCGTAACTTAGTTGTCTCTTTAAGATATTTATTACCCTTAAAAGATGCAGTCTTTGACTTTCTCAACTCAACGAGCTGGGGATAGCAAGCTGGGACGCCTATGAATGATTGTGCCATAAACAATTATAGATAATAAACTTTAAAGATTAAAACGAAATCGCTCATAGGACTGGAAAATAACGATATAGCAGGCTATTTTTTAATTTTAACGGGATGTTTGACAAGCTTTTTCATGACCCCAAAACCGTTGTCGACATCCGTTTTCGTAGGCGAGTGGTGTTGTTTCTTTTGCTCCCATTTACGCAGAATATTGAAACCTCCGGTCTCATGCTCTTTTGAGTGAGAAGGGGTTTTTACCGTGCGTTGTTTCTGGACAAGCCTTTCCATGATATTGAAGCCTGGGTTCTTCTCCATGGCCGCACGCACCGCCCTAGCAAAATGGCCTGGCGTGCCCTTGTTTCCAAAAGGCCCTCTCCCAAGAGGAGTATATAACCCTTTTTTCGTAACCATAAGATAAAAAGGTTTTCCACCCTCGTCCTTCGAGTCCTCTATGTTATGTAAAAACTGGGTCTTGGTAAATTCGGAGATCTTATGTCCGTTATATGATTGGACATAAGTCATGCTGGGCTCAGGAAGATTGGGGCTGAGCTCTGGCCCTTTAAGGTATTTTTTAAAAGACGGGTGAGCTTCAACCTCTTTCTCGGTAATTCCGGGGTCTTCATCTTTTACAATGTGTTCATCAGAATCGGAGACAAAAACCTGTTGGCCTCCTGTCCTTTTCACTCCCCAGGGCTCAAGCGGGGTCTTATAGATGAACCATTTTTCACGTTTTTCATCAGAAAAGAATATGGCATAATTCAGCCATTGAAAATTATGGCCCTCATCATCCAGAATCTTATTGGCCTGCTGTTTCGGAGGGGCGTCAAAAGAAATAATTATCTTTTGTAAAAGATATTTAGACTCTTTAGCAAGAACTTCCATTAGACGCTCTTCCCATTTTTAATCGGCCGACCAGGCAACTGAAAAATGTCCACGCTATCATCACTTGAGCCAATATATTGGGATGAAGAATCATTACCCATTTCGGATCCTACAACCATTAAATAGAGTTCGCCTTTACCCTCTTTGTTCAAGATATAGGACTGATAAGCCTTTTGGTAGCTACCAGTCGTATCCAACTTTTCGAATTTAAGTCCGAGATACGTTGAATCGGAAACTGATACTCCGGATTTACCTCGGCCTGCAGGATACAACCCAATCGTAACACTATCCGCGGGTTTGTCTATAATATCATTGGGACGAGAAACAATTCTAGTTTCAAGGACAGGATAAGGGTCTGAAACTGCAGTTGAAATACCTTCATTTAAAGCCATCGCATCATTGGAAGGGTACAATGTTGGTAACCGATCGATAACGTTTTCAGGATTAAAAGAAGGCGTGATCATTCCAGATCCAGAGGTCGTGATTAGTGCTGGCCCTTCTGCTTCTACAGTCCCGTAAGTGCCTGAGTTATTTAAGAGCCCCTGATAGGGTACAGTTTTATAATAAATCTGGTAACTATCCGAACTTACAAGCGGACTCGTTACAAGAGTTGGAACGGTAATAGGAAGAGTTGCAGGAGGCGTAGCAAAATTTATATAAAGCCTTGAGCAAGTAGCGTCGTTCTGTAGGGGACCTGCAGGCATCGGCAAAGAGGAATTAACAGCTTGAGTAAAATACCTGACTCCATTAGAATCATATGCAATTCCAGCACCTCCTAAATCGGAGCCACTTGCAAGGACTAAAATTTCTTCAGTTGTAGTATCTACAAAAAAAGATGTTGACGTTATCGACGTAGCCTCTATTTCTCTCATCTCAAAAGTATTTGTTATTGCTTTACCCTGATTATTCGTCTGGAAAAATTTACTCATCACAGTCGGGTTAATGTTGGAAGCTCCCAAATAAAGAACAACTCGAATAGGCTGTCCAGCACCTATAATAGGGCCGGCGTATGTAACAATATATTCTGTCGCATTTCTGCTAACAGCAGTCGAAAGAGAAAGGTCTTTATAAGATATTCCAATAGGATCATAGACGCTGACTACACCAAGAACTTCATAACCCATAATATTGCGAGGAAGAATAAAAGCGCTGGCGCCAGAACTTGTTATGTAATATGTCATTTGGGCACCAAAATTATAAAACGTCGTAGGGTCATCTATTCCAGGCACGGAAATTGTATTAGAAAAAGTTTCGTCAGCATATACTAAACTAGAAGACCCATGTAATAGAATTGTTGATCCAACTGGAGGAAATGCTATTGTTGAATCCGACCGACGCGTCTCATAGACCTCTGTTGGCAAAGCAGATAAACCGTTTTCTCCAGAAGGGTACTGTACCGCATAACTTATTGTTATACGATCAGAAGCTCCATAAAAAGGAAGAGTTGCAGGGGTACAGTCTAAAGAACTTACAAAATCCAAAGGAGCATGAAAAGCTGCTGAAGAATAAAGAACTGCAGATGTTTGATCCCATATACCCAATAATGAGACAAGAGTTCCTGGAGGATCCGTAATAGACGGGTTTATTGTAAAAGGAGCCGTCCAAGTTCCGCCTGGAGGATCCATACTGATAAGAGTTCGATTCTGTATAACTGAGGCACTAGAAAAAACCCTTCTTAATCCATCTCCTGTCCCTATATTTGTAAACCAGCCAGGATTTGGTAAAGAATTAATCCCATCAACCTGCATTAACACATCCCCGTAATGTCCTTCTCCAACATTTTGATATGACATCACACCACGAAGGTTACCATTAATCAATTTTTGAAAAGCTTTGTTGCAAGTCTCTTTGAGATTATCCGCCTTAATCGTTTTTCTCATATCCATAATATCATCAGCGACAATCCAATTATTATATAAATTGTCCGGACGATCAGAGATCACACCATTTAGATAATCAGCCAATGCAAAACCAGCACCGTTAACATGAGCATTAGAAAAAGCATTTGTGTTCCTGCGTGTTACCGCGAACATAGGAATAGCATAAGTATAGCCATCAACAGTATTCAATGTCTCCTGAGATGCCGAATCCCCGAGCCCAGCTCTCCAAAGACCCGGGTCTCCTGGAACCTGAGTAAAATTAGCTCCCGTACACGTTGAAGGACTCAACAGGGGCCCTTGAGCATAAACATTCGGGCCAAAGCCTTCAGGGAAAGTCCCGATATCAACATCCGAAACAACTCGAATTCTATACTGCACCTGAATTCTTAAAGAGGTCTCGACATTAACCGCGGGATCTACTAAGTCATTTATATAATTGACCCCACCATACAAGACATTTCCATGGGAGTAGACAACATCCGAAACCCCTATAAGTTTACGCCATACTTCCAGAAAAACAAAATCAACCCGACCGGCTGTTGTAGGTGGAGCCCCTAGTTGAATCAAATTATTTTCATCTGTAAGAGAATTCGTTCCCTGGACCAAAACTTTCATTCCATTAACCCAAGCAGATAAAGTCCCTGTAAGGACTCCCTGGTCCGTGGCCATGAGCTTAAAACTATTTGCCGGATAATTAGGAGAGGTTATTATATCCCCTACCCGGGCCGTGCTCTCGGAAGCATTAGCATTGATATACCCGATGGAGACCCAGCCACTGGGACCAACTAATTGGGAGACGTCTTGCGAGTGTCCGGCAACGAGGTTGCCTTCCAAATTCCACTCACAGGATAAAGGCGGTTTTTTCTTTTGAAAAATAACAGCTTCAAAACTGCGATTAGATGAATCCAGCACTCTGGTTTGATTTAGGCCTAAATTGTCGGTCATTAATTGGCTCCAGTTTTAATTTTCCACAATAACAGCGGTTCAATTACTTCAGCTTCAATAGAGGCGGTCTTTATCAAGTTACTGATTAAATTATCATATTCAAAATTAAAATCCATATATGTCGTAGGATCAAAAAACCACGTTGCTGGATACTCGGTATGGGCTTTAAATACCCGATCGATCGTATAAAGACTCTGCAGTGTCTGTGCAAGTCTCGACATAAATGATTTTACCTGCGAGAAATTCTCGATGACTTTACCAACTAAGGGCCGTAATGTCCCAGTATTTCTCCCGATAGAGGCTTGGATCATGCGTACCTGATTTCCCGAATGCTCCATACGAGCTTCTATCTGTTCAAACCCATTTTCGATCTCTTCTTTATCGGTATTCATTACATTGATAACTTTCATGACTTCTTTGGCGCCCCACATCTTTGGAGCAAGACTCGTTTTTAAAAGAGTTCCAGAAGTCTGCCGGATACCCATCAAATTTGTGTTAATCTCTTCCATGTCCCGGCAGTAACCTTCAAATTTGGCTATGTTAAATCTGGCTTCCACCGGAGGATCGTTTTCTTCAATCTCATCTGGAACAGTTTTTAACATTGTAATTTCAACCGGCACGATATTCTTTTTAATATTTTCTATTGTCTCATCCACCATATCCGTAGTATCTTTTGTCCCTTTGGAATATCCTTGTATCGTATTAACCTGGGCTTTCTTTACCATATCCTTAACTATCAAGGCCAGGACAGGACTACTCTTTGCACTGAAATCTTTCTTTGACTCTGCCGTTAAAATTGTTCGGCAATTCAATAGAGTATTAATCAATCGACCGACTTTAGAAATTTCAATTCTATTCGACCCGATTTTTAATTCACAAAGAGTTTTCCCAGAACCTTGACATATTCCTATATCTTGTATCATATTTATTTTTCAGTAAGTTACGAAGTTATTCTAAATATGATTGTGAGGGACATCGAATTCGTTTTATTAATTACGGGAAAGTTTCTGGCGTTGATCTGGGTTCCGCTATCAGCGAGATCCGTGGCATCTCCACCAAATAATCCCATTTCCACGATCGGGCCCACGGCCTCGGTCTCGGCAAAGGTACAAGTATAGTCGACCACGTTTGTTGGGACTTCTGTGGGATCTCCCGTAGTCGGGTCAATAAAAGTCACATCTTGAGTAGTAAAGGTTTTACGGGCAATTTCATTAAAAAGCATAACTTCAATAGGCTGGGGTTGAGGAGGATTTTGCAAGTTCCATCCAGAAGCTCCGGTACCCACGGCCAAATAAGTTATTCCTCCGGATGGCTCTTTATTATCTTTCAAGAGACGGGCAATCAATATGGAAGCAGAGTTAACAATCAAATTGTGATCGCGTCTTTCTTCAAGAACCTTTCCGGTCCTGGCATCTTTAAGAACCATATAAAATCGGCCACTGGGCCCTTTGGTTTTTTCTTCGTGCCGAAGAATAAACCCTCCAACCACATTCTCGAAGGTACGGCGTAAATTCTCGAAAAAAATCATTTAAAATCTCCTGAAAAAGAGGAATAGGCCATATAAGGCTTTCATATTGAAAGATTATTACCTTTAAACTGGCAACATCTCTATAATTTTAGAAGTTTTAAATGTTCGATCTGGCATCAATTCCCTAAAAGTTTTTTTCCTAAATCGAACCAATTTATCATTAATAAAACTATACGTGGCCGAATAATTCAGAGGACTACTTCCGCGATATCTTTTGATGTGAACAAGGGCATTATAAAAATTCTCCGGAGCTCCAATCTCATCTTCCGATGCACAATACGTCTCAAAGACAGGTCCAGTAAATTTATGCTTCTCGATTTCAAGAGTATCCGTATTGAAAAAAGATAAAGTTATCCCATCGCTATCATCGTCCAGACCTGGCAGATACTCATTTAAAGTAGCGTTAATTTGGACCGCTTCAATATCATGGCACGGACCAGTAAGCACATACCCGTCATCCATTATGCGTGAGGCTTCAGACATGATCGACGGAAGAACAATTCCATTCAATATATGGTAGGTAAATTCTACTCTGGCCCCTATAAAAGGATTGTACACATAAGACATTCGTACAGCATCGCCCGCTTCAAGTTTGTTCCTTAAAGCTCCAAAATACCAATAGAGCCGGGAACCCTGGACTCTAAAATCTTGATTTAAAAACTGAGAAGTACCTTGAACAACTGTTACAGCAATTGTTGAAAGGTCTATGTAACCGGGGAGCCATAACTGATTATTGTAAGCCTCCTCCGCGGTAATCGTATGGTAATCGTTAAGAGTCAGTGCTGTAGGATAATCTTCTATTGTCACGACACCCGTTGTCGTATTTAAAGAAGTCACAACAAAAGGGATACCGACATCCGGCTGATTGACCAGATAAACCATACAAGTTATATCCGCTGTTGTCGCCGGACTCCCCTCAACATTTACCAAAGGCAACGAAGGATAATTTATGTAATCGTCATTGTAGAGCATTTCAAAAGAAGGAGGCAGTGTAAATGAAGTCAAAGGCTCAAATTCATAAGGGTTAGTGAACGAGTATGATACCGTGGCAGTCCCCGTCGATTCTATTTCCCTCAAAATAAAATTCCTTCTCAATATTTTAATTGATGGGCCATAGGTCCTTAAATTGGGAACCCCTTTATAGTCGCTTGGGAGTTCAACTGCTTGGGTCACAACATTAACAGTATCAAAGAGTTCCCAGGGTGGACATTCATAGGGGCCCTCGTACGGTTCCTCACTAATCGTAGTCTCGAAACTTGGGCTTGATTCGCATATACTACTTAAAGGAACGCTGGCCCCATCATCCGGAAATTCTTTCTGCAAAAGATCCGCATACATCAATAACCTATGGTTTTTCCTAATATCTTGTAGTTTCTTCTGATAAATAAGCCCGGGCTGATAGGAAAACGTCTGCTGAAATGTCGGAGTTCCTTCCCTGAGTTTGACGACCGGATCCAGACCATTGTCCAGGTAATTGTCCGCCAAAGGCATTTCTACAGGATTCTGGTCATAAAGAAACTCAGGGCTGAAGAAGTAATTCGAATGATTCAGGACTGCTTCCTGGTTCGCGATCGAGGCCCGGAGCGCCGGCTTCTGACACTCATTGAGGAGTAAGGTATCCGGAGAATTAAGGACCGAGGCATGATGAAGCAGATCAGTTCTATACCGATACCCAATCAAGACGGGGTCTGGAATTGCCATTGCACTGGTTGAATCTACGCCTCCATCAAGGAGTATTCCATAAGGGGCATCCACGATATAATCCATAGGCCGTGCGACGTCGTCAAACAAAACGGAATACTGATAACGGTCCCCCCAAGTAGAGCCAAATTCGAAGACATCCCCGATTGTGGGCAGTCGACCTAAAGTAGAAACCCAGAAAGCAGGAGAGGACTGAACAAAAATATGACCAAGGAGTGAATCAACATTCGTAATACCTCCAGATATAGAAGTTCCATCTACATAAAACTTTATGCTACTTGCGTCAGCGAGAGTCCCACTAGAATCTTGAACTAAAGGGACATTGGGTACCTGCCAATAAGTTATGCCATACACTTTTGAAGTTGTGCCACTGTAATTACTACCATCCTGCATATATTGGTATGAGAAATCAAATTGATCCCCAGGGACAGGATAACGACCAAAAGTGCCATCCCAATAAGAAAAAGTTTCGTTTAGATTGACTTGTCCAGAGCTAGCATCGACAGAAACGATTGCATTTGATAAAGCTGTCCCATCAAAGGTCACGGACACATCTGATATGCCAGCAGGTGCTCCTGAGCTATCTGTTAAAGGAGTTTGTCCCATAAAAGATATATAGTCATTACCCAACAAGGAGTTATCTAATATGGAATCTTGATCATAAGGCCAAGACAACCGCGGGAAACCCATCCTGCTTTGCAATACAAAGGTACTCTCTGCCGGCAATGTTCGACCTGCACCACAATTACCCCGGAAATCTTCATAATAAGGCTGTAGAGCATCCTGGACCCAGCGATCGCAAACCGTGGTAGGCGTGGTTTTTATCTGAAGCGGAAACCGCCCATTGGGATCCATTATCTTTTTCACTGTTTCCTGAAATAATGGGAGCTGGAAAACACTCTTGTAAAACTGGGACGCCCACGTCGTCACAATACTCGTAGGCGGATACCAGAATTTAAAATCCCCGGGAATGGTCTGATAGGTTACCCGGACATATTGGCCAATTTGCAAGGCATCAAACGAAATTTCGCGACCGGTTGCATCAAACGCCCGGGAATACCCAGGTTCAAATACAATGCGTGTAGAATCCTGTAGATAAAACACATCATCGTCATGATGGATTGAATTAATTCGTCCCAAGGATCCTTGAGAATTTGGAAGAACAAAGACCAATAAAGCTTTGAGGGTTAATTCAGAGAAATAATCATAATCATATACCGGGATGCACCCTCCACCGGTATCTCCAAAAAGAATATCGTGTACTTTATTGACGTCAATCTGCTCAGTCCAAATAAATCTTGTGTCATATAAAACGTGGGCCGGCCGAACCAAACCAATAAAAAAGTCCAAGTCCTGGGCCAGCATCGCAATATTCGTTCCAGCTCGTAATTGATCTATAAGGACATTAACCACCATCATATTTGCTGATGTGGCCACATCCAGTGAAGAATTTGGGTCCCGGGCTTCGAGATACAATTCCCGAATATTAACGGTCTGTCCGGTAAATTCCGAGGCCAGGGCTTCGATATTTCTTGTTAAACTGCCCACCAAATAAGCATTTTTAATTGAAAGCAGGTAATTTCGATAGGATTGATCATCGTAGTTTGCCGGAGCAATGCGAGTCCCCAGGCCCAGGCGCTCACCTAATATCTGTTGAAGGAACTGTGGCCGGGTTGTAGTGTATTGCTTATCGCTGTTTAGGGCATTAATATCCAGCTGAATACGGGAGGCTTCCCGAGCCAGGACCCTATAGAACACGGCCAGATTTGTATTGGGATCATTGGGATAGTTACTTGCCAGGAGCCCCTGCATTTGACCCAGAACGCTGGAGGCCAAATTAGCCAATTGTTTTCTAAAGGCCTTATTGTCTGGAAAACGGCGCCGACCGAGTTGTTCGGGACTTGGAGTATAATTGGCCATGTTTAATTTCTATAGGCGATGGAACGAGATAGAACTGTAATAGGAGCTTAATTAATAGAAAATTATAGATTTTTTGATTATTTAGGTGGCTGAAACGGTATAATATTAAACATCGTCCATCTTGGGGCTAAAAATTAAGAAAATTATCCGTTTTTTTTACGATCCTGCGAGCGGGAAAGCCAACTACTTTAGTCGTGGGAGCAGTCACAAAGGAGATTTAAATGAAATGTATAAATGGCCCATACAGGTGTAGCAGAATAGGTTTTAGTGGTAATCGTGAATGTTGTGGATTTTTATTAGCTTTGGGCGAAACTAAATTTATCAATTCTGCAGGCGTTATCAATGAGCCATGTCCATTACCTGAAGAGAAAATTACAGATACAAAAAAAGCGTTTGTGGCGAATGGAAAGCTCAATACTGCAATACCCGTGATTACAAAAATTAAAAAAGGCAAAAGAGTTATAGGTCCTGACGGTTTAGGAACATTTAAAAAATATATTAAAGGAACTCATGATATACTAGTTGATAATGATGATGGTTCTTCGGCTTTATATTGTATTGAACCTGATTGTGATAAATTTGAAGCAGTGTATGAAGTTAATCTTGATCCTAAATATTTAAAAATTCCTAATATTTGTTTTAGTCTATTAGATAAGGATGATAAGAGACAAAAGAAATATTCACAACAAAGAATTAAAAATGGCTTTGATGATTCTGAAACTTGGAGTTTAGATCTTGTTATAGCTCAGTTTATAGTACCAAGACTAGAAAAATTTATTGAATTAAGTAGTCATATAGTTAAAAAAGACTGTGATGAATATACAATACAACTATGGAAAAATATTGATATTGTTTTAGAAGCTTTTAAATTATTGTTAAAAGAAGATATGTTAAATAAACTATGA
>Ga0265323_10000887_pt1 | contig 15832 bp, 5 predicted proteins | sample 41225metaG_FD_193580 | JGI IMG/M metagenome (GOLD analysis project Ga0265323, IMG submission 193580) | Rhizosphere microbial communities from Carex aquatilis grown in University of Washington, Seatle, WA, United States - 4-12-25 metaG | ecosystem: Host-associated > Plants > Roots > Rhizosphere >...
CTATCTAAATTAGAATATACGGGCGTGCCATGGTAAGGCATCTTTCCCTAATAGATTGGTTCTACATTGGCTAAGCTGAATACATACATAAGCACTCGTATGCCTCTCATGGCTTCAATATATATAAATATGTACTTATCCTTGAATTCAAAATACCTGTTCTTTTTCATCATAATCATCGTAATAAATAACTCCGTGTAACTTCCCTAAAATCTGGTTTTGTAGCAAAACAAAATGCTCTGAAGAACGCAAAGTTGCTGCCCCGACAAGAAGTTCGCCCGCCCTGATTTGCCAAAACACCAACAACTCCAAAGGGAGCAACTCAGTCAAAGAGGACGGGGCAATGGTCGAGGACACCAGATCAGGGCAAAAAAGCACCACACCAAAGGCCAACAAAGTCTTGAGCAAGATGGTAGATACCCCTGTCATGGACATGCCCAACTTTGATCTTGGTATGGAAAGTCCGCTAAAGACTGGTGGGTGGTAAATCTGTCCAATTTATCGGGTCTAAGAAAGGTCAGCCTACTACCGAAACAGTGTTTGTTGAATCAAGACCTTTTTATGAAAGGAGATGTCTCTATGTTAAACGCAATCTCTATACCCCAACGCCTCTCCATAAGAAGCCTAAAAGTTGGAGCTTTTAATATAGCATCTTTCGTGACCCGTCATCATGGTTACCAAAATCCAAGCCTTCCATACCTGATTTGCATATTTACGCGAGCCGAGAAGAAGTGAGTGATGACATAACCGACTTGCTTGATAAATGGATGCATGATCTAGTGGAAGAGAGATTGGATAAAGTTCAAAGAAAGCAACCCTACCGCAACAATCAGGAGTAGTGGTGCGATTAATAAAATATGGTTGAATTGCTTCGAGGCAAAGATGTCGGAGCTGAGGTCAACGGGGGATATCCTTTTGTTTTGTTATAAAAATTGAATATTATTATACGGATCTGATTAAATCCGTTAGGTTTAAGAGATTTTATCTCAAATTACCAGCATTCTGGTGCTAATCTAAGCCCATTTAGTACTTTTTTACCTTCTGTTTTTGTCTTGATATTGCAACAATTTCTTAATTAAGAATATTTAGGTTTAGGAGTGCATTCTTTACATGCTACAGAAGCACACACCTGTTGAAATGCCATGGTTTTACATTGCCCCACCCATATGCATTGGTAAGTACGTCGAGTAATGATGGAAAAAAATACCATGTTACTGTAGCAAACTGCTAATTTTTTGCGTTTGTAAGCCGCATATACACGAAACTTTATACACCGGCACCCCTTTCCTTTTTTCAAGTTAAGTTAAATGATGCTGGGTGGTTTTTCATGGCCTTAGCTGGTGGTGGTCGCTGGGTCTTAGCAGCAGCGGATATTCAAAATGTTAAAATTATGATGTAAAATTCGCTCTGGTCTGAGGAGGGCAACCAGGTTTAGGAATCTATGCACAAATTGAAGATCGACTGGTTTCCGGATGTGTGATTCTTTTGTTTTTTAGCATTTTCTCATGAGAAAAAGCACATTTAGCCTTGTCATACTTAGCATCCACACCTCATCCGACTTGGCATCACTACTTCTAATTATTTATTGCAAATAATCACATTGCATTGTGTTGATTGTCTGATAGGCAACAACGCTTGGAATGATGCTCCGGTTGAGAATGTTCCTCAGCAAGCTCAATCCTGAGATTGTGCACTTTTTGTAATCCGTCACATATGTTGTATTTTCACCGGACGGAGAGCCAATGAATTTCATGCAGGTCGGTGCGTGCGGTGATCTCACTGTTTTTCTTTAATTGATGCTGAAAGTTTCATGTCCTTATTATTGATTTTTTTGCTGTTTGAATTTGATTTGTTGGATGATGTATCCAAGGATCGACCTGTACTAGCTTACAAGCTATTGACTGATGATGAGAATATTTACGAGTTCTAATTTTGAGTAAATTGAATCTGGATGGTGCCGTGTAGTTTAGTTACCATGTGTAGTTTAGTTAGCTTGTGCTTGTGTTAGTATGATCCCCAGCCCGGATAATGCCGCCAAATCTTCAAAGCGAATATGATGGCTCCCAATTCTAGCTCATGAACTGGGTAGTTGGCTTAATAGGGCTTCAACTGTCTGGAAGCAATAATATATTTATGTGATCTTTTCGAAAGAAAGTGAGTGAAAAAGGCTACCCTAATTTCTACGCTTTCAACTTCTTCGCCTAAAAAAAGAATTTGAGATCCAGCTTAGCGATATAAGCTTTGTCCCTCACCGAGGGCCTCTTCCTGTCCAAAATCAAATGAAGAAAAGAAGACCAAGAAAGACCCCTAGCAAAAAGAACAAGGAAAGAACGGATTGACATTTTATTTTCTCATATATAGTGTATTTTCATTGTTGTTTTTTGAGCAAGTCTAGCAATTCATTCCATTCGGGAAGATTTTTCCCGGTCGTAAGCAAAAGTCTCGCTAAGAAGTGTATCCGCTGGTGTGGTAGTATTTTGATTGTAGCCAGCAATGAGGGGTCTGTCTGTCGGCGACGAGGAAGTCTGAAATGGAGGAATTGGGGTGGACACAACTCCCTTCTCGAGATAGACTGCGCTTAACGCTCTAACCGCCATCTGGCCCGTCGTCATCTGACGCGAAGACCTGATAACATAAATAATGGTTTATTTAAAGCCAATGTTATGACCTCCGTAAAAAGGTTCTCTCCTAAACCTGGGGACTCTATTAATTATCTGTGACATAGTTTAAGGAGGAGAAGACATCCTGGGCGTCTATCTTTGATGCAAATAAAGTCCAATTTCTTCTTATTTAAGAGGGCGGGCATTGGACGAAGAAGGAAGAAGCTTACGCCAACCAGCGTCATTGAGGACCAAAGATGAATTAAAGTCTCCTTATTTTCCCACGTAGTTCGTGGGTCAAAGAAAGAATTTTCTTATCAAAATCATAAGAGAGAGTTTGAGAGTCTCACTTCTTTTAGAAATGCGCAATAAATAAAAGAACTATCCCTTCCAATTTGTTTGGACTATCAGAGAGAAATAAAATGAGAAGAAAGAGCCCTCTCCCTTCTTTACCATGATCGGGGGGGGGTGAAGGGGGGTTTACATACAAGCGGGGCAAAGTGGTGGATGATTGAATCTCAGAGGCATTCTTATCATTTGGTAGATCCAAGTCCATGGCCTATTTCGGCTTCACTCGGAGCTTTGGCAACCACCGTAGGTGGTGTGATGTACATGCACTCATTTCAAGGGGGTGCAACACTTCTAAGTTTGGGTCTCATCTTTCTCCTATATACCATGTTTGTATGGTGGCGCGATGTTCTACGTGAGTCCACTTTGGAAGGACATCATACAAAAGCTGTACAATTAGGACTTCGTTATGGTTTTATTCTGTTCATAGTCTCGGAGGTGATGTTCTTTTTTGCTTTTTTTTGGGCTTTTTTTCATTCTTCTTTGGCACCTACGGTAGAGATCGGGGGTATTTGGCCCCCAAAAGGGATTGGGGTTTTAGATCCTTGGGAAATACCTTTTCTTAATACCCTGATTCTCCTTTCATCCGGAGCTGCCGTAACTTGGGCTCATCATGCTATACTCGCGGGGAAGGAAAAACGAGCAGTTTACGCTTTAGTAGCTACCGTTTTACTGGCTCTAGTATTCACTGGCTTTCAAGGAATGGAATATTACCAAGCACCCTTCACTATTTCAGATAGTATTTATGGTTCGACCTTTTTCTTAGCAACTGGCTTTCATGGTTTTCATGTTATTATAGGTACTATTTTCTTGACAATATGTGGTATTCGCCAATATCTGGGTCATCTGACCAAGGAGCATCACGTTGGCTTTGAAGCAGCAGCATGGTACTGGCATTTTGTAGACGTGGTTTGGTTATTCCTATTTGTCTCCATCTATTGGTGGGGAGGTATATGAAAGAAGAGAACGAATAAGTGGAATGAGGAATGAAAGCTCGAAGACAAAGAGAACTGGAAAAATGCAATAGGATTTATACAATGGTCAAAAAGCTGGAATTGATCCTTTGCAGAGTACTGGGCAAAACTATCCTCCATGCGGCTTATTTGCTGGGTCGTTTTGTTTCTTTTTCTTGTCTGGTGTGGGCTCTTTTATTATGTTTCCTAAAAAATAAAATGATTGGAAACTGGGGCTGCCACTTTTCTTTCATTTTTTCTCTGCGTAGTATCCCCTTTTGCCGCTCATGCGGCCGGTCGAGAGGATTCCCCTCTTCTCTTGAAAGACCTCAACCGGCACCCGGCTCGTGCCGGATTTGAACAAGGAATATCAACCGAGTTCCTCTTCCCAATCCCAAGGGAGCGAGGGAATTCCTCGGCAGGTGGAAACTCCTGGGGCGCAAGACGAAGGTGCCAGCGCCTCAAGCTCGGCTGGTATATCTAAAGTGACTGGGTGGGGTGCCTTTATACTTATTAAACCAACAGTTTGAAGAAGGGGTAAGCTAACCAATATATTTAGGACTGAGCGTGGTTTGCAGAAAAACCTGCTCATACCTGGCTATGCTGGATGCATACCCGACTCTCAGATCCAAACATGTATTGAAAACTTCCTTCGCGAAATGTATAAGAATAATAACTTATCTCAAATGAGAGTGTTCCACGATGATTTATTGAAAAATAGGGGATATTCATTACTATACGCTCAATTTCGTAAGGGTTTAGAAGAAGGCAAATATAGAAATTAAGTAAGATTACTGAATGAATAGGTCAGAAGATGTACATCACCAGCCTAAACTTATGTATGGTTGATCGTGCTTGCTGGTGTAAGGCAGATATGTTTTTTCGATGCCATTTCCTTTGCTTTGATTTGCTGACTTACGAGTGACACCAAGAATTGACAAGCGTATATATAGCCTGGGCATCGGTACCAGCCTTCCGTTCGCATGATATTAAGAAAGTACTACTCAATTTCGCATTGGCAAATCCTTCCACTTGCTATCTAATGTAGTATATAAGCCTTTCTTTTCTATTTCTTCTATTGGCTGGTCTGGGGGAAGCGGATCACGCGAAGATCTATAGTGTTTCAGTCCATCTTTCTCTTCCTGCAAGCTACTGAGATATGCTGAAGCAGCAGGTGCTTTGTATCTCTGGTCAAGAGTTGGCAAGGGATACCAATGTTGTCGACCACCTACCTACTTTTGAGCATAGCTTTGACCATAGTCCTCCCTCGCAAACATTATTCGCCATTCCCTCACAGCTGAGTAGCTGCCTACTCTGTCAGTAAAAAGAACCCAGAGATAATGAAGAAATAGGTCTGGTTCATCACTTCGTCAACTATGATTGCTGATGGTATGTCGGCAACGATGGTTGTGTTGTGCGCGTATGTAATGAGGCCAAAGACCTGGTGACGCTCTCCTGATGGCATGGCCAGTTCTACATACACTGGCTCTTTATTGTTGCCAGCGAGGCAAGGAAAGATTCGACGTTGAGTGGCCGTTCATCGTTGTTTCTCCATGGGGCTTCGTAGACAACAGTGTCCGCCAGATGGCTTGAGGTTGATTGATGTAGCTCCAGTACTTTTCCACATGGCCAGATTGTATGAGGAGTTTGAGCATTACACATCCAAATTGACTACAAATTACAGATGTTAAGGTTGTTTTATCTATACTATATTATAAAGCACGTCAGGATTGGAGTCGTCCAGTATTTGATTCCCAGATTTTTGGTAATTTCTTAAATTGGGTAGCAGTGAATTCCTAAAATAGACGACGACTTCGATTCCAGCTTCAGCAACTCGCCACCTACAATTTCCTCTCCAGCTCTTCTCTCCCTCGCTCTCTAACTCCTATTCGCTCTTTCTAAATCAACTGCTTCTCTTTCGTTCTCCCTAGCCCGCCTCCAAAGCGCTCTCTCCCTCTCTCGCTCTCGCTCAATCACCCTTGCTCTCCGCACTGGTGGTAACGAAGGGGAGATGAGTGTTGTAAAAAGGAGAGGTTGCAGAAAAGATGGGCAGTGTGTTGCAGTTTGCATTTGGTCTGTAGAAGTGGAGTGCGGTAGGAGCCGTTCTTTATGCTATATATGGGTTATGATGCGTCTCTTCCCAACATGTAAGTAATAAATGATGGTGTAAAGCTTTCGTTTTTTTAACTGTGTGTTTATATGCAAAATACGAAAAGTGTCATTTGGGTTTGTACATTTCAATTCTTATTGGAAAGATCCTTTGAAGTTCTTCCTGATGTGATGGTGCGTCGTTTAGATAAACGTATGCGATAAATATTGGTTCTCTTTTGTTTGGTGGGACATTACCATATTTGTATCATTTCAGCAAGAATATGCACCGGTAAGCACTAGGGAAAATATGAAATACACTAAAAACGAGTTTATGACGAGTGAGATTTTGACTAAAAACAAGTTGATGCGAATGAAAATACACTAAAAACAACATACACTCACTATATATGATATGAAACAAAATTGAAGTACCATTTTCAAGTGGAAAGCTAAAAAAACAATCAAACAGTTGCAATAGCGAGGGGCCATCCATCAACAAATTGGCGAAACTCCTCCGTCCGTTGTCGAGCTCTCGCCAGCTCTTTAGCAGCATCGAATAAATAGGAAAGGGGGACAGAGTGCTGCTTCGAGGATAAAAAGTAAAATATATCGTATAAAAAGAAAGCTCTTTACTATCAGTAAGGAAAGCAGCTATTTTTCAAGCAAAGGTTGGACCTTATTATCTATTTTTTTTTGTTTGGGCAGGAGTGAACCAGGCCGGTAATTCAACGAGAAGGGGCGGAGTAGACGAGAAAGGCGTGCATAGTAGTACTTTCTTTACTGGCATTTGGCGGCCATCTTTTTTTATCTGATAGGAAGTCTCCCTAAATGGTAAGAGCAGGGAATAGACACATCAAGACTGTAGGTAGGAAGAACGCTCATCGAACGCTTCCGCCTTCGAATAAGTTTTCAAGCTATCTGATTAGATAGCATATCCCTTTATCAGTGAAAGTGAATATTATCTGATCATAGCGCGCTTGCTTTTCTACGTGCCTAGTTGGTATTCCGGGCCTTGCCATCCAAAACCTCACCTCTTTACTTTATGAGAAAAACCTAGACTGATCGATGAACTCTAACTTTAGTTAGTTACACCTGTTCTGTCTCTAGTCCTAGTACCCGTGCCTATTTTTAAACCGGTGAATGTCTACTTGCTGAATTTCTGTCCCATGCTTTGCCAACAACTATTTCTATTCCTATTACTTTGAATACTGCCGCTATCTAGATGCCTTTTATCTCCAAAAAAGCCCCTCTTCTTCTAAGAAACAGACTTCTCTATGACAACATCATACGGTATAGCAAAGAATTCTCTTCTCTCATGAGTGAGCAGATCAACTTTTTGATCGAAGATGGTGGGAGGCCAAATTCTTATTTCAGAATAAAAAGAGGTGAATGTTTCAATGTATTTAATTCAATTTTCCTTCAAGCATCACAGAGGGAAACATGGGATACTTGTGTCCAGGATCTAATCAGCTGTGAGATAAGCTGGGTTTCCAACATATTGAGCATTTCCCCGACAAGAAGGAGAAGAAAAAAGACTTGAAAAAAATTGGTTGAGTTTAGGAAAATGTTAGCTCGATCCAGGTTCTTATGCTGTCCATCCACCCAAAAAGAATTGACTGAGACGACAAACAAAATGCTATTCAAAATTAACCTCCGCAGTTCGATTTATCTTTTCGTTGTATTGTATGGTTTTGTATTGGTAATGTTCTTTTTTGTTCTACCCATTCATCTCAAATCTCTAATGAGAAGTTTCTCATTTATTGAGAAGCAAGAATCAAAGATAGTCCAAGGTGCGCCAGTTCTTCCTTCGTCTTCTGCTTATCATGGAGTTCCCTTTGCTAATAAACTTGAGTTGGCTAAATAAGCTACCAGGCCTCTCGATAGTTTGGAATTGAATAGTAGAGTAAATAGTAAAGTATGCCTAACATGCGGGGTGGTATTCTTCCTTCGATACTTGGTGAGGTAGAATACTAGGGTAAACAGGGTCTGCATTTCGCTTTGCCAGTTTTTTAATGATTTCTTCCAGCAAAGAAAGTCAAAAGCCAGGTCTTGTGCCGTGGTGTTGGGATCGACATAAAGGAGAGTTCCTCCTTATGCATCTACTATACGCTTGAACTCCGTCTTCTTCCACATGAGCCCTTGATTCCTTGGTTTTGGTTTTGCTAGTCTTCCTTCTCTCGGGATATCTTCGTACTGATAAGATTCCTCTTTTCAACTTAATAGTGTATTTTGAATACAATCTAGACTAGACGAATAAGTTTTGATTGTCGGTCCAAAGATGGTATCCGAAAGGCTTGTGTTACAGGCCGCGGAAATGCTATTTCTTATTATATAAAATACATATGATAACCAACGTCCCAACGAGACCCTTTCAATTTTGATTTATCAGCTAGCTCTCACTATTGCTTTCCTCCGTTATCCCCTCCCCGCTCTACTGGTTCTTCGGCTAGTGTTAGTCTTCTCTATGCCATCCTCTACCCTATACTTCTTTTTCTAGGGTAGGGAACATTCTTTCCTCACTTTATTTTGCAAACCCGCATCAGCCTCTATAATAGGTGGATCAGGCTGTGTATCCGTTTCCAAAATCGCATCCTTTCTTTTAAAAGAAGGAATCGCATCCATAGTCGACACATAAGTGCCTCTCTTACCAGCACTACGCCTATTAAAATGAGGTTCAACCTCACTCTGTTCTTCCTCCTTTTCTTCTCCGGGGTCCTCTTCCCCCATATCCTCTTGATCTGCAAAATCAGCATTTTGACCATCATCTTTTCCATTCTCTGGGAAGGGCTTGCCATTCTCGCTTTGTACCTTTACCCGAAGAGTCAATCTCCTCCTCAATACGAAACATGTATTGGCTCCACATATCCTTATGATCCTTATATTTTGACCTATATATGAATAATCTTATTTTGGTCACAAAGACCCTACTGGAACACAGTGTTAAAGAAGACCCGGGTATCATCATCAATCTTAAGCAAAACTCCGCCAAAGTGGTCAGCCAACAACCTTTCTATTTTTTAGGAAAAGCCTTTATTTTCAGGTTTATCCCCAGCGAGTAACTACTAACGTTACGAGCCAGGAAGAGGATTCCATGAGCTTATTCGTCCCGATGGCAAGGCATTAGCCTACAACTATCCGGATATAACTCATGATTGCTTTCTAGAATGCCCAGAAGAGCTACCGTTCAAAAGACGATCTCTAACAACAATACGAGCTCGACAGCCACTACACCACGGAGGTTACAAGCAAAGTAGTAACCTTCGAAGGGGACATCTATTTTTTTTACAAGATAATGTGCCCATCCTTTTTTCTTTTTAGTAAGATGTCGGCGGAGTAATAGCTCAGTTAAGTATGTGTTTCAATCTCCTAGCAGTAGAGATAGTAATGAGATTTTGGCTGGAGCCTGACTCTATCGCTCTATTATTTTGACTCGCTGTGCTTGATCCTTCGGAGGGAATCTTCCATACTAAAGCCTTCGGGCTCCGGCACACTTACCTTCCACTGCTGTGATCGAGAGAGACTTTTACCTTTTATTTCCGAATTTTTAAAAAACGACTTATTTACAGTCAATTACTGAGCCCACTTCAGAGCATAGCACATAGTCGATCATATCCAATTCCTTTCTGTATGCTGACCTACCACCCACCATCTTACCTTATCAGTAGGGTATAAGGAAGCGGAGTGCAGCTGTTTAGAGCGCTCGCTCCTCTGTCCTCGCCAGGGGGAGTAATTTCTAAGTTAAGTGCAAAGAATAGTTTCAGAAGTAATTTGTCACCAACAACCATAGCAATTGGCAGTCCGAGCAAGATTAAAGCAGTAAGAAAGCGGCAGACGGGCTTTCTTTCAAAATAAATTTACTACAGCACTCTGAATGTCTAATCTTATTAAGCATATAGTTGCGGCGTCAGAGACTCTTTTTTCCACGGCTAACCCGGCGGGAGGGAAACTTATGAATTAAAGAGAAAAAAGCCAAAAAAAATCAAACTATTCTTATCTTCCTCCACCTGGCTTATAGACTGACACGCTTGTTTGTTTACAGTACGAAGGAAGTGAGCTTCATACCTCAACTTGACAGTCGCTTCCTTTGGTCTCCGCCTTACACGAAAGGGGGAAAGGAGTTACATACTTTTTACGAGTATCATACTGTTGGTCTTGCTTTCTTCGCTTCTATCTTACTCTTCTTGATCCTCCCCGAGTTGGTAGTTGCTTTCACATCTAGTAGATAGGGATAAGCGATGTCATACTCTCTCTCTTTATTTGATTTTTTGGTCAGTTTAAAAGCTTTCCCAAGTAAGTGTTTGACAAAGAAAGTCAAGAGTATGATGCACAATTATGTATAGGGCTGTAGTACAATCGATGTGGCTACTTTCTTACCTTAGGGTAGTACGGTACTTCCTTATCAGTCACGGGTCAATCCCCGGCAGCAAGAATTGGAGTGATATAGTAGGCTCTGTTAACCTTTTTTTTTACCAAAAAATAAGGCACTCCGTCCACCTTGCATAGCTCAAAAGGGATGGATGACTCAACAAACTGACCTGATCATGAGCCGACTTGTTTCACCTCTTGCTCAATTCAGTTAAAAGATCATACATCAGATCACTGCACTTAAAAATAAGTCAAAGAAATAGGTGACCCAGCTTGATTTCTAGAGTAGCTCTACCTGCTGTCGATGAAGACCTGGCTTTGACAACCAACCAGGTAGTTGTCTAGGTAGAAAAATGAAGTCAGGGAGGTGATCCTAATAAATAGGTGGATCCCCGCTTACTCATGAGAGTAGAGGGAATGCCAGAGGTTTGAGTTCACGAAAATCCAATCTGCCTTTTCTCTTTTTTTCCTAATACTTTCTTTGAAGAAATCAAGCAAGAAGCAATGCTTATCATAAGGTTGGGTATTCTCCCTCAAAAAGGATATGTTGTGCATCACCCGGAGGGAAGATAGACTTCATCTCCCCCCCTTGCTTGTTGGCAAGATTGAAAGCAGATAATAGACCTGCTACACTACCAAACATGCTTGATTTTCATAAGTAGAATAAGCACAACGATCTATTATGCTCTTGGTCAGCAAAACAAGAAAGAAAGAATATTGCCCGGTTCTTCCAACACCTTTTTAAGAAAGGGGCAATGGACTTTAGGGTGTTGCACCGAAAAAAGATTAAAAAAGATACCTATTCTTTATTCATCAATATGCCAAGGCCAAGGAAGTTAGGCACATCATCAAGGATGTGCATAAGCGCATGGCATGGGGGTGGGAAGATAGTAGTTCAAAGGCTAGCATCTGCTAGCTACTATTAAGTAGCACTCACTACTACTAATTAATAATAAGAATGATAAGGGTTCTTTTTAAAGAAACAAGTATCATCAAATCACATATATGATTATATATGATGTTGACTTTTTGACTTCTTATAGGTTATTTGCGTTTGTCATAGTTATGCTGAACACTACTTACCAACCTAGTAGTGTTCAGTCTTTCTATCATCCTATAGTTAATCTGTGTAGAAGTCTCAGGGGGTAGTATATACTCTCAATCATAGTAGGTTATTCTTTGGCTTGGATGGTTATTCAGTGAAATTGCCTCCCCATAGAGAATCAGTATCCATTAAGCTTCCTGAATATCCCGAAGAAGAATAACTCCCAGCTTCAAGCTCCAGTTATAGGGCAAATCTCCTTCTTTTCACTTCATTATCCTCGCCGGTCTACTCACTATATTGCTTATTGATGAATCTAGTGTATCCATAGTGAAACCAAGCTTTGTTGTTTGTTATTTTATGCCTCGTTAACGGTAAGATATTTAACAACCCTCAGATCAGTGAATTAGTGTTCTCTGAGGAAGAAAAGTTTCTTTTTCTTTTGATTTAGTGGAACAAAGTCTCTCTTTTGATCTGGAAAACTTCTCCTTTCACTGCTGTTACTGGAGCTACTGAAAGAACTATCCCTTCGCTTTCTGGCTCGTTTCATTTCCATTACACTCGCTGGGAAATAAGTAAACAATTCATCCCAGTAGTTAGAGAATAGCTTTTTGTCTTAGGACACACTAGTCAAGTATAGTTTCTATCTAATATGCAGCTGGATAGAAAGCAAGGGATAGGGGAGTATAGGTAGTTGTATAGCCAGGTTGAAACATCTGGTAGTATAGCCAAGGTAAGTTACTAGCCAAGTGAGATAGAGATGGAAAAGAAACTGGCAAATGTTGCATCACTCACAAGTTTGAACGAGAATAGTAATCTGTCTGGTCCCACAGCTACAACTAGTCTTTTTGGAATAGGAGGGTAAGCTCACTCACAATCTGATCTACTCACTCTCTTTATTCATGGATTTTCTCCAAAGAAAAGAAGAAAAATCTCCGCTGTAGTCTGGACCAAACAAAACTGCGAAATATATAGGAATTAATAAATATTTGGGTTGGTCTACCCCCAATCCCGCACTACTTACTTTAGGAGTTCGATGTCGTAAAATGACTATAAGATGTCTAACTGGAACTTGAGTGTTTACTATTTTCATCAAAGAGAAGACAATTTTTTATACATATTTTTTGAATTCCCTATACCTAGTTTCTAACTATAGAGAACTTTTGTTGGTTGTTGACCACATGTGAGAAAGCTCGTACTGGAACAGATCGTACTCGAGATTCCTTCCCTTCCGCCTATTTAGACATTTTGATGGTGAAAGCGAATCATTTCATATACGCTCGATAAGAGTCTAGCCAGCTCGTCTCTTCAATACTTTCTATGTGTACCAAGAAGCAATATGAAATTTTTAGTTGGATGCGCCGGCCGGATAAAAGAAAGCTTAAAGTAAAGGCTAATCCAAGAAAGCAGACCGGAGAAGCAGCATCTGAGAAGTCAAGTCTCATCCCACGGGCTAAAAAACATCACTTCTTTACCTCTGTTAGTGAATCCACATTCCTTGCCTACTTCGTTGGTTGGTACCACTTCTTCACTATGTATTTCTTGAATCACTAAAACTTCTTACCTATGAAATGTGAACTATTCAATTCAAAAACTACAAAGTTAGGTGCTCCGCTTCCGGAATTATGAATTTATGGAAAAAGGAATATGAACCTCCAAATCAAAGGTAACTAGCTTTTGAACTAACTATGGGATTGAAGAGGCTATTCCCCTCCGCTTTGCCGCTTGAGAAGAAAGCTTTTATTTGGTCAGTTCACGTAATCGAAAAAGGCCTTTCCCTCTGCGACTTATTGCCTAGCAGCGGATCCGAACCTATCTAATTGAAATTGAGAATTTATAGCTAGAATTAATGCTAGACGAGTAGCTTCTATCCCGATGAATGAAATCCCTTCCTTGGTATTGTCCCAGCGGACCTTGCCTTGGCCTCGTCCCTAATGGATGGATGGTCAGTATCTCCAAATCCAATGGCGGCATACTCCCTATCATCTATTTCTTCTCTTACTGAAGATCTATGGCTACCTGCTGGCATTGATACTGCCTGACGGTGCTTTCTTCTTTGACGTGATGTGACTAGGCCGGAGTAAGCAAGAATTGCTATAATAGATGGCTCTTGTTTTCCCGCTTGTCTCCGGAAAGATTAATTAGCCAAGATAGCGCATGGGTTAAGGTAATAATTACCCCAGGTCAAAGATGAAATAAAACTACTAGGTTGTAACCAATGATATGTGGTTTTGTCTTGTCAACCCGGGAATTAAGCCACCCACCAAGAGTTTGATGATGAAACAACTGGTTCAAAGACGTCTGATACACATCAATCTGATGCCAATGATTAGGTTTGCACACAAAAGTGTGACATAGCTAGTATGAATTCGGTTTGAAACCAATGTATGGAATTTGGCCAATTCAGATTGATTCAATAAGAACTTAGGGTAGATCAAATTATCTGATATGTCTAGGTCCCTAGACGAAACATGCAATCATGGATGAGGGTGGGTAAAAGGCCAATGGGTTCTGGGGTGAAGACGATGACTTCTCCAAATACGAAATAATGATTATTCCAGCGAGCACAGATGTCTTAATCAGAAGTGATACCAGAAGGAAATCCTTATTTTGCTTCAGTAGTAATATCTTCCTAAATTAGAAATACTATCTAGGTAGCTAGTTACTGTTCACCTCTTTCTATGCCTACTCCCTTTGCGGTGGACCATTTCAATATGACCGCTTCGATGTTGTTGACAGTGCTCCGAAACATAATAGCGTTATAGGTTGATGGGGCGTTTACAACAAAGAAGAAAATAAAGCGGTAGAATTGGAATGGAAGGAACTCCAAAGCTCATTGGAAAGTAGATGCTTCCTTATGGCAGCAAAGTCTCTCCTCTCAAGCCGACTAGGGGCGCCCACTCTTCTTCTTGTAGTCCTATTGATTCGAAGTTTTGTACAAGATGTCTGCTGAGCTGTGTCAATGAGTATACTCCCTTTATCGTCAACCTGAATTAAAAACTCTACTTCAAGAACGTATCGCCATGAGTCTGCCCCGGAGAAAGAATTGAATCAGTCACTTTCTTTTTTACTAGTCTTCTTTGACGAGAGAAATACAAGCAATGAAAAAACTAAACTATCTACGTCGTATTTCATTTCTTTTTTTCTCTATTTTTATATAAAATAATCTCTATTTACGACTTCCTTATCACTTTTTCGAGACCGGCTGGAAACTCGCGAGTTTCTTCCCTGGTCAGAGGAATCTATCTCTCACTTGCTCCACGATTGCATCTTCTCGAGATCTGTACTGTACTAATTCGAGCTAATCTTACTGTCCTGGGGCAAACGAATCAGCTCAAAGACCCATTCGCGACAGCTGACGATGACTCTTTTCTTCTCTCTGCAAGGTGCATGCTTAATGGAATTCGTTGAAAGAATAAGGTTAATAGCTCTCAGAACTCCGAAGTAGGGCTTGACCCAGATAGACTTTCTTTTTCTCGATAAGCAGCAACACTCCATGAATTCATGGGTTTTCTCTACTTTGAGATCTGTGTTTCTACTCTCAAGTAGTTCTTTGACACGGTATTTCTCTACAGTCAAAAGAAAAGAAGCATCAAGGAAAGGAACTTATCTCAAACCAAATCAAGCACATCAAAATAATAGTACTTCAAATACATCTTAGAACTACATTAACGGGGACTATTTAGAAAGTTGTTTCGGGAAGGGGACGACGCATCTAGATACTTGGACATTTCCCACTCCAAATGCCTTTTCAAAAAGAGCTTTACCTTTCGGGTTGGATTTCTGTCAGTCCTTTATTCATGTAGTAGCGTCAATCGGATCCGGGAAGCGATTAGACTCAGCTCGCAATGGCCAGAGAAGGCGGCAGGGACCAATCCAACTAGTTGGAGCCAATCAAGAGAAAAAAAACCAATGGTCAAAAAGCAAACGCATCCCTTGTCCACTTTCCAAGGGGAGTAAGCTTCCCTATCCCGATCTAGTTCGAGACTTCTAACGCAAAATGAAATAAACTGCTGAGTTCAATTTGTTGAAGCGCAGCTTTGCCATGCGACATAGCGATTTGGTTTGGACACTCATCCAGGTAGGGTTATTAGGGAGCCTTTGGTGATAGCTCAAGAGGGCAATTGCTTAGTCAGACCCATCAGATTATAAGCTTAAGGTAGGCTTATGAAGAATAAAGAGGTTTCAAGAAGAGGCAGAGAACGAGAGATGTTCCAAAATTTCATATAAAAAAGTACCCTTCCTTATCAAAGTTGGGTTGACCGGTTGGAAAAGAATCTATATCTCTATCTCTATGGGATTATTTGTAGGAAAGAGATCTAGAGTCAAGGGGTATTGTCGCACATAAGTAGTGAGTGATTCCTTCCTCCACCACAGGAATGACAGGGGAAAGAACAACGTTTCAAGCTTTGGTTTCAAGATGACGTATTAGT
>Ga0265323_10000891_pt1 | contig 15810 bp, 8 predicted proteins | sample 41225metaG_FD_193580 | JGI IMG/M metagenome (GOLD analysis project Ga0265323, IMG submission 193580) | Rhizosphere microbial communities from Carex aquatilis grown in University of Washington, Seatle, WA, United States - 4-12-25 metaG | ecosystem: Host-associated > Plants > Roots > Rhizosphere >...
CGATAGAGAGTCTCTCCGGTCGCTTTCCACGTTTCCAGAATGGCCCAAGCCGCGCCCGCCAGATCGCGGCTGAACCCGCTGCCCTTAATGGCTGGCGCGCGATCGATGACGTAGTCCGCGGCTCGCTTTGCGTCTTCGCTGTAAGACGCGTCTTTGGTAACCCGCGCCAACTCGAGGAAGAAAACCAAAGTGCCGGCATTGCCCTTGTAGATGTCGGGCCCGACCGTTTCCGGCTTATCCGGTTCGGAGGGCCAGGCAATGCCGGCAGATTGCTTAAGGGCGCTGGCTCGAATCCACGCCGCCGCCTGCCTGGCTGGTTCCACATAATTGGTGGCCGCACCCGGTCCCGTTTCGCCGGGGACCGAAGAAGCGGCCCGTACAGGGCGGTATTGGGCGAGTGCGCCGCCGATGCCTGCTGTCTGCAGAAACGTACGTCTATTTGCGTTCATGGATTCTCCTCAGTCACTTCCCTCGTGTTCAGTTAGAACGTAATTCGCAATCCGACTTGGCCCAATCTGGGGTTATTGACCTGGCTGGTAATCTGCCCGAAGGTCGAACTGCCCAAGGTGGTATTGGGTGTGCCGAAGTACGGCGTATTCGTTGCGTTTAGAGCTTCGAAGCGGAGTTGCGCCGCGATTCGCTCGGTGATGGAGAACTTCTTGTCGAGCGAAACGTCCCAGTTAAACAATCCGGGGCCGCGGGCAGTAAGGAACCTGCTGATATCGCCGAAGCTGAGTACCGGAGCCACGCTGAATGCCGCAGGGTTGATCCAGCCGCCGATGCGCTGGTCGGTAGACCCGGATGTGATGGGCGAAAGGCCAGTGGCATTGGGCCGCTGATAGCTGGCGCCGATTAGGGTGTTGCCGTTCGGCTGCGTCACGGAAAGCGGATAACCGGTTTGAATTACGCCGAAAGCATTGAACGACCATCCGCCCACGGCATAATCCAGTATCCGGTTGCCGGCCAGAAGCCGTTTTCCTTTTCCAAATGGCAGCTCGTAGGTGATGGCAGTGGTGAAGCGGTTCGGCGTATCCTGCGTGGAAAGGCTCCGTTCGCCTTCCAGGTTGTAGGCGTTTTGCGGACCGGACACCGCAACCACCTGGCTGGCGCCAGCGGTGTTGAGACCGGTGACATCGTCTACGCTACGCGACCAGGTATAGGAGGTCAGCAAGCTCAGTCCGTTGGAGAAGTGGCGTTGCGCCCGGAAATAGAATGCGTAGTAGCGGCTCGCGGCGGTATTCGAATCGGAAACCGACACGGAAGTGTATTGCGGGAAGGGCAGCAGTAACTGCGCCTGGGATACCTTGGCCGTTCCTACCGTCCCAACGCCGCCGTTGTTGTACAGCGGATTCGGGACGCTCTGCGACAGAGCGGCCACTCCCAGGGAATAGTACGAGGGGTTGAGCTGGTTGATATTCTGACCGTTCTCGAAGAGGTTTAGCGAGTGCGAGCCCAAAGCACCGAGGGTTAGTACGAATCCCTTCGGGGCCTGCCGCTGCACTTCCAACGAAAACTGTTGGACGTACCCGGCCGACGAGGATTGCGGGTTGAAGATCGTGATGGCCTGGCCAATACCCGATAGCGCGCCGAGCGAGTTGCCGGTGGGTTGCAGGAGGCCGGTTGGATAGGGGTTCGACAGCGTGCCGGAAGGCGTGTAGTTGCCATTCGTCGAAGCAATGATGCTTGTGGTGGGCGAGTAACCAATCGGATTCTGGAAGCTGAAGAAGCTGGGCGCCCAGAAGATGCCATATCCGCCGCGCACCACGGTTTTGTCGTTGACGGTATAAGCGAAGCCGAACCGCGGACCGGTCTTCACGGAAATGGGGTTGCCGGTTTGGGTCGGATTGCCATTCACTCCCGCGTACTGCACGCCGCCGGGAATCTGCAACCCAGTGACGTTCTGCTGCAACGGGCTTGGGACAGAGGGGTTGATGCCAACGATCAGGCGGTTGCTGGATTCCTGCACGCCCGACTCATATTCCAGGCGCAGGCCTAAGTTGAGTGTCAGCCGGGAACTGACGCGATAGTCGTCCTGAATGAAACCGCCGTAATAGCGGACGTAGTCGTTGAATGTGTTCACTATGGGAGAATCCTGGCCGCTGGTGGGATAGCCGAGCAGGAGTGTCGCAAGGCTGCTCCCGGTTCCAGCCGTGGCGCTGACTGCCGTTGCGCGCGTGAACACATCCGTGAAGCCCAGACTAGTCGGCCCGGCCGCCGGGGTGCCGAGGTCGTGTATGGTGCGGGTATCGAAACCGGCCTTGAAGCTGTGCTTGCCATGGAATTTGGCTATCGTGGCGTTGAAACTGCGCGAATAGAAGACGTCCTGGTTCGCGCAACCACCGCCAAAATTGGTGTAGTCGTTGCTCGATCCGCTTGAGCAGCCGTTCACCGCTGCGCCCATGGTGATGGCGGGGAAGGCCGGGTTGGGCGTTTGGGCGGCCAACGAGGCCGGCAAACCCAGCGAGGTTTCGCTAAAGCCGGCGCTCTCCTGCGTGCTTCTCGAGTAGAAACGGTTGAATCCCCAGCGGACGGAGACCACGGTGGTGGGGCTCAGCGTCAGCGTGGAGTTCGCTTGAGTGGCATCGATCTTGCGATCGCAGCAAAGGTTCTGTGTAGGACTTGCGGGATTGGGGAAGAGATTGGTGGGAGCGTCCGTTTCGAATGTCTTCTGGTGAATGTAGGACGCCGCGGCCGTAACCCAGGATGCGAACTGGTGATCGCCCTTAAACGTGTACTGGTCGCCCCGGTTCGGGTAACTGCCCGTGAAATTGTAATTGTTCTGTTGATAGTACTGCGTGGTTACGTTCGGATTCGGGTAGTAACCCGCGAGCGCCGCGCCGACGGGGTTCAACTCGCTTTGCGGAACGATGTTGCCGGGGAATTGCGTTCGCGTTCCGTTGGAAGCCGTGCTGAGCGGGTCGTAGATGGTCTGCAGCGCTCCACTTCCACTTTGAAATCCGCTCTTCGTCAGGCTCTGCGAAAAGTTCCCCGCCCGTTCGAGTGGCGTGGGCACCGCAAAGAAGTTGGTGGATCCATCGCGCTGGCGGTAAGCCTCGGTGCTGATGAAGAAGAACGTCTTGTTTCGCCCATCGTAGAGTTTCGGGAGGACGACGGGACCGCCGAGAGAACCTGCCCAATCGCGGAAGGGCTGATCGGGGATCGGATTGCCGGCGCGATTGGCGAAGAAGCTGTTGGCCAGCCAAGCCGTCTGGCGAATGTGGCCGACCGCACTGCCATGTATGTCGTTCGTCCCCGTGCGCAGCAATGTATTGAACGTGCCGCCGCCGGTGCGTCCCACCTCGGCGTCATAGGTGCTGGCCTGAACTTTCAACTCCTGGACCGCTTCCGGTGAGGGGACAATCACCGCGCGATTGTTGGAATCGGTGATGGAGATGCCATCCACCAGGTAGTTGTTAGTCCGCAGCGGGCCGCCCGCGATCGAAACCTGCGAATTGCCGTTTTGGTCCTGCATGCGGGCGAACTTCGGGTTGGCGACAAAGACGACGGTTTGCGCGAGTTTGCCGACGTAGTATGGGTTGCGCCCGAGAACCGGCAGATCCGTGATCTTCTGGGCGTCGATAAGCTGCCCGGTAGATGCGTCGGCAGCCTGTAAAGGAGGGGCTTCGTCGGTGACGTCGACTTGTTCGCCGACCGCGCCCAACTCGAGCCGCAGATCGACTGTGACGGCGGCTTGCGTCGAGACCAGGACGCCTGGACGGTCTGAACGCTTGAAGCCTGGCGCCTCGACGGTCACCGCATAAGTGGCCGGCGTCACCGCGTTGAACGCATACTCGCCCTGATCGTTGGTGACCGTCGAGCGGCTGAGCTTGGTTGCTTCGTCGATAATCGTCAGCTTGGCATTCTGGACCGCAGACCCGCTTGGGTCGAGAATTCTGCCGCGCAGCGATCCCTGAAATGACTGGGCAAACGCCAGCCCGGAAAAGAGAAGAGCGTAAACGAACGGTTTCATGTAAATACCTTTCATTGCTGCAAGTTAGTTGAACCGGTTACCCCGCCAAGCTCCATCTGCAAAACTCGCGAAAGCGCGAGCTTAGTTGCTGGATAGGGCCGGGGCGTCCAACTCGATGGCTTCATCGAGGAAGTTGCCTGTTGGATATTTGCCTGGGAGCTAGAGAATTCTAGCGTGAGGACACGGAAACTAGAGGCTACAACAACAGCAGGAAGAGGATTCAAAACCGCGGGCGGCTTCAATCGACGGAGACTGGTGCGCCGTGGGCGTGGACACCAGCGCTATCGACGCCGGCCCGGAACACCTATGCAACTCGCAACTCATGCTCACTGCTCCTGTCTGTACTGGACTCGATGGCTTGCGACGCCGGCCACAGGCAGGTGCATGCCGTCGCCTCATTGCCAAAGTCAAGTAACCTTATCGAGTATAGGGGGATCGGATTAACATGTCAAGAGGCCGTTTTATCCGGATCTGTTTTGTGAGTCTTTTCAGGCCTTTGGGCGGTATGGGAGGGAGGCGGTTTCGCTTGTCATGCCTCCGGAAAAACCGTCCGGTGAGCATTCCATTCCTGTGGTGTGTTCAGGTTCCGGAACGGCGCCTCCGAGCGAGTCGGCAGCAGAATCGGGCTGAGTTGCGGTATGGCCTCGCGCATCTTCCGCACCCCCCGGCCCAGGAGGCTGCTCACCGTAGCCAGGCATCGGCGGCGATAGAGGGCGCACAGCGGTTGCAGGCGTCCATCGGGAGAAACCGGAACGATGCAATCTCCGGCACACTGCCCGGCGGCCTCCAGGAGCGACTCCAGCAGTACTTCGGTAATCAGTGGCATGTCGCACGCCACCACCAGGTTCCACTCGGCGCTGGACGCGGAAAGCGCTGTCTGAATGCCGCCGAGGGGGCCTTGCTCGGGCAGGACGTCCTCAATCGCGGGATAGGACAGTGCGCGATACCGTTCCGGACAGCCCACCAAAACGACCGATCCGCAGGCACGCTCCACGACTCGCGCAACATGCTCGGCGAGCGTGTGATCCCCATACGCCATCAGGGCCTTGTCGCGCCCCATGCGCGAACTTCGGCCGCCGGTGAGAACGAATCCCGCGATACTGGCAGGCGTGAGCCGCTCCATGCTGGAATAGTAGCAAACTACAGTTGCTCTATCGACAATGAGGGGTTACACTCATAGACAGTCTGGAACAACAGGATTCCCGGATCTCAATAGCGAAATTCCTCTGGAGCACCCACAAATGCCAACCACCACCGCCGTTCCGACACGCCGCGAAATGCTCGCTGCGACCGGCGCCGCTGGGGTCGCCTCGGTCCTCGCGAGCGGACCTGCGGCCGGAGCCACCCCCACTGCCGCCGCGGCCGAGAAAGCGATCCCGACATTTTGCTCGATGTGCGGCCCTAGTGCCGGTTGTGGAATCCTGGCCATTGTTCGCGACAGCAAGTTCGTGGGGATCGAAAGCTGGCCCGACGCGCCGCTCAACCACGGCAAAAACTGTCCGAAAGCGCACGCGGCGCCGCAGTGGGTGTACTCCGAGCAGCGCCTCAAGTATCCGTTGAAGAGGGTGGGCGCGAAGGGTGAGGGGCGCTTCCATCGCATTAGTTGGGATGAAGCGCTCGACACCGTCGCGGCGAAGCTGAAGGAGCAGAAGACCAGGTACGGCCCGGAATCGCTGGCTGTCCTGTCGCCCGCTCACCGCACTTACAGTAACTATTTATACCGGTTTCTGACCGCGCACGGAAGCCCGAATTACGGCCATAGCGGGATTTGCGCGATGCAGAAAGGGTTCACGTTTTCCTACACGCTGGGTTCGCAGCCGCAGCCGGACATCGATCGCACCAGCCTGTTGATGATCTGGGGCAAACAGCCAGTGTACGCCGGAAGCTCGAAGGGCAGCGTCAAACAACTGCTCGACGCCAAAGCGCGCGGCGCCAAGATCGTTTCCATCAAGCCGACCATGGAGCCCGACGTGGCGCTTTCCGATGTCTGGGTTCCGATTCGCCCCGGCACGGACGCCGCACTGGCGCTGGCATTCCTGCACGTCATCGTCGGCGAGAAACTCTACGACGCCGCCTTTGTCGAGAAATGGACCTTCGGGTTCGCCAGACTGGTGGATCACGTGCGGCGGCACACGCCGGAATGGGCTGAGCCGATCACCGGCGTACCGGCAAAACAGATCCGCGACGTGGCTCGGCTCTACGCTACCACGAAGCCGGCCTGTATCGATCACGGCAACGGATTCGAACACGCGCCCAGTTGCAACAGCGCCATACGGGCCGTGGCGATCCTCATGGCGATCACCGGCAACCTGGACAAACCCGGCGGCGATGTTTTCTCCGGCGGGCGGGGTGGCGGCGGCAGAGGGAAACCGCTGGGCCTGCAGGACCGGTACACCAAGGAGTGGGTGGACAAGCTGGTTGGGCCGGAATTTCCGCGCGCGCTGCAACCGGGCGGCGAGGGCACCTCGTCGGCTTACTACCGCATTTTCGATAGCGTGTTGACTGGCAAGCCGTATCCCGTGCGCACCATCATCGCCCCCGGTACGCAGCCGACCGTCAGCACCCGCGGCACGCGCAATGTGATCGAAGCGCTGAAGAAGCTCGATTTCTATGTGGTCGTGGATGTGATGCAGACGGCCGACATGGCCTATGCCGATATCGTGATACCGGTGGCGACCGGGTATGAGAGCGATCACCCGTTCGAAGCCGGCGATGGCTGGGTGATGGCGCGCAATAAGGTAATCGAACCGCTGGGCGACTATAAGTCCGATTACGAGTTCTGGATCGACCTTGGCGTGCGGATGGGCTACGCTGCGGATTTTTGGAATGGAAGCATTACCGAGTGTATGAACGAGCAGCTCAAGCCGTACGGCGTCACGCAAGAGGAACTGCGCGCCAAGCCGGGCGGAATCCGGCAGCCCCGGCGCGAGCCGGCGTTCGAAAAATACGAACAGGTATTCCAGACGCCCAGCACACGGATTTCGAAGCCGCCCTATCTGCCGCAGGGCAAAGTGGCCATCTATAACACGACCTGGGAAGAGAACGGTTTCAGCCCGCTGCCGGAGTGGACGGAACCGCCCGAGAGTCCGACGGCAACTCCCGAGTTACTCCATAAGTACCCACTTACCTTCTCCGATTTCCATACTTCGAAGGTCTATAACGCAGGCTGGTTGCGCAATGTGCCGCACCTGCGCGAGGTGATGCCGGATCCTACCCTGCAGATCCACCCCGATACGGCGCGGCCGCGCGGAATATCGAGCGGCGATTGGGTGACCGTCGAGTCGCCCCACGGCATGGTCAAGGTGAAGGCCGACGTGAACCCGGGCATCCGGCCGGATACCGTGATGCTGCTCCACGGCTGGTGGCAGGGCTGCAATGAGCTGGGCAAGCCGCACTTTCCGCTGCTGCGCGGAGGCGCCAACGCCAACCAGATGTACAGCACGGATCCGAAAAAAGCCTACGATCCGGTGGTGACGGCAATGACGAGCCAGACTCTGGTCCAGGTGAGGAAGGCATAGGCATGGCGAAGCAACTCGGTTTCTATTTCAACGCGGGACGATGCGTACAGTGTCAGGCCTGCGAAGTCGCCTGCAAGGCGGTGAACGGGATCGAGCTTGGACCCAGATGGCGCCGCGTGGTGAATCGCTGGGATGGCGAGTTCCCCAATGTCACCAACATCGCGCTATCGAAAGCGTGCATGCACTGCGCCAAGCCGTCCTGCCTGGAGGCGTGCCCGGTGGAAGCGATTTCCAAGCGCGCCGAGGACGGCATCGTGGTGGTGGATCGGGAGAAGTGCATCGGCTGCAAGAGTTGCGGCGCGGCATGCCCGTACGGAGCGCCCCAATACGGCAAGAGCGGCAAGATGCAGAAGTGCATCCTTTGTTACACGCGGCTCGATGCGGGCAAGCAGCCAGCCTGCGTCTCGACGTGCCCCGGCGAAGCGCTCCGCTTCGGACCGGTCGAGGAGATCGCCGGACGCGGCGGCGCCGTGCAACCTAAGGGCGCCAACCAGCCGTCGTTCGTCATCGTACCGGCGTATCGGGGGGTTAAGGCGGAGGACTACGCGGAGGCTTTCTTCCCGCGCTAACCGCGGTATCCGGCCATGCGTCAACCACCCCTGGCCCTGCACAACATCTACATCTCGGAGGGGCACCAGTTTTTCGGGCGCCACGGCCTGGGTGCGCTGCCGTATCCAATTCAGGAACTCGATGAAGTCGAGTGCGTAGCCGGGCTGGGGCTGCGCGGCGACCGGTTCTTCGCTTCGGCGAAACATTCACTCGGGCAAGTGACGCTATTTTCCCGAGAGGTGTTCCGCGCGATGCGGCGCGAACTGGGTCTAGGCGGCACGCAACCTTCGGCGCTACGCCGTAACCTCATCGTCAGCGGAGCGGATCTGAATACGTTGATCGGCGTCGAATTCCAATTGCAGGGGATTCAACTGCGCGGCGTCGAAGAATGCCACCCCTGCTACTGGATGGACCTGGCGGCCGGACCAGGCGCCGAGGAATGGCTTCGCGGACGCGGCGGCCTTCGTTGCCAAATTCTGACTTCGGGCTGGCTGCGGGTTGAGCGGGGCGCCAGCACGCGAACCGAATCGCGGAAATCCCTGGAGCTTGCGTGAAGGCTCGCTTGCTGAGGCTCTCCGTCACCGATCGCTGCAATTTCCGCTGCCGCTACTGCATGCCGGAAGGCGCGGCGAGGCGCGAGTCCGCGCCTCTGCCACTCGACGAACTCGCCGGACTTGCAGACTGGCTGGCGCCCAGGCTTGGCATCGAACGCGTCAAACTCACCGGCGGCGAACCGCTGGTGCGCAAAGGCATCGAGCGCCTGGTCGAACGCCTGGCCGCAACGCCGGGTGTGCGGGAAGTGTCGCTGACCACCAACGGCTCGCTGCTAGAGCCTTTGGCCGGAACGCTCAAAGCAGCCGGCCTCGCGCGAGTGAACGTGTCGCTCGACTCGTTGGATGGCGCGCGGTTCGCGTGTCTGACCCGCGGTGCGCGGCTCGGCGCTACGCTATCCGGCATCGATGCGGCTCTGGCGGCAGGCTTGACGCCGCTCAAACTCAACGTCGTGCTGCGGCGGTCGGCGTGGAGAGACGATGTGCCCTTGCTGCTGGACTACTCAGCCGCCCGCCGGGTGGAGTTGCGCTTCATCGAACTGATGCGCACCGGCACCGGGCAGGCGTGGGCGGATGCCGAGTTCGTTCCCGTGAGCGAGGTGCAGCGCTGGATCGGCGAGCGCGCGCCGATGGCGCCACTGGCTACGCCGCCTGGCGATCCGGCGCGCAGATGGCGGGTGGAATGGCGTGGCGGCCCGCTCACCGTGGGTTGGATTACACCGCGGTCGCTCCCGTTCTGCGACAGTTGCGAGCGTGTCCGCCTGGACGCCCGCGGCCGGCTGCGGCGCTGCCTGATGGATCCGCTGCCGTTCGATCTGGGCGAAGCCCGGCGGCATCGCGGCGACCGTTCGGCCTGGGTGGAGATGTCGGAGTACCTGGCTGCCAAGCGCGCGCCGGAAGCGATGGACAGTTCACTTTCGATGAATGCGCTTGGGGGATAGAGGATGAACCAAGTGTGGCCGCAGTGCTGGCCAGGTTAGGCCGCACTTCTATCCAGGTTCCGCCGCGGGGCCCGCGGGAAAGCTGTGGATACGAGGTGTGCGCGGCGGTTGCGGCCAAAGTGGCGCGCCGAGCCGCGAATGTCTTCGTCGCCTCGAACTTTCGTGCTACAGATTCGGCGCTGAATCTTCCCTCGCGCGCTCGATTGCTCGGCCAGGCTCCCAGGCGATTCTAGCCAACCATATATCAGGCTTCCGTAGTCGAAACTCGTTAGCCGGCCCCGCCGCGGGTTTAGAACGAGACCCTGGCACTCAACTGAAACTCGCGGCCGGGCGTTGACGCTTCCGTGATCGTGCCGAATTGCGGCGTGTTGACGAAGCGGTTGGGCGTATCCCAGTTCGAATGGTTCAGCGCGTTGAAGGACTCGCCCCGAAGCTCAATGCGCAGCCGTTCGGAGAGCGCAAACGAGCGAACCAACGCCAGATCCATCGTTTGCATGCCAGGCCCGTAGACGGTATTCCGTCCCACATTGCCGAAGGTGTACGCGGCTGGAGTGGCGAACGAGGCCGGATTGAACCACTCCGCGGTGGTTCGCGTGCCAGCGCCGAAAACCGGCTGCCCCGTGTAGTTCGCGCGAATGGGATTCTCCCCCACAATGGCTCCCGCGTTGGCGGTATCGCCAAAAACCGAAATCGTAAACGGGAAGCCGCTCTGCACCTGGTAGATGGTGGAAAGCCGCCAGTTGCGCGTGAGCGCGCGCCGCCAGTCCGCGCTTCTTAGAGCAGGCAACTCGAATACGGCGCTCAGCGAGAGGCGATGGCGCACGTCGCAGGCCGGCCCCTTCTCGGCGGCAAGGTCGTTATCGTTCTGCGGAATCGCGGACTCGGCCATAGGTGAGCGGAACTCGGGAGCATTACTCAGATTCTTGGCGAAGGTGTAATTCGCCAGCAGGCTCAGCCCCCGCGAATACCGCCGCCGCAGGCTCAAGTATCCCGCGTCGTACCAGCTTCGCGCGATATTCTTGAGGTCGTTCACAGAGCTGACCGGGAATGTGCCGCTCGCCACCTGGATCGTACCTGGAAACACGGTCCCGGGCAGAAACGTGGCCGTGGTATGCGGCCGGCGCGGCTGAATCGCGCCCGGACCGGGCAGCGCATTGTTGATGAGGTCCGCCTGTTGCAGGTGCAGCCCACGCTCGCCGTGGTAGCCGGCTTCGAGCGTCGTCACCTGCCCAAGGCTCTTCTCGAACGACCCGCTCCACTGCTGCACATACTGCGCCCGCGCGTGCGGATCGAAGCCGGTAAAACTCACAACCGTGCTGCCAAGCACCGGCTGCGGGAAGTTAAATCCGGCGATCTGCGGAGTGAAGTTGTCGCTCTGCTGGGTGACGGGGAACAGAATGGGGACGTTGTGCAACTGGTTGCACCATGTGTTCATGTCCACCGGCATATAGAAAAGTCCGTACGCAGCGCGGAAGACCAGGCCGCGGTTCTTGAAGTGGCGCGTCACGCCGAGGCGCGGCGCGAAGCGCAGCTTGGGAGGATACTGCAGGCCACGTGGCATCCCCTCCTGACCGCCGATGAAGGCCACCAACTGGCCGTTCTCCTGCATGATGTTACTCCACTGGCGCTGAATGTCCACCAACGGCGTCTCGAATTCGTATCGTAGGCCCGCATCGATCGTGGTTGAAGACGCCACGCGCCAGGTGTCCTGAACGAAAGCGTCTGCCGACCAGTTCCTCAGGTTCATGCTGGGCACGCCAGCTTGCAGTTGCCGCGACGCGGGATCGCCAAGCAGGAAACTCGCCAATGCGGAACCGGTACCGTCGTTGGTGGACGTTTGCGTGGTGAAACCCGGCGTGAACTGGTAGTACCCGCGGCTCTGCACCAGTGCCCACATTGGCCAGATCACCTTCCGGTAGGCTCCGCCAAGCTTGAAACTGTGGCGGCCCTTTTGCCACGACAGCGTTTCCCGGCCCTCGAAGGTCGTGCTCCATTGGTGCATCGGCGTGGCCTGCCAGGCGTCGCCGAACGGAGAGTACCCCTGGACGTTGAAATACGGCGCGCCCCACGCGGCCGGCCCGCCGAAGTTCGTACCGGTGATGCCCAGCGCGTCGACGATGTCGTTCACGAAGTTGTTCTGCGACCAGTGAAACATCGCGAGGCGGGAGACGCCCGCCGAAGCCGTGTTGACGAGGGTTGGCGAGAGGATGCGCGTCCAGATGACGGCTCCGTTCTGGGAGGCGTTGTCGAAGTTGAAGCCGTAACCCGGCAGGTTCTGCGGCGTGAATCCCTGTTCGTTGCCCGACGAGAAGCGCACGTTGAGCGTGCCGCTGTTGCCGAACATGCGGTCGACGCGAATCGTGCCCTGATTGTTGCGCTCGGTTGCGTCGCGGACATCCAGCAGGTTATTGGAGTCCATGCCGGCGCCGAACACCGCCGGCGTTCCGTTCATCGTCATGCCATAACCCATATCGCCCGCCGTGTTGGGACGCGGCGTGTAGTTCTTGAGCATCAGGGCGGCCGCCGGGTACAACCGTGACGCGGGAATGGCGTTGTTCGGGAACGCGGTGCGCAGCGTCTGAGGATTGGCGGTGGTCACCGGCAGAGCCGGGTTATAGTTCGGATTCGCATACGAGGCGGAAGGGTCGAAGATGGTGGCCCCACCCGCGCTGAAATCGCCCAGCGATTCCGCCTCTGTCGGCACGGTGTCCATCGCGGTCTTCGCCTCGGTCCGACGGAAGCCCTCGTAGTTGGCGAAATAGAACGTCCGCTTTCCGAAGAGCGGGCCGCCGATCGAGCTACCGTAGTTATTCTGCACGAGATGGCTGGTGCCTGGCATCTCGTTCCAGGTGCGCGCGTCTAGTGCGTTGTTCCGAAGGAATTCGTACCCCGTTCCGTGGAACTCGCTGCCCCCTTGACGCGTGATGATATTCACCTGGCCACCGCCCGCGCCCCCCAGTTCCGCCGAGTAACTACCCGTTTGCACCTGAAACTCCTGGACAGCATCCGGCGACAGACTCAGGTTCATCGTGTTGAACGTCGGATCGGTATTCGTGACGCCATCGAGCAAGTAATAGTTCGAGTTGGGCCGGTTGCCGCCTATGGTAATCGCGGACCTCTGGCCGGGGCGCCAGTAGAGTGGGCTCATATCCCCGGTTTGCGCGCCGTGACCCACGTGCGCGTCCGGTACGGTGAGTGCCAGATCGATCAGCATTCTGCCATTCAGCGGCAAGTCCTGAATCGATTTCGGTTCCACCACTTCACCGATGCTGGCGTCTTGCGTCTTCAAGTTCTCGGTGGTCGCGACGACCGAGACGGTCTCGTGTTTTTCACTGAGTTCGAGCGAGAGATCGAGCCCCATGCGCTGGCCGACTTCGAGCACCACATCGCGCCGATGGTCCGAAAAGCCCGTCGCGCTCACCTGCAACGAATACTCGCCCGGCGCCAAGTTCGGCACCTCGAACAGGCCGTCGTAGTTCGTCGCTGCTTGCCGGGCGGCCGCGGTGGCCTTGGCCGTAACCGTAACTCGTGCCCCGGAAACGGGTGCCTGATGCGGGTCCTGAACTCTTCCCCTCAGCGTCGCAAAATTAGTCTGCGCGAACATCGGCGCGAAGGCTGCGAAGAGGATTACCGGCAGCTTAGTCATCATGGACCTCTCGTTCAAGGTATGTGTGCTCGGTACCGATCACAACGGTCGCCACCCGGCGGCCACCGACTCGACCGGGACACCATCGTCAAGATCAGGAGTATCTCACCCTTTGCGGTGTTTTGAAATACTGCAAACGCACTAGGATCGCGCAGCCCGGCTTCGAACCGTGCAAAGGCGCAGTCTTGGTCGGCGGGCCATTAGTGTGATCGCACTCTTGTGACCGTCCGCGGCCTGTCGCATTCTCCAAACTGCGAGACCTATCGGACGCAAGCAAGGCCGCACTGACGGCCCGCCGGGTTACTGCGCCAGTCCACTCAGGTTCGTCGGGAATTGCGGGCTGCTCGGCGGTCCTTCAGGAGTTGCGGCAGCCTCGCCTTAAGAGTTTCTGAAGACCAATGATGGCGCGCAAGGCTGTCTGGAAAACGCGCCAGTCGCGAACCCAAAGGGACGCCGCCGGTTTGGCCGGCTAGCCCGCGTGCGCCGCCAGGTAACTCACACCGGACAGCAGCCGGTCGATTTCCTGCGGTGTGTTGTAGAAGTGGGTCGAGGCGCGGATTGCGTCCACGCCGCCGTCTTTGATGGACCGGACCTGGACGCGCTCGCTCTCGGCAAGCCGTTTCAGCGCGTCTTGCGGCGCGACACCGCGGATGGCAAACACGGTGAGCGCCGCCGATAACCGCGGGTCGGACGATGTCACTTGGGTAACGCCGGCAATCCGTTTCAGGCCGTCGCGCAGTTGACCGGTCAGTTGCAGGGAGCGCTGGTGAATATTGTCTTTGCCGATAGCGTTCTGAAAATCCACCGCGGCCGCGATGCCAGCCGCCGCCGGAATATTCATCTGGCCGCTGCGTTCGTAGCGATTGCCAGGAGGCGCGCCCTTGCCGCCCGCTCCTTTCGCATCCACATAGCCGGCGAGCGGCCAGACCTTCTCCTGCACGTCCTTGCGTATGTACGTAAAGCCAGTGCCCGTGCCGGCCAGCAGCCATTTCTGACCGGGCGCGGCGTAGTGGTCCGCGCCGATTGTCTTGACATCGAGAGGAACCACGCCGAAGGACTGCGCGCCATCCACCGAAACCAGCGCGCCCCGGTCATGGGCGAGATCGGAGAGTTCCTTCAGCGGCAAGCGCAAACCTGAGGTGTAGGCGACCTCGCTGAGCACCACGACCTTGGTACGCGGAGTGATGGCCTGGACGTAGAGCGACACTACTTGTTCCACGCTTTCCGGGGCCGCCGGAATATCCGCCCAGACGATGCGGGCGCCGTAGCGTTTCTCGACCCACAGGTAGGCCTCGTGCGCGCTAAAGTGCTCCTGAGTTCCCAGCAGAACCTCGTCGCCGGGCTTCCAGTCGAGCCCGTGAGCGAACAGGTTCAGGCCCTCAGTGGTGCTGTGGGTCAGCGCAATCTCGTCGGGCGACGCGTTGACGAACCCGGCCAGCCGATTGCGCACCGAAGCCAGCTCGGAACCGCGGAAGTTGTTGCTCGGATCGCGCGCCAACTCGCGGCTGTAGTGATCCTGCACGTCCAGAACCGCCCGAGGCACCGGACCGCAGGTCCCCGTGTTGAGGAATGCCAGGTCATCGCGCAGGCTGAACTGCGATCGAACCTTGCGCCAAAACGCTTCGTCGGGAGGGCCGCCGGGTTGGAACTGGTCAAGTTCCGGCGAGCGTTCGACGCCAGAGCCGGGTGTTCGTTGGCCCTGCGCGAACCCGAGCGTCCCGGCTGAAACCAGCCCCAGTGTGGTTGCCGCCGATCCGGCGAACAACTCTCTCCGCGACCACTTTGCGCCATGGTTCATCGAAATGTCTCTTTTTCGAGAAGTTAAAGACTTTAAGATCCGATGATAGGCTACTATCCCTATTGAGTCAAGGGCCTTTGACGGAAACCCTTGAGAAATGGGCTTAGACCCCTGGGTCACCGGTTCCCAGACGCTTACGGACGGATTGCGGTTCTGTTAAACTGGCATATTCCTATCGACATCGGGTAGTATGATTGAAGGCGCGACGGGTGCCTGTTGCGCTCATGACATTTTTGCTAACGGAGGTTCGTTTCCCATGCGCACAGAGTTCGCGAGTCGACTGTTACCACTGGCCCTGCTTGCCGCCACGCCAGTGTTCGCAACCGACGGCTACTTTTCAATCGGCTACGGCTCAAGCAGGTGGCCCAGGGAGGCGCGGGTGTTGCGCTGCCACAAGATGCGCTCGCCGCTGCAACAAACCCGGCGGGCATCGTCTTTGTCGGGGACCGGTTCGATTTTGGCGTGACCTTGTTTCGCCCCATTCGCGACGGGTCGATCACCGGAAGCGGCGCCCCTGGCGTGAATGGCCATTACGACGCCAATCGCAAGAAGAATTTCTTCGTCCCGGAACTGGGATATAACCACCTGCTCAATCCAAAGCTGGCCGTGGGAGTCGCGATGTACGGCAACGGCGGCATGGACACCGCTTACACAACTCCGATTCCGCTGTTGGGCAGCCGGTTGGCGGGCGTGGATCTGGTACAGTTGTTCGCGGCTCCGACCCTGGCGTTCAAGGCGAACGCGCACAATGCGTTTGGCGTTTCCTTGAACATTGGCTACCAGCGCTTTTCCGCCAGCGGTCTCCAGAACTTTGCGAATGCCCAGTTTTCGAGCGCC
>Ga0265323_10000893_pt1 | contig 15788 bp, 9 predicted proteins | sample 41225metaG_FD_193580 | JGI IMG/M metagenome (GOLD analysis project Ga0265323, IMG submission 193580) | Rhizosphere microbial communities from Carex aquatilis grown in University of Washington, Seatle, WA, United States - 4-12-25 metaG | ecosystem: Host-associated > Plants > Roots > Rhizosphere >...
CCCCGCCTCCGGCTGGCTGCGCGTGGCGACCAAGGCAATGCGCAGCCAGGGCATCCCGCCGCGCTGGTCGTTGCGCAGGACGATGGCCGGCCCGTTGTTCTGGGCGATGATGACGTCGCTGTCGCCGTCGCCGTCGAGGTCGGCCACGGCGATGCCGCGGGCCACCACGGGCACGGCCCATGCGCCTCCTTCGGCGCCGGGGGTGGACGCCGGCGCCCAGGCACGGCCGCGATTCCACAGCAGCTGCGGCGCGGCGGAAAAATTGTAGCCTGATTCAAACCGGTTCACATCGGGCTCGGCGCGGCCGTTGCCGGAGAACAGATCCAGGCGGCCGTCGAGATCGTAGTCCAGCAGGGCCACGCCCAGCTTGCCGCCGAGGTGCAGCAGCGTCTCGTCATGACTGCGCCGCTCAACGGTCTGCGCCAGCTCGAGCGAGCCGAGGATGGCGTCGGCGTCCTCGCTCGGCGCGAAGGGCAGCGTGCTGGCCGAAGCCAGGCCGGCGCCGGCGCCTTCATTCCGCCGGCTGGCGTCGGTCGTCCACTGGCGGAAGGTGCCGTCACCCTGGTTGAGAAAAAGCGCGCTGTCGGCGGTGTGATACGTGAACAGCAGATCGAGTCTGCCGTCGCCATTGGCATCCAGCGGCACCACCGCGAGCGCCTTGGCGACCGGCAGGTGGGTTTGCGGATCGATGTTGCGCAGACCGGCGGAACCCGGGACCAGGGCAAACCGGCCGTGGCCCAGATTTCGATAGACCGAGGGAAAGGCACCGACGAACCCGGTCGGCGCGCCGTAGGAGTGTCCCATCAGGGCAACGCTGAACGCCGTGGCTAGATCGACATCACCCAGCCAGCGCGCGTAGTTTGCCACGACGAGGTCGAGTTTCCCGTCGCCATCATAGTCGATCCACGTGGCGCCGGTGCTCCACATCTGGCCGTTGCCGCCGACGCCCGCGGCCTCCGTGACATCGGCGAAGGTGCCGTCGCGCTGGTTGTGGAAGAGGCGGTTTTGTCCCACGCCGGTGATGAAGAGATCGGGATAGCCGTCATTGTCGTAATCCCCCGCCGCCGCCGACATGCCTTGCATCACGATATCCAGTCCGGCGGCATGGGTGACGTCGGTGAAGTGTCCGCCGCCGTCATTATGGTACAGGGCGCACGTGCTGGCGGGCGCCTTGGAGGCATCCTCCCACGGCCACGGGGCGCCATTGACAAAGAAAAGATCCGGGCGGCCGTCCCGGTCGTAATCAAACACGAGCACCGCGCCGCCGAGCGTTGTGGGCGGATCCTGCAGGCCGCTGCGATGCACAAACCGGATGCCCCACTCCTTGGTGACGTTGGTGAAACGGACCGTCGGGGCCGGTCGCAACGTGCCCGGGACCGGGAACAGCCACGCAAACAGCACGCTCAGCGCAATGGCCGCCAGCACCAATGGAAACACGATCGGCAGCAGCGGCGGCACGGTGGGCCGGTCCGGCCACGCAGCACGGCCGGTTGACGGTTGGCTGGAGGAGATGGGCGGCGAAGGATTCACGCGCAGCCTGCAGGGGGCTGGGACACGTATTGCTTGTCCTCACGGCCCATTTGCAAACTATATCGCATGATGGCCCAGACCCGACGGTTTCCCCATTGGCTCCTACGCGCCGCGAGCTTTGGCACGTTCTGGACCCTGGTGGGACTGGCCTTTGCCAGCCAGTTCTACCTGTCGAGCACGCTGCTCGGGCGTTCGATTTCCTGGGGTCAGGCTATCAGCTATTCACTGGGCGACTGGTATGTCTACGCGCTGCTTTCGGTCCCGGTCCTGCTGCTGGCGCGGCGCTTTCCACCCGAGGGCGGCAACCCCTGGCGCACGGCCGGCATCCATCTCGGGGCCGCGCTGGTGTTCTCGCTCGTGTACGTGGTGCTGCGTTCGCTGGTCGGTCAGCTGCACGGCCTGATCATCGACGAGCCGGTGACGTTCTCCGAGGAGTTCCACCCGCTGCTGGTGCGGACCTTTCCCTTTAACCTCCTCATCTACGGCGTCATCATCTCCGTCAGCCATGCCATTGATTATTACCGCAAATACCATGAGCGCACCGTGCACACGCTTGAACTGGAGAAACACCTGGCGGATGCACGCCTGCAGGCCCTGCTGCGCCAGCTGAAGCCGCATTTCCTCTTCAACACGCTCAATGGCATCGCCTCGCTCATGCATAGCGACGTTCACGCCGCCGACCGCATGCTGGTGCGGCTGGCCGACCTGCTGCGGCTCACCATGAGCCACCCGGGCCAGCCGCTCACCCGCCTGCAGGACGAGCTTACTTTCATCGAGAAGTATCTGGAGATCGAACGCATCCGCTTCCGCGACCGTTTGACGGTCGCGATTGACGTCGATCCCGCCGCCCTGGACGCCCAAGTGCCCAGCCTGATCCTCCAGCCGCTGGTGGAGAATGCCATTCGGCACGGCATCGAGCCGCATGCCCGGCCGGGCCGCATCGAACTGACGGCCCGCCGCGAGCCCGGGACGATCATGCTGATGGTGCGCGACAACGGCGCCGGCGAGCCGGCCGGCGGCTTCACCCGCGAGGGCATCGGCCTCGGCAACACCCGCGCGCGTTTGCGCGAACTCTACGGTGAAAAGTATCGCTTCGAGCTGGCCAACCATCCGGAAGGCGGTCTAGTGGTGCGCCTGACACTGCCCGCCGCCTGATGCCATGAACACCCTCCGCGTCCTCATCGTCGACGATGAACCGCTCGCCCGCGAGCGGCTGCGCGCCTGGCTGCGCGAAGAGCCCACCGTCGAGATCGTCGGCGAGTGCGGCAGCGGCGCGGAGGCCATCGCCATGGTCCGGCGCACGCCGCTGGACCTCGTGTTTCTCGACATGGAGATGCCGGGTGGCGATGGCTTGCAGGTGCTCCGCGAGTTGCCGGCCGTGGGCCGGCCCGCCGTCATTTTTGTCACGGCCCACGAACGTTTCGCCTTGGACGCGTTCGAAGTGCAGGCCGTCGACTACCTGCTGAAGCCGTTTGACCGGGAGCGGTTCCAGACGGCCCTGCGCCGCGCCGAGGCCCACCTCCGCGCCGGGCAGCTCGAGGACAAACTCGAGAGCCTGATCGCGGACGCCACCAGCCCGGGCAAGAAGCTGGAGCGATTGACGGTGAAGGCCGACGGCCGGTTGATCATCCTGAAACCGGATGAGATCGTCTGGGTCGAGGCGGCCGACAACTACATCATCCTGCACCTCACCGAGGGCCGGCTCATGCTGCGCGAGACGCTGACCGCTCTCGAAGAGCGGCTGGGTTCGGCCAGTTTTGCCCGGGTCAGCCGTTCCGCGCTGGTCCATCTCGATCAAATCAAGGAGCTGCAGCCCACGTTTCACGGTGACTACGTCATCATCCTGCGCGACGGCACCAAGGTGCCGCTCAGCCGCAGCCTGCGCGGGCAGTTCGGCAAATTTACGGGCGAGAACCTGGGCTGAGACGGGTGGATGGGGCCGCGCCGTGTGTCCGGCGGATGGCGGATAGGCGCGACTGGCCCCGCTCCGGCGGCAATTGGCCCCAGAAGTGTTTCCGCTGCCGGGGCCGGCCTCCTTAAAGTGACTGGTCGTTCGATGGCGTCCTCCCCAGCCGCCGTTGGCCGACCGCGCACTCCCATCACCCCAATCACGTCCAACATGCATCGATATCGACTCACCGGGTTCACTTTGGCGGCATGTTCCCTGTGGGCCTCCCTCGCCTTTGGCGACAATGCCGTCCTCTACTGGAATCAGCAGGTCCTCGACGCGACGCGGCTTTCCCGCAACCCGCCGCCGATCGCTTCGCACAATATGGCCACCTACCACGCCGCGATTTTTGACGCGGTGGATGGCATCAACCGGAACTGGAAACCCTGGCTGGTGCAGGAGACTGCCCCCGCCGGCGCCGACATGGATGCCGCCATCGCCAGCGCGGCCAACACCGTGCTCAATGCGCTCTGGGGCCAGGCCGCCAACCCGCACAACTTCGAGGTCGCCTACCAAAAAGCCCTGGCGGGCATCCCCGACGGCCAGCCCAAGACCGACGGCATCGCCTGGGGCAGGCATGTGGCCGAGCAGATTCTCGCGAAGCGCGCAGACTCCGGCTTCAACAAGCCTATCCCCGGCAAATACTCGAGCGATGAGCCGGGCAAATGGCGCGAGACGCCCCCGGGCTTTCGTCCGCCCGTGCTTCCTTTCTGGGGTCATGTCACTCCGTTCGTCATGACGTCGCCGGACCAATTCCGCGCCCCCCCACCCCCGGCGCTGGATTCGAAACAGTACGCCGAGGAAACCGCCTATGTCGCGAAGGTGGGCGCGCGCGATGGAGCCGAACGCACCGAGTACGAAACGCTCAGCACCGCCTTCTGGTCCGACGACCTCGGGACGGCGACCCCTCCCGGCCACTGGAACGTGATCGCCCAGGATTTCGCCCGGCGGCGCAATCTCTCCGTAGTCGAGTGTGCCCGGCTCTTCGCCCTCCTGAATTTCGCCGAGGCCGATGCCGCCATATCCTGTTGGGACACCAAGTTTTTCTACCGCACCTGGCGTCCTGAAAACGCGATTCGCGAACTCAACCCCAAGCTGAATCCGTACGTAGTCACCAATCCTGATTTCATTCCCCTCATGGTTTCGCCGGCGTTCCCTTCCTACGCTTCGGGCCACAGCACGTTTTCCGCCGCGGCCTCGCGGCTGCTCGAACGTTACTTCGGCACCGATGATCTTGAATTCACGGTTACGTCTGACGGGCTGCCCGGCGCGGTGCGCACCTTCAAAAAACTCTCCGAGGCGCGGCGCGAGATCGGCATGAGCCGGGTCTGGGCGGGCATTCACTTCATGTCCGACAATCTCGAGGCACAGAAGTCCGGCTTGAAGGTGGCCGACTGGGTGTTCGAGAACGCGCTCCAGCCTCTGAAATGAACCCCCATGCAGGCTAAAATTTTCAATGGGTTTGGTGCTCGAGACTCCGTGTGCCGGCAACCTTCCCTCCCCGAGCTCAGGCGGCCGGCATTCCATCACGGCCTGACGGCCGGCTTCCTCCCGGTGCTGCTGGCGGTGGCGCTCGCCTCCTCCGCCATGGCGGCCAGCCCCATCATCGAGAAGCGGCCGTTCGCGCCGCGGCCTCCGCCGGCCGCGGACGGAAAACTCTTCCACGAACTCCCGCCGGCCGAAACCGGCCTCACGGTTCCCAACGTTTACAACGATCCGCGCATGTGGGGCGACCGTTTCCGCGAGTTCACGCTCGGCGCCGTCGAGACCGGTATCGCCGTGGCCGACTTCGACCGGGACGGCTGGCCGGATATCTTTGTCGTCTCCAAGAACGGCCCCTGTGCGCTCTACCGACAGATCGCGCCGTTCAAGTTCGTGAACATCGCCGCCGCCGCCGGGGTCGATTGCGCGGACTCCACCGCGCCCAAGATCGGCGCCACCGTGGTGGACATCAACCAGGACGGCTGGCCCGACATCTACGTCTGTCGCTACGACGCGCCCAACCTGCTTTTCGTCAACAACGGCGACGGCACCTTCACCGAGCGCGCCCACGAATACGGCCTCGATATCAAGGACTCCTCCGTGATGGCGAGCTTCGCCGATTATGACGGCGACGGCTACCTCGACTGCTACCTGGTCACTAACATCCTTGATTTCTCCAAGAGCCCCCTCGGCCAGCGCGACTACCTGCTGCACAACAATGGCAACGGCACCTTCACCGACGTGTCCAAGGCCGCCGGCATCTGGGGTCTGACACAGGGCCATTCTGCCTGCTGGTTCGACGCCAACCAGGATGGCTGGCCCGACATTTATGTCGCCAATGATTTCGAGACGCCCGACCGCTTCTACCTCAACAAGGGGGACGGCACGTTCATCGATGTCGTGGACGAGCGCCTGCCGCACGTCGCCTACTTCTCGATGAGTACCGATTCCGGCGACCTGAACAACGACGGCCTGATTGATTTCATGGTCGCCGACATGCGCGACCACACCCGCCAGGCCTACATGGATGGCATGGAAGAGGTGGGTCGCGGCCTCTGGGAGATGGAGCGCGTCACCGAACTGATTCCCCAGTACATCTGGAGCGCCGTCTATCTCGGCACCGGCACCGACCACTATCAGGAGGTCGCGCATATCACCGGCATGGACGCCACCGGGTGGACCTGGTCCTCGCGCATTGCCGATCTCGACAACGACGGGCGCCAGGACGTGTTTTTCTCCACCGGCATGGTCCGCAATTTCATCGACCCGGACATCGTCGACAAACAGAACGTCGCCCCCACCCTCGCCGCCCGGGCGGGCGTTTGGAAGAACTCCGCGCCGCGCCGCGAGCGCAGCCTTGCCTACCACAACCTCGGCGACCTGAAATTTGCCGAGGTTGCCAAGGCCTGGGGGCTCGACCACCAGGGCATTTCCTTCGGCTGCGCCCTCGTCGACCTCAATCACGACGGCAATCTCGACATCGTGATGGTGAATCAGGACGGCCCGCCGACTCTCTTCCGCAACGACACCCCCACCGGCCACAGCGTTGAATTCAAGCTCGCCGGCCATGCGCCGAATCTCGACGGGATCGGCGCCGAACTTCACATCGAGACCGCCTCGGGCACTCAGGTGCGCCAGCTTTACACCGAGCGCGGCACGGTCACCAGCGAGCCCCCGATCGTCCACTTCGGCCTCGGCAACGACACCACGATCAGGAAGCTTACCATCCGCTGGCCGCTCGGCGAAGTGCAGGTGCTCGAAAACCTCCAGGCCGACTGCCTCTACACGATTGCCGAGCCCGAGTTTCCCAACGGACAGCGACCGCACCGCGCCCCCGCCGTCCTCAAGGCGCCGACCGACCGCTCCCTCTATGTGGAAAGCGCGCACCAGCACGGCCTCGACTACACCTCGGCGGCCCAGCCGTTTGACGAATTCTTCCGTCAGCGTCTGCTGCCGCGCCGGCTCGGGCAACAGGCGCCCGCCCTGGCGGTTGCTGATGTGAACGGCGACGGGATTGACGACACCTTCGTCTCCGGTGGGCTCGGCCAGGCCGGGGCGCTTTATCTCGGCCAGCCCGATGGCAGTTTTGTGCTCGGCCCGAGCCAGCCCTGGGCCGATGCCAAGGGGTCCGATGACACGGGCGCCATCTTCTTTGACGCCAACGGCGACGGCCACGTCGATCTGTTCATCTCCGCCGGCGGCGTGGCGTTCGACCAGGGCGACGCCCACCTCAATAACCGGCTCTACCTCGGCGACGGCCACGGCGGCTTCAAGCTCGCGCCGGCGGGCATGCTGCCGGCCGACGGGGAAAGCACGACGGCGTGCGCGGCGGCCGACTTCGATGGCGATGGCAAAATCGATCTCTTTGTCGGCGGCCGCCTCGTGCCGGGCAAATGGCCCGAAACGCCGCGCAGTTTTCTCTACCGCAACGTCGGTGGACGCTTCGAGGATGTCACCGATCAGCTCGCGCCCGGCTTGCGCCACGTGGGCATGGTGACCGCCGCCGCCTGGGCGGACATCGACGGCGACGGCCGGCCTGATCTCGTACTCGCGCTCGAGTGGGGCCCGGTGAAGGTCTTCCACAACACGGGTCACGGCTTTGAGGACTACACCGCCCGGCTCGGCCTTGCCGGCGTGACCGGCTGGTGGAGCGCACTGACCGTGGCGGATGTCAACGGCGACGGCCGTTTCGACCTGATCGTCGGCAACGTCGGCCTGAACACGAAATACACCGCAACGCCGGAGGCGCCCGCGGTGCTCTTCGCGGGCGACCTCGACGGCTCCGGCCGCAGCGCGATCATCGAGGCGGGCTACGACACCGACGGCCGCCTCTATCCGCTGCGCGGCCGCAGCAAGCTCGCGTACACGTTCCCCTGGCTGCGGAAGAAATTCCCGACCTTTGCCGATTTCTCTCACGCAACCGTGGAGGATATTTTCCCGCCCGAACGGCTGCGGTCCGCCACGCGTCTCACCGCCACCGAACTCGCCAGTGGCATCTTTCTCCAGCAGGCGGACGGTACGTTCAAGTTTTCGCCGTTGCCGCGGCCCGCCCAACTCGCGCCGATCAACGGCTTCGTTTATGCCGACCTTGAAGGCAACGGCAACGCCGACCTCTATTGCGTCGGCAACTTCTTCGGGCCCGAGCCGACGACCGGCCGCTTCGACGGCGGCGTCAGCCTCCTGCTGCGCGGCGACGGCCACGGGAATTTCACACCGGTCCTGCCCGCCGAAAGCGGACTCGTTGCCCCCGGCGATGTACGCGCCGTCGCCCGGCTTTCGCCGCTCAGTCCGGGCGATGGCCCCCGTCTCGCCGTCGCCCAAAGCCAGGGGCCGCTGCTGCTCTTCACCCGTAACCACCGACCGCCCAAATGACCCACCCCCCGCTTCAGGATCTGCGCATTCGCGGTGCCCAGCCGCTGCTTTCGCCGGCCACTCTGGCCGGGGAATTGCGGCTGGATGACGCCGGTGCCGATTTTGTCGCGCGCAGCCGCCATGCGGTGGAGGAGATCATCCTCGGCCGCGATGACCGGCTGCTCCTCGTGGTGGGGCCCTGTTCGATTCATGATCCGGTGGCGGCCCTGGAATACGCGGGCCGGCTGTGCGAAGCCACGGCGCGCCATGCCGCCGAGCTGTGCGTGGTCATGCGCGCCTATGTGGAAAAACCGCGCACGGTCGTGGGGTGGAAAGGCCTGATCAACGATCCGGGTCTCGACGGCAGTTTTCAGATCAACCATGGGCTCCGACTCGCGCGAAAACTGATGATCGATCTTGCCCGGCTGCGCCAGCCGGCCGCCACCGAGTTTCTCGACACGACGCTTGGGCAGTATTTCGCCGAGCTGGTCACGTGGGGCGTGATCGGCGCGCGCACCGTCGAAAGCCAGGTGCACCGCGCGCTGGCCTCGGGACTGTCCATGCCGGTCGGATTCAAAAACCGCACCGATGGGGATGTGCCCGTGGCAATCGAAGCCCTTCTCGCCGCGCGCCAGCCCCACTGGTTTGCCTCGCTGACCAAGGCCGGTGTGCCGGCGATGCTGGGCACGGCGGGCAACGATCGCTGCCACCTGGTCCTGCGCGGCGGCACGCGGGGGACGAACCATGCCGCCGATCACGTGCAGGCCGCGGTCGAACTGCTGCGGGCGGCCGGCCTGCCGCCGCGCCTCATGGTGGATTGCAGTCATGGCAACAGCGGCCGGGTTCCCGAACGGCAGCCGGCGGTGGCCGCCGACGTCGCCGCTCAGGTCGCCGCGGGGCAGCAGGCGATCTGTGGCGTAATGCTGGAAAGCAATCTGCTGGACGGAGCCCAGAACTATCGCACGCGACCGCTTGTCTACGGCCGCAGCGTCACCGATCCCTGCCTGGCATGGGAAAAAACGCTGCCCGTGTTCGGGCAGCTGGCCGCTGCCGTCCGGGCGCGCCGTTCGCGGACCGGGCACCCGCCGCAGCCTTCATCGGATTCTTCGGATTTCGCACCGCACGCACTGACCGTCACTGATTAGAGTCCGTAGTTTAGTCCTACAATCGAATGCTTTTAATCACGCTTCCAACCTGTTTCGGCAGGCTGGTCCCGGGGATGATTGCCGCCATTTGCGCCGCGATGACTCCGTCCGGCTCGGTCGCCGACAAAATCCCCCGCGGATCGCCCCGGGCTTCCCGGTTGATGGGCGTGACACAGCAGCCGCCGGTCGTGTTGGCCGGCTTCAGGCAACCCTGACGCCCTACGACAACATTCTCCATGCGCACTACACCCTCCATCGTTCTGTTATTGATCCTCGCGGCCGTCCCGGCTCGCTCCCAATACGTCCCTCCCTCACCCGCCGCGCCCGTAGCTGGCGCGATCGACGATTATTTCCGGGCCGCGGATCCCGCGTTCAAGGCCTGGGACTTCGGCCTCAATGAACGGCTGCGGTCGGAGAACAAGTCGGGGGCCGGCACAACCCATGCCGGCTCGAACTATGACTTCACCTCAGCGCCGCCGACCACAAACACCAATGATTACTGGCTTTCCCGCTTCATGCCCCGTGTTGGCTACACCGCCGACGGGTTTTCCATCACCATCGAGGGCCGCTCCAGCTATTCATTTGGCGACAACCGGTTCAACCCGACGGCGGCGGGCACGGGCTTGAGCGAAAATGATGGGCCGATGCAGCTGCAACTCGCCTACGTGACGATCGGCAATCCGAAGAAATCTCCGGTCACCGTGAAGGTCGGCCGGCAGGAGCTGACCTACGGCGACCAACGCCTCGTCGGCAGTGCCTTTTGGCTGAACACTCCCCGGACCTTTGATGCCGTGAAGGTGCGGTACCAGGAGGCGTCGTTTGGCGTGGATGTGTTTGCCGCCAACGTGGTGTACGGCCGCCGGGACCATTTCAACGAGTCCAACCCGCAGGACACTCTGTCCGGCGCCTACTTCGATTTCCCGGGGGCGTCCAAGACCAGCGTCGTGGAGGCCTACCTGCTCGCGCGCAATGTCGCCCGCGGCATCGTGACGGACAACTGGTCGCTCGTGGCCGCCCCCTTCCGTCTGACCGCGCCGCAGGATGTCTATACCCTTGGATTCCGCAACAAGTCCAGGCCCGGCGCGTTCGGCCCGTGGGACTACGGCATTGAGGCGATGTGGCAGTTCGGAGACCGGACGGCGGTATTTCCCGCAACCCCGGTGCCGGCCGCCTTGACTGCGCCGCGCCTGAGCCAAGGTGCATGGGCCTTCATCCTGCAGGGCGGCCACACCTGGAAGGACAATCCGCTCAAGCCCCGCCTGGCCCTGATCGTAAGCACGGCCTCCGGCGACCGCAATTCCACCGACCAGAGCAGCGGCACCTTCCAGAATCTGCTGCCGTCCAACCACGGCCTGTATGGCGCGATGGATCTCTCGAGCCTGCAAAACATCGAGGACTTTCGCCTGTCGTGGTCGATGAAGCCCGGCGCCGCCACCAGCCTCGCGTTTGATCTTCATCAGCAGTTTCTCGAGACCACCCACGATTTCTGGTACAATCCCGCCGGGGTTCCGCGGAACACGCCGGGGGCGACCACCGGCAGCGGCCGCGGTTACGGTCTCAACCCGGCCTATAGCTCGAACCTCGGTCAGGAAGCCGACGTCGTCTTCGGATGGGCCGTCGCCCGCGGGTTGCTGCTTGAGGCCGGGGCCGCGCATTTCTTCCGGGGCGACTACATCAAGCAGTCATTCCAGGCCGTGGGTTCAAAGGACGCCAGCTACGTTTACGTGCAGGCGACTTTGAACCTTTGAGGGTCTGCTCTGCCTTCTCCAATCTTTCGCCCTGCCTGACACCAACTTTCTCAACATTCAGACCGGTCTCATATTGTGGTTGCCTGACCATGCGCCAGGCACATCGATTGGAGTTACAATTTGGTCTTCCGCCCCACCCAGACGATGGGCCGTGATTTGCCCTTTCTTCCCATGAAGTTCCTGCCTTCCTGCCTGGCTCTGCTCCCCGCTTTTGTCATTGCCACTGCCCACGCGGCCGCGCCCGATCTCGCCACTTCCGTCTCCGCCCTTGTCCGCTCGCAAGCGCACAGTCCGGTCAACTGGGAAACTTGGAACCCCGACGTGTTGCGGCGCGCCCAGGCGGCGAACAAGCCGGTTTATCTCTTCATTGGCTCGTGGCTCAATGAGCTCAGTCGCGCCACCTGCCAGCAATCCTTCGTCAACGCCGAGGCGGTGACTTACATCAACCAGCATTTCACCTGCATCATCGTGGACCGCGAGGAGCACCCCGAGGTCGCCGCCTGTGCCCGGCTCTATCTCCAGACGATGAAGCAGACCGACGGCTGGCCGGCGCACCTTTGGCTCACACCCGAACTGCAGCCCTACGAAGGAGCCGGCTATCTACCGCCCTCCGAGGAATGGGGCCGGTCGGGCTTCCCCTTGGTGGCACGTCAGGCCAGCGACGCCTGGACCTCCGATCCCCGCTCCTGCAACGCGCACGCGGCCGAGGCGATCTCGATGATGTCCCTGCACGGTCCCGAGGCCCTCCCGAATCTCTCGCCCGCCGCCTTGACCGATAAGCTGGCACAGGCCGCGGCGGCATGGCGCGAGTCCTTTGACGCGGCGCACGGCGGGTTCGGCACTGTTCCCAAGTCACCCGAGCCGGAACTGCTGCGTTTCCTGCTGCACGGTTCGCCGGCCGATCGCGAGGCTGCGCTGGCCTCGCTGCGGGCACTCCTCAACGGTGCCGTGCATGATCCGCTCGACGGCGGTTTCTTCAGCCGCTCCACTGATGCCGCCTGGCGCATTCCGTACCTGCAGAAGACGCTCAGCGACCAGGCCCGGCTGGCGCTCGCCTTTCTCGACGCCGCCCAAACCGTGAACGACCCGGCCTTTGCGCGCGCCGCGCGCGGCGCCCTCGACTACGCGCTGGGACGCCTCGCCTTGCCCGACGGCGGTTTCGCCGCCGCCGAGGATGGCACGCTGGGCGAGTCTGCAGGCTACTATGTCTGGACGGCGGCGGAGATTGACGCCGTGCTCGGTCCCGATGCCGCCGCCTTCAAATCTGCCTACGGGGTGGAATCCGCCGGAAACGTGTCCGCCGACGAGGATCTGGCCGGTGCTTATCGCGGGAAGAACATCCTGTTTCGCGCCACGGCGCCGGGGGATGCGGCGGCGGAAGCCAAACTCGCCGCCGCCGCGAACCGGTTGCGGACCGTGCGCGATCAACGACCGGCACCGGCACGCGATGATCGCGCCACCGCCGGCGCCCACGGCCTGATGCTGGCGGCGCTCTCACGCGCCGCCGTCCAACTCCACGAGCCGGCTTACCTCGCGGCCGCGGTCCGCACGTTGGCTGCCGTGCAAACCCAGTTGATTGTTTCCGCCGATGGCGAGGTGCGCCGGCTGCACGGCTCGACTGCGCCCGCCGCGCCGGCTGACTACGCCGCGCTGGCGCTCGGCTGCCGGGAGTTTTCGCAGGCGGCAAAGAAAGCCGACGCTGATGTCCTCGCCACCCGCCTGCTGGCGCTGGCCGGCAGCCGGTATTTCGACGCGGCGCAGGGAGGCTATTTCGCGTCGCCCACCCCGCTGCCGATCGGGCTGTTCGTCCGTGCGCCGGCGACCGTCGATCCGCTGGCGGCGGAATCCCTCGTGCTCATGGCGGGTGCTCCGCCGGAGCAAGCCGCGATAATGAGGAAATCACTCGCCGCCCTGCTCACGGAGGGCGTGCCGACCGCCGGTGACGTGCTGCTGGCACTCCAGCGCTGAATAGGAAGTCTGCGTTCGGCACAGAGCGCCTGTCTTGTAGGCGCCTCGTTTCTCCACCCTCGTGCTTTAACCCAATCACTGCTCAATGAAATCGCGCCTTCCCATCCTCGCCCTGACTGTCTTTTGTCTGATCGATACCATGCAAGCGGCGCCCGTACCACCGAATCCCGGCGCATCAGACGGGCTGGCCGGTTGGGAGCGCGGCTTCGAAGGGCAGCGCAAGGCCGATATCGGTAATGGTTCGTACCTGAACCCGATTCTCTCCGGAGACCGCCCGGACCCTTCGGTGCTGAAGCTTGGCAAGGACTACTACCTGGTTAATTCCTCCTTTGAAAGCGTCCCCGGCCTGTTGATCTGGCACTCGCAGGATCTGATGAACTGGGAGCCGGTCGGTCCGGCGCTTACTCGCTACGTCGGGAGTGTTTGGGCGCCCGACCTGGCTTACCATAACGGCCGGTTTTATATCTACTTCCCGGCGCTCACCGCCAACCGCCTGACCAACATGGTCGTCACTGCGGAGAGCATTCGCGGACCGTGGAGCGATCCGGTTGACCTGAACGTCGGGAACATCGACCCCGGTCACGCGGTGGCGCCGGACGGGAAGCGCTGGCTGTTCTTCAGCTCGGGCTTCCTGGCCCCGCTGGCGAACGACGGGCTCAGCGTCATCGGTCCCGCTAAAAAAGTCTACGACGGCTGGAAGTATCCGGACTACTGGGAGGTGGAGACCTTCGCCCAGGAGGGCCCCAAGATCCTCCGCCACGGCGATTATTACTACATGGTCCTGGCCGAGGGAGGCACCGCGGGTCCGGCGACGAGCCACATGGTCATCATGGCCCGCTCGAAGTCACTGGAAGGTCCGTGGGAGAACTCGCCGTACAACCCGGTGGTGCACACCGCCTCAGCGGCGGAAAAATGGTGGTCGCGCGGCCACGGCACGCTGGTCGAGGGTCCGGACAACCAGCACTGGTACTTGGTCTATCATGCCTACGAGAGCGGGTATCACACCCTGGGGCGGCAGACACTGCTCGAGCCCGTCGAATGGACCGCGGACGGCTGGGTGAAGGCCTCCGGCTACGACGTCGCGCGGCCGATTCCCATGCCCGCGGGAGGCGCGTCCGTTCGCCACGGGTTCCCGCTCTCCGACGATTTCCGCACGAACAAAATCGGAATCCAGTGGACCTTCTTCCGACCCAAGGGCCCCATCGGCGAACTGTACCGCTACGAGAACGGCGCGCTGGTGCTCAAGGCGGCGGGAACGTCGCCCAAGGATGCCTCGCCGCTCACGTTCGTGTGCGGCGACCAGGCCTACGAAATGGAGGTGGAGATTGACTGCGATGAAGGGGCGACCGCCGGGCTCCTCCTGTTCTACAGCGAGCGGCTCTTCGCCGGGCTCGGCTTCTCCAGGGAGAGCATGATCGAGTACTGGAAGGGCGACATCAGCACGTTTCCCAAGCCGGCGTCCATCGGCCGTCACTGCTTCCTGCGTCTGCGGAACAACCACCACGTCGTCACCGTCTGGTACAGTCCCGATGGCCAGCAGTGGACGAAGCATTGGATGCAGTTCGAGGTTTCCGGCTATCATCACAATGTTGCCGGCGGCTTCCTCAGTCTGCGTCCGGCCCTGCTCGCGGCCGGCTCGGGTGAAGTCCGGTTCCGTAATTTCCGCTACCAGGCGTTGCCTTAAGGCAGCTATTGGCGCCACTCGGAGCGGAGGCCGTGCCTTTCGACTCAGTTCCCGCCAGTCATTTCCGCGGTTAATCACCGCGTAACAGGCACCCGCCTGCCCGCCACGCCAAGGTCAAAGGTACAGCATGACCCCTTCTGAATCGCCTCTGAGCACCACCGCCTCTTCGCTTGACCGCGGATTGCACGGATGGGCACCGAGACAAACACGGCCTTGATCCGTGAGAAGAACCGACTCGTTTCCCTTTGGTGCGGCCTCTGCCGCGATGGGAAACATCCGGACGAGGATCCCGGCTCCGCGGCCCGCATCGGTTTGCCAACCGCGGGAAAGTCGCCTGTCATGGTGTTCCCATGAGTGCCTTTCGTTTCCGATCCGCCGCGCTGGCCGCCGCCGGCGTTCTCTGCCTTTTGCCTCCCTCCACCCGCGCCGCCGCCGGTGGCGTGGACCGCCCGATTGACGGCACGCCCCAATTGCGCCGCCAGGGCACCGCGACACAACTGGTCGTCGACGGCAGGCCGTTCCTGATACTCGGGGGAGAACTCCTCAATTCGAGCTCCTCCAGTCTCGAATACATGCAGCCGGTCTGGGATCGTCTCGTCGCCCAGCATCTCAACACCGTGCTGGCCGCGGTGTCGTGGGAACTGGTCGAGCCCGAGGAGGGGCGGTTCAATTTCGAGCTCGTCGACGGCCTGATCCGCGAAGCGCGGGCCCATCAGATTCGCCTGGTGCTGCTGTGGTTCGGCGCGTGGAAGAACGGCATGTCGAGCTACGCGCCTGTGTGGGTGAAGCGCGACCCGAAACGCTTTCCCCGGGTGCAGCTCGACAACGGCGACACGCCGGAACGGCTCTCGCCCTTGTCGCTGGACTCCGCCGCGGTCGAGGCGCGCGCGTTCGCCGCGCTGATGAAACACCTGCGCATGATCGACGGTCGC
>Ga0265323_10000896_pt1 | contig 15753 bp, 22 predicted proteins | sample 41225metaG_FD_193580 | JGI IMG/M metagenome (GOLD analysis project Ga0265323, IMG submission 193580) | Rhizosphere microbial communities from Carex aquatilis grown in University of Washington, Seatle, WA, United States - 4-12-25 metaG | ecosystem: Host-associated > Plants > Roots > Rhizosphere...
TGGACAATTGTATTCTATGCTGGAATTGGATACACCATATCTCGAGGCTGTTGCCTCGTCAAGGCTTATGCTTTCTGCGCCCAGTGTAAGGTTGACCATCTTATCCCCCTTGGCGCATGATACAGTCCCAGACCAATACTGATGTTCTATGAAGCTTTTGCTTGTATCATTGACGTATGCTGAAGGATGCAGTATAGTCTCTATGCCGCAGCAATCAGACGGTGTAAGGTCGTCCCAGAACCTTTGGAGGTATGATGGCGCCCCCTTATAATACCTGAAATCATCCTGTGAATAGAAATCATTCACTGTATTGATGTTCCAGCATGATTCGTTGCCGTCGCACGAGCCTGCATATCTTGTTATGTCCTGTCTGAATCCTGCAGGATAATATCCTAGAGGCTCATACAATCCTATTATCGAGATGTCTGAAACTATGACCTTGTTCTTGGACCATCTTGCATAATAATCTTTTCCTGAATTATCTGTTACATTGTAGGAAATATTCACCGTGACCTGCACTTCGAACGGGTACTCTTGGTCTATACTGATGGAATTTATATTATATGTGGTGTTTATATTGAGCTGCTGCGACGATAAGTCCGTGATGTTGTCAAGTCTTGCCTTGAGGGAATAGCCTCCAAGACCGCACAGATTTGAGACATTCTGATTTGAACAATTTGTATGGTCGCATTCCATGCAGCCAGAAAATGCGCGTTCAAATCCTGCACGGTCAGAGAATCCGCCCGAAAGAAGATTTTCTGTGATCCCTCCAAGCGCGCGATATGCAGAAACTTTCACGCTATCGTCTATATATGTCTCAAAATTCCTTGTATATACATCCATGACTTTTATACGGATGTTGCTTCCAGGGATCCTATCTTCATAAGTGCTCGTGAATTGCTGGGAAAATATTGTTATGAACAGTACTGAGAAAAGCACTGAAATGAGCGAGAACAGCACTGCCCTGCGTCCGAACCTTATTCTCATCCCATCACCTTCATGATCCCAAAATTTGTTTGTATAGTTTGCATATTTATAGTCTGTATATTTGTGTGTATACGCATAATATCATATCCATATCTTTATCTCAGTCATCTCTGGGCCGAACATTGCGCTGCTGTTTATCTGGAGGAATGTTATCTTCCTGGATGCTACTATAGTCTTAGCTTCGCTGATATTGATATTGGTCCTGTTATATATATTCGTCTTGTCTGATCCATTTATCATGTTATATGAGAAACTGTATTTTGCAGCTATGAGAGGTTCTGTCAAGTTCTGTATCATAAGACCTGCGTGCGTCAGATCCCCATGGTAATAGAATAGGTCGACCTGCTCCATTATAGAGAGTGTGGTATCATTTATCACTTTGTCCGCAGTCAGATTATTCACGTATTGATTGCTCAGGTCCTGTATCTTCGTATTCATGATGAATGTACTGTACTCCTCTGCCATCTCATAATTGTACTGCACTTTAGAAGGCTTTATCCCTCCGTTGATTATGACCAGAAGCGACATGAATATTATCACGCTGCCTATGAATGCATCCATAATGAAATAATACCCTTTCTTATGATATCTACGCACCATACACCCTCTTTTTGATTTGTTTAGCAGCTAGCGAGTTCTAGACTTTACAATGTTTCTACAATTAACTCAGGTATTAGCACTTGATTAGTGAAGCGATGCGAGCCTGCTAAACAAACCCTCTTTTTATCATCAATAGAATCAGTAATTAAAAAGGTTATCAAAAAATCAATAGATTACTATTAATTCACTGCTGCCAGTATGCTATGACTACCCTTACAGGCACATCATTGTATTTTGCGATCTTCTCGACCTTTATTAAATTCTTTATATTGCCGTTGTCTGTGTTCGCTTTAGAATAATATTTCTGGTAAGGCATCTGTCCGGCTCCAGGCGAATCCCCGCAGCACTGGATGAACCATGCAGTATTGGCGCTAGCCTGCTTTAGCATGACTTCAGTACCTTTCAACCTATTGTTGCATAGATCCTTTACATTAGTGAAAGTGCTGTTATAGAAGAATTGACATTTACTGCCTGAAGAATTGCCGAAAGTGAGTCCGTCGCATGCAGCATTGCACCTATTATAGCTGTTGGTGCAATCTTCATGGCATGTGCCGTTGAGCAGCGTGAAATCTACTCTCGTGATATTCCCTCGGGTGATAGTAACTTCCTTCAATTCAGTATCGTAAGTGTCCTTTGAAGCGCTGATATAATATGTATCGGTCAGAAATGCGCTTGTGTTGTAATATCCATCGCTTCGTGTAGTCACGTTGTCCTCAAGACTTGCTGCGCTATCATTCCATCTTATAGGATGGCTGGCGACTGTTGCGCGCTCGACTGGTCTTCCCATGCTATCCTTGACATAACCCCACACATAACCGGTACCTGGAGTTGAAGGTCCAGCTACAGCGCAATCGGCATCAGTACAACTGTGGCAATTGGCGACTGTCCCATTGCCGCTCACAAAATCTTCAGGGCACACGCCATCAGCGATATTATTGCAGGAGATTATTGAAGGAGTGAAGCCTCCGATGATGACCTGGCCGTATCCTAAAGCTGAATCAGGTGTATGACCGCAGACGCATTGCGTAGGCGAGACGCCATCAATACAATTCTCAACAGCCAAAGCCATACCTATAGATAATATCATCAAAGAAACAGCCAATAACATACCCACCCTTTTCATAAACATCTTTTCAGGATAAGTGATATATAAAGTTTACGGCAAAGATGACTTAGAAAAATGCTTTGCCATTCTTAAGGTGAGCAATTATATAACTTAGAATACTGAAAAATCGGAGATTCCAAGAGAGATTTTTCAATCTTTAAATTAGGCGATATTGCGAATGAATGGCAAGCTTTATTTAATTTTCGTTTAAACCGGCAAAGATGAATCGACTACTCAAGAAATTATAATAGTACAGCCACAATCATAAACATTTTAAAGAAAATATCAATCTATACTGTAATGGTCGAATATAGTTCAGAGATTGTGGATCTAGAGGCGCAGATAGCGAAGACTAAATATAACAAGAGTACGCAGCATGCCATCGGCCTGATGAAGGCGAAACTTGCGAAGCTTAAGGAGAAACGTGAGACCAGAGGTTCCGGCGGCAAGAAGATGGAAGGCTATGACGTTAGAAAGAACGGCGACGGGACCGTAATACTTGTAGGATTCCCTTCAGTCGGAAAATCGACTCTTCTAAACGATCTGACGAATGCAGAATCAAAGACTGCAGCATATGCGTTCACGACACTTACAGTAGTTCCGGGAACGATGCATTTCAATGATGCCAAGATACAGATACTCGATGTGCCAGGGATAGTCAAGGGCGCAGCTGCAGGCACGGGCAGGGGCAGGGAGGTTCTTTCTGTGATGAGATCCGCTGAACTTGCATTGCTCATAATAGATGTGAATGCTCCGGAACATTATGACGTGCTCATGAAAGAGATTTATGATGCGCATCTTAGATTGAACAAGATAAAGCCTGACGTGAAGATCGTCAAGTGCTCGCACGGCGGGATAAGGGTCGCGAGTACATTAAAACTTACAAAGATAGATGAAGAGACTATAAAGTCCATATGCAAGGAATTTCGCGTGATGAATGCAGACATAGTCTTAAGGACAGATATAGATGCAGATGAATTCATCGATGTGCTTGAAGGCAACAAGAAATACATCCCTTCAATCACCGTCGTAAATAAGATTGACTTGGCGACTGACAAACAGGTCGAGCGTGTGATAAAGGAATTGAAGGCTGATTTAGCGATAAGCGCGAAGGACAAGATATATATAGAACAACTAAAGGAACTGATATTCGAGAAACTGGACCTGATAAGGATATATCTGAAGGAGCCCGGAAAAGAGGCAGACATGAAGATACCATTGATAATCTCGCGCAATTCCAAGATAGAAGACCTATGCAACAAACTGCACAAGGATTTCGTCGCGAAATTCAAGTTCTGCAAAGTCTGGGGAAAGTCATCAAAGTTCCCGGGCCAGCGGTTCATGCTCGACCATAAATTACAGGATAGGGATGTAATAGAGATACATCTGAGGTAGATGAATCAGCACTTTAAAGATTTAAAATATTCTGACAGTTCTTTATAATTATTGAATGTTTTGTCAGCGTTCTTCAATTGTTTTGCATTATATTCATTCTTCAGTCCGAAGACTTTGCATCCTATCTTCTTTCCCGCAGTTATGCCTGCTTCCGAATCCTCGATGATTATCGCTTCGGAAGGCTTGACTTTAAGTTTTTTTAATGTAAGTATATAGCATTCAGGGTCAGGCTTGGAACTGTCGAAATCCTCGCTGCAGATTATTTTATCAAAATATTTTGTCAATCCTTTCTTATCCAGAAATGTCTTGACGACATCCTTGCTTGAACCGGTGCCTATAGCCAGTTTATTTTTCTTGCTAAGTAAAATCAGTAATTTCTTCAATCCACTAATAGGCTTCAATTTTATGATGTTCTGTTTCTGGATATTCTTCCTGTCATTGTTAATCTTTTCGACAATATCCGAAGGAATATCCGGGAATAAATCCTTGATGGCATTAATTGTCCTTCGCCCAGAAACATTTGGGAAGTCCTTGTCTTCAAGAATATAATGGTATTTTTTCAGTTCACGCTTCAGATAATCGAATCTATCCTCCTCAGTATCGACGATGACACCATCGAAATCGAAGATTATTGCTTTGAGCATGATTAAGAGAAGATTATCTAGTATATAAAAATATTCATAAATGTTCAGATAAATTTTTATATCCGCAATTATTCTTGATTTTTATGAAAATACTCTCAGGCAAGGAAGAAGCGGAAGCGATGAAGTTCATCGATGAAGCGGCAAACGTTGCGCTCGATTCGACATGTAAAAGAAAGAAGTGCGGCTCGATCATCGTCAAGAAAGGAACAATCATAGGTAAAGGCTTCAACAGTCCTCCTAATGATGATGAATCACAGAGGAGATGCTCGAATGACAAGAATTCCTATGATAGAAAGATCACTGACAAGACATGCTGCGTGCATGCGGAACAGCGGGCGATAATGGATGCATTAAGGAAGAATCCTCAAAAGATTGCAGGATCGAGATTATATTTTATCCGTCTGGATGATAATGGTGTCAAAGGTGTTGCTGGAAATCCTTATTGTACGATATGCAGCAAGATGGCCCTCGATTCCGGAATAAAAGAGTTTGTCCTATGGCATGAAACAGGGATAACCGTCTATGATACTGAAGAGTATAATGATCTGTCGTTCAGGTATAGGAATAGTAATCAATAAACTATATAAACAAATCATCCCATGTATTTTCAAGGTGAATCAGATGAGTGTATGTGCGAAGTGCAAGAGCGAATTGAAGAAGGGAAATATTCTGAATTCCGGAAATACCATATTTCAGGAATGGATATGCCCTAAATGCAATACCAAGTCCATGAAGGCAGTCGGTGTGAACAAATGAGCAATAATCAGAAGATAACAATAGATTTTGATAAGATGTACAGGAATGCCATAAGCTATTTCAAGAATCTGCCTCAGGACATGATAATAGCATGGTCAGTGATAGGTGTCGGGATAATCGTACTGATAGTATCATTCTGTCTGTAATAAAATTTATAACTTATTACGTATTCTCGTCATTATGTCTGAATGGATTAGCGTTGAAAGGCCAGGATTCTTAGGCAAGAAGCGTGATGAATTATATTCTTCATGGGATAACTTATACGGTAAAAATAACTGGAAAATAGCTTGGCAGTGGGGAGATTCCATCATCTCTAAAGATATGGCTATACAGATATATGAAGATGCGTATTATGAATTCTTCAAGTCAAATCACAATAAGCTAGAATGGCTTATCAATACTGCTTCTGATGTGTATGATACAGCGCCAAGCAATGTTAAATCATGTTTGGAATATAATATGCAAGAGACACCAAACACTCATATACACGATATTTCTATCCGAAGGGCTTTAGTGCGTCTAGGCGAGAGATTCAAGGGCGATCATCTGATGCATGTCAGGTGGAAAGATAGTGAGGGTTATGAAATAAATCCGGGGGTTGTACCATTTCATAGAGTGGATATTATCAATACTGAAGACATAAAAAATTATACCGGACTTGGGATGTGGTGGTTTCCCAATACTATAGAAGATTTCTATCAGAAGAACAAGTTATTGCTATCAAGAAAGTAACTTTTCATTTATAAAAGGACATTTATAAATTCGGTTCTACTGTCGAGTGAAATAGAAAAGCTTAAATAGATGGCTGTTTTCATCTGCTCTATAACACATTAATTTTATGGAATAACTCAATTTGGGGGTCAAAATGGGTCAACAAGAAGTATATGATTTTTTATGCAAGAATAGGGGTAAATGGTTCACTTCAAGAGAGATTTCTGAGAAACTTAAAGTCTCGATAGGATCAGTCACGATGAGCCTCAAGAAGCTTCGCAAGACTAACATAATCAAGTACAAGAATACCGGCAAGCGGAATACGTTCATGTATAAAGTCGACAAGAAATGAACTTTTTATTTTTTTTAATGTATTTTCATTTTTCTGGCAATATTTTCTTATCTATAATATTTTCCGCAACATTTTAATATAAGCATCTTATCCAATTATTACGCGTGTTGTACTCGCGTAGGGTGGTAAGATGAGCACTGTAAAGATAACTTTTCCAGACGGTAATTCTAGCGAATATCCTAAGGATATCACGGTTCTGGATGTTGCCGAGAAGATCGGCCCAAGGCTTGCGATGGCGGCGCTCGCGGCGAAAGTCGACGGCAAACTCGTCGATGTATCATATAAGATCGCATCTGATTCTCAATTGCAGATCATAACTTCCAAGGATAAGGAAGGTCTTGAAGTCGTAAGGCACAGCGCAGCGCACCTTCTGGCGCAGGCGCTCTTAAGGCTGTATCCGACTATAAATCTGACCATCGGTCCTGTTGTCGAGGAGGGATTCTATTATGATATAGATTCAGACAAGACACTGAGCACTTCCGATTTCCCTGCAATAGAGGCAGAGATGGAAAAAATAGTCAAGGAAGACCTGCCAGTTTATCGAGAGGAGATATCAAGGCATGAAGCATTGAGATTATTTGCAAAGAATCCGTTCAAGGTCGAGATGATTGAAGCGATGGACCCTTCGGAGAAGATCTCGATGTATAAGCAGGGAGAATTCTTCGACTTGTGCAGGGGACCGCACGTCCCAAGGACTTCAAAACTTAAGGCAGTGAAGTTGATGAAGGTCGCAGGCGCATACTGGAGGGCTGACGCAAACAATAAGCAATTGCAGAGAATTTACGGGATAGCCTTCACTGAAAAGAAGGAATTGGATGCGCACTTGAAGCTTCTCGAAGAGGCGGAGAAGAGGGACCATAGGAAACTGACTGCGGATCTGGACCTTGTATTTTTTCACGAATATTCTCCAGGCGCCCCATTCTATCTGCCTAACGGCACGATAATATATAATGAACTCATAAATTTCATACGCAAAGAATATCATAAGAGGGGATATCAGGAAGTCATAACACCGCAGATGTATAACAAGAGGCTGTGGGAGACATCCGGCCACTGGGAGCATTACAAGGAGAATATGTTCTTAATAAACATTGAAGGACAGGAATATAGCCTCAAACCCATGAATTGCCCGAGCCATTGCCTGATGTTCAATCGCGACGTGAAATCATACAAGGACATGCCTGTAAGGATTGCGGACTTCTGCAACCTTCATCGTAATGAATTCTCAGGGACGCTTACAGGGATGATGCGTGTAAGAAAGTTCGCCCAGGATGATGCTCACATCTTCTGCAGGTTCGACCAGATTGAAGAGGAAGTCCTAGGCGTTCTGGAATTCATAAAATATGTCTGGGAGAATGTGTTCAACTTCAAACTGAAATATTATCTGTCGACGAGGCCTGAAAGTTCACTTGGAACGCAAGAATTATGGGAGAAGGCAGAAGGACTGCTCGCAAGCGCGCTTGCCAAGGCAGGAATAGAATATTCGATAAAGGCAGGGGACGGAGCATTCTACGGTCCGAAGATAGATATAGATATAGAGGACGCGCTTGGGCGCAAGTGGCAGTGCCCAACATGTCAATTGGATTTCAACCTTCCATCAAGATTCAATAATTGCTACATCGATGCTGACGGAAAGAAGCAGCAGTGCGTAATGATACATCGCGCAGTATTAGGATCTCTTGAAAGGTTCTTCGGCATGATGACTGAACACTTCGCAGGAAAATTCCCATTGTGGTTGTCTCCTGTGCAGGTCAAATTATTGCCTATAGCAGACAGGCATCTGGAATACTGCAAGGAGTTGCGTTCAGAGATGGACAGGCACGGCATAAGGGTCGACATAGATTCAAGGACGGAAAGCACGCCAAAGAAAGTGCGCGATGCGCAGCTGATGAACATCCCATTGATGGTGACTATAGGTGACAAAGAGATGGAAAATCATACTCTGGCCGTCAGAACACTCGATGGGAAAGTGAAATTCGGAGTCGTGAAGGAAGCGTTCATCCAGAAGATAGTGGATGTTGTGAAGAACAAGTCGCTTGCTTTTGAGATATAAGAAATATAATTTTTTTTAATCGTGCTTAACTCCATAATTCTTCCGGAAAAGTCCGAAAATTTTCCGATTTTTCTTGCGAAAGGTTTATTAAGAAGTTATACTTCACTATTCTCATGAATACTTCAAATTATGATGCTTTCATGAAACTTGACTTATCTCCTTATCTTGGCAAGTGGATCGCTGTATGCAACAGAAAAATAGTTTCTAGCGGCAATAACGTCAAGGATGTATTTGACGAGGCTAAAGCGAAGTATCCTAAAGAGAGGCCTTTCATCTGGAAAGTGCCTTCAGATGATACGATGATATTCTAGGGAGATATCATGACTCTTAATTATAACTATAGGGCTATAGAACGACCACTCTTAGGGACTGTCAAGTCGCCTTCTATTCCGGTTACTATAACTGCTGATGATGGGAAGATATCTTTTGATACATTGGCTTTGGTTGATTCTGGAGCGGATATTTCTGCATTGGGTGAGGATGTTGCAAACATGCTTAATCTTGACATGAATAGTCCTGAAAGTGTGGCTATAGGCATAGGCGGACATGTAAAGAGTAAAGAATCAGTCATGAATATCAGGATGGGGCATGATAGAGAAAGATATAATATACGGATGCCTGTAAAAATTTTACTTGAAAAGAGCGATTTCGGGGTGATACTTGGTCGAAGAGGATTCTTCGATAAATTCCGGATAGAATTCGACCAATACAACGAGAAGATGACATTCAAGAGGAATAGTTAAATTCCCTTCTATTGCAGTGGTTGATGAATAATGATGTTTTGAATCTTATATAATCTTCATTCTCCTATCATCTCATACATCGTATCTATCTCATCTGCATCAAGGCTCCAATCCTCGAGTTCTCCAGCGTACAGCCTATTGTATCTAGTCTTGTCGTATTTCATGCTTTCACCTCAATATCATCTTCTGGATGCTCTCTTATATACCACTTGCTAAGCCTTCCTTGTAACTTCCATTCCATAAACTATAAAAAGAGCCGTGATTATCTGTAGATTTATGGGTAATATTTTCATAACTCCTCAATGGTTTTTCGGATATGATGTGCTTCTTGAACTTTCATTCGCCGTTATTACCATGCTTGTAAGCTTTTATGCATGGAAGATCTATAAGGTCTCTGAAGAGCGCAATCTCAGGCTATTCTCCATGGCTTTTCTTTTCATATCAATATCTTATATAGTCCAGTCTATACTTAATTTTGTCATACTTGAACGTCTTGATGATGATATAGCAGGCATCATAAACCTTCAGAGCGTATATCTATTGAACCTCTTCGGCATCTACATGCACGCGATACTGTTCTTGATCGGCCTATTGATACTCACTTATGTGGCGCTCAAGATATATAGCCTCAGGACTTTCGTATTATTGTCCCTGCTTGTATTCGGCTCATTATATTTCAGTCCATACAAGACATTCATGCTGTTCTTGATATCGTCAATACTTCTGGGGTTCATAGTATATTATTATCTCACGAATTATTGGAACAACCGCAAGGCGACTTCTTTCATAGTGCTTATCGCAATGGTCCTGCTATTTGTAGGATATATACAGTTCTTGTTTGCGACAGACAATTCCATTTATTATGTCATCGGGCACCTGCTCGAATTTGCAGCATACATACTTGTGCTGATCAATCTACTAATCATATTAAGGGTCGGAAAAAAGAAGATTAAAAATGGCAAAAAAGCGTGATAGGCTAAGAATAATCTATGACATCCTAAAGGCTGTGCATGATAAGAACAATCGTATTAGGCCTACCCATATCCTATACAAGTCAAACCTTTCTCATCAGATGATGGAAGAGTATCTCTCTGAACTCATGGGGAAAGAATTCCTTGTCGAGAACAAGGGCGAAAACAAGACATATTCTCTTACGCAGAAAGGATATGATTACCTGAACAAATATAAGATGATAGCGGAATTCACCGATTCATTCGGACTTGAATGAGCATATTTTTTTCTTGAAGAATAGTATTTGTTTAGCTGCAAAGAAATGCAATGCATTTCTTGCACAAGAACCACAAAAATCGAATGATTTTTGGGTCCAGAAAAATATCGCATATTTTTCTTGGAATCATGTACCTATGATTTCTTTGTGCTAGCGAGCATTATGATTACATTATGTATCTACAATGAACTCGGCTGAGAACTCGATAGACCGTTCTATGCGAGCCTGCTAAACAAATACAGAGAATAAATTATTGTAGAAAACATAGTATAAAAAAAGTTTTAGATGTCGAACTCGTCTTCCTTTTCCTCAGGCTCTTCATCTTCCTCGTCAAGTTCCGACTCGTAGCCTTCCATGAATGCCTCTTCAGCATCGCTTATCTCGTCGTCATCCCTTAACGATTCTGGAGCGCGTTCAAGCTCAGTATTGAGTTCAGTCTCTTCTTCCGGAAATTCTTTGTTAGCCATAACACGGTTTTATGGCGCTACTTTATAAATTTTTTTGTTTGATTATTTAGGAGTGGTTATGGATCAGTTTCAGGTTGTAACACTAAAATATTCCGGATGATTAAGAGATAGGAAATATAGGCTATGTATATTGTTATCCCTATAAAGTAGCGAAACCTTTATAAATCCTTGTTCTTTTATGGTTTATAGGGAATTAACATGGTGTCTATATTGAACAAGAACAAGATGATGGATTATCTTGTCAGCAGGCTCGAAGGGCAGTATGACCAGGTCGAACCTAAAACCAGATGGTCAAGTATAGACCTGAATCAAAATATAGATATAAATCATATATTACTAAGCGATGTTGGAGTAATACACGGAATAGTATTATTACTGGATAAAGAATTCCCTGAACATTCTTTTGAGCATGTATATAATTCAATTTTAAAGGATAAAATTCATAATCCCTATATGGATTTATGCGCCATATTCTATAAGGATAGGAAGACTTTTTTCAGGAATCCTGATAAGGAAGAACAAAAAATTCTAGAACCATTTCAAGATATTATAGATATAAAATCTATAATAAAGTTCAGACCTGAGGAACAATTTTTGTATAAACCAACAGAATCAAAAATAATACACTATTATCAACCAGATACAGAAGGCGAAGGGATTATCAACGTCAAATTTGAGGATATTCCTAATAAGTGGGCAGGCAAAAGATTTATGGTAGGAAAAGATAGAGATAAAGAGATGGTTATTTCTCCATATAAGGTATATGAAAAAATCCACACTGTACAAAGCATAGAAAGAATTCCTGATCCATTCATATTAAAGGATTTCAGTATAGAACCGTACAAAAATATAGAAAATAAATAAATCTCTCTAATGTTTCTGCATGCTTGATGCTATCATGCTTCCGGCGCTTATCAATGCCGCTGCGATGACCATGTAGCTGCCGTTTATCTGCCCTGCATTCCACATGTCTGTCAGTATGAATTTAGCCGCTATCTTCACGATCCACAGCGTGAACATGAAATACAATAGTCCAGTAAGTATCAGAAAGAACGATGCGATGATCGTCAAAAACATTGCCTTCAAACCGAAACCCCAAGCCATAAAATCACCCTTGATATCATTATATTATTTATTGTTCATTCGAAGAACAGACGAGGATTTATAAATGTTATTTCTTTCTTCCATAGAACTTGATGTCTTTTATCTTTCCATCCCTTAATTCCAGCAGTGTATTCTTCTCGCCGCCGAATCCTGAATTCAAGACCATGGTCTTTCCTATCTTGCACGTCCCGTAATGTTCATGCATGTGCCCTGCGATGCATATCAATGGCTTATGCTTCTCGATCATGTCCCGAGCCAGATTCGAGCCGTAATGTAAACCGTTCATAGGATTGCCTTTATTGACTATCTTATCGAGCGGCGTATTGTATGGCACATTGTGCGATATGAATATGATATTCTTTTTTGCTTTACGGAATCTCTTGTCATATTCTATGACCAGTCTCTTATATCTTTTCTCATTCTTCACGTAACTCTTCTTCTTTATATTAGTGTAATGGCGATACTTCAATAGTTCAGGACCATTCACAAGCCCATAGCCTATGATATAATATTCTCCGGCTCTTAGGACTTTTTTGTGGCAATCATGCACATTCTTTAGTCCTTTGATAAGATATTCCCTGTAATAATTCTTGTCAAGAAAACTCCAGTCGTCATCTTCATGTACAAAATCCCAATTTCCCGGAATGACATATACGGGAACATCATATGAATTCAATCTCTCGAGAATCTTCCGTCCTGCTTTCAAGGATTTTTGTATCATGATTCTGGCTTTCTTCTTGCCTGCAATCTCCCACCATGGATAAGTATCATGACCTTTCAGGAATTTCCTGTATGCAATCATGAGGTATTCTCTTATTCCCTTGTCTGAACAGAAATCTCCTGGAGCGATTATCGCATCAAATTTCTTGAAGTGGACTTTTGGCATTGCGCCATGCAAGTCTCCTATGATTAATATCTTCATTGTTCCTCTCTTTGACGCATATTGCGCTCACAATCGATTCTCTATTCGCTTCCTCCGCCGAGTCTAGATTAATAGAGTATGATGTTCAGAGTTCGCTTGGCAATAGCGTCATTGTTCTTCGCGCACTACCAGATAATACCTATGCGTATATTTCCCTTTCATCCTCTTCTGGATATCGCTAAGTTTCGCCTTGAGCGGCTTGACTGCAAAATAGTATTGGTATCCGTTAGGCGTCATCATGATGAAATCAGACCCTTCGGCGCCTTTATGTATCTCGAGCCCTTCCTTTCTGAATGCATTATATATCTCATCGTCATTCTTGTATCTGAGGCTCTTCAAAAGTTCTCTCTTCTTCTCGAACGACCATTTGTCGAAATCCATGATTTTGCCTATTGTCGCAGATTTATAAATTATTTGATAAAAATAATATCAGAAATATTAAATCAATTTTATATGAATCCCTAACACGCCATATTTCTTCTCTTTTTCCTCTGAATAGAATCCTCTTTCTCTTCTGATCTGATCTTCAAGCGTATCCTGTTCACTGTGTCCGAATTTGGATTTATCGAATGCGCTATAAAAATCCCTAAAATTCTTGAATCTTGAGAGACCGATGACTTCTACCGTGATGGTTTCATCTTCATGATCCACTTTTGAGAATGTAATCGTATCTCCGATCTGGACTTTTTGGCGTTTCTCGTCGAAGAGCCTCACTTCGATAACTTTTCGTCCAGATTTTATTCTATCAAAAGGGATTTCGCGAAGCGACATCTCATGATTCATTGTCAATCGCCTCCAATATTTTGACATATTTAGAATTATCTAAATATATATACGATTGAGGTGGCGTAAAACCATGTATATTTTTTCTTAGATACGCAAGAGATAATTCGTCAGAAAGTATTTTTATACTTTTTAAGGGGATTGCATAGCCTTTATCAAGTCCATCGAGATATGTTCTTATCCTTTCTGGAGAACTATACGAATGGGTCTTTACGATATTTATCATTTTGTCTATAGAATCATATATAACAGGATCGCATATAGCAAACCCTCGTATTGCTTGCACGGGAGAAGAAATGTAGAAAACAAGCCTGAAATTTTCTTCTATCAAAGGAAATTTTCTCCTAAATTCATGCTTTTTACGACCATCATTTACCGCAGAAAAATGTTTTTCGTCAAGGCTTATCAAAATTGTTCGCATAAAAACATAAATGACATCCTATTTAAAAATATTCTGCCAATATTCTATAGAGTAATTCCTAAATAGTTTTTTTGAATCTCTTACCCAAGATCGAGCTTCTTGCAGAATTTTATTCAATCCCTCGTTTCCCCACTTTGATTTTAATATATCATAATTAACAAATTCTTCAGGAATATCAGCATATGTACCTGCAGAAACATATACTGATTTAGAGAATTTAGCTCCAGACCAATCTTCGATAATAGGTGTAAATAATCTCGTCGGCATATCCTTAAACCTATAGCCAAGCAAATCTAAGGAATTAGCTACCTGATAAGCCATTCCTATCCAATCTCCACCATCAACCATCAGATTAAATGCATTGGCTTTGCGAGCGTCCTCGATAAACTTTGCCTCTTTGATAACATTTCTTATCGATGTATTGAAATCTACAAAATCTTGAGAGGAAGGACTAAGATTGATCGTGTGAGGACCGTGGTTGTAACAATTGCTCTCTAATGTAAGATTGTATTTATCGTTAGATTGTATAATTTTTGTAGATAGAGAATCCTTTTCCATGAATTTACATTCTGGGCAAGGAAATCGAACTCTTAACCTTTTTTCCGATGGAGCGATGAAAGGAGCGAATTCTTCTTCTCTGCTTAATATCTTCAGAAGCGTCTCTCTTACAACAAGATGAGATTGAAACTCACGATAGGACTCTATTTCATAAGGTACTTTTGTATTCGTTGAAAAATGATTTAGTACCTCGAGAAAAGATTGCAAATAAATTTCAGATAATGGTTTTCCGTTCTTTATACTATCAGATAGCATGCGGCAATAATTAACTCCATCTCTTTCCAATTTATCTCCTGGCGCATTCTCTAAAGCTTCAAATTTTATTATCTGGGGTATATTGTATTCTTGGTGAAGATATTCTCCAGCAGCAAATGCTGTTGCTAGACTAGTTAGAGTTCCCATATGTGGATGACCATTCAGTTGCGCAGAATAATGTATCTGGACTAAATCTTTATTCTGAATCTTTGGAGCGTATAAATCCTTTATATCTTTTGAAATGTGAGCTATAACTACAGGAGGATATACGATAGGTTTAGTATTTTGTGGCATACTAGATAAAAGGTTAGACTATTTATAAATGTTGTTATTATTAGGTAGTGAATATCTTCTTTTCGCGAAATTAATGTACTTATAAGATTCATTAAAGTCATTTCAGGAGACGATACTATAGCTATATTTTGTAATTGAGATAAACTATCTAAATAAATATTCAACGAGAATTAATCCTGTATGTGCCTTAATATCATACCCATTTCTTCCTATGGAATATGGCATATGTTATCCCAGCACCTATTATCATTATTGCCCATAGATAGATATATCCATATTTCCAGTGCACTTCTGGAAGATTGATGAAGTTTGTGCCGTAGATGCCTACCATGAGAGTAGGCACCATTATGATTATCGTGAGCGCCGCCATCTTCT
>Ga0265323_10000897_pt1 | contig 15746 bp, 11 predicted proteins | sample 41225metaG_FD_193580 | JGI IMG/M metagenome (GOLD analysis project Ga0265323, IMG submission 193580) | Rhizosphere microbial communities from Carex aquatilis grown in University of Washington, Seatle, WA, United States - 4-12-25 metaG | ecosystem: Host-associated > Plants > Roots > Rhizosphere...
ATCGGCCGCGTTGTGGCGCGACATGGAACCCAACAGCGTGCTCTTCCCCACGCCGCTGCCGCCGAAGATGCCGATGCGCTGCCCCTTGCCGCAGGGGAGCAGGCTGTCGATGGCGCGGATTCCGGTGACCAGGGGCTGGGTGATGTGCTCGCGGGAGAGCGGATTGGTGGCCTGTCCGTAGAGGCTATAGGCGGCTGCCGCCTGCAGGCGCGGGCCACCGTCCATGGGCTTGCCGAAACCGTCGATGACGCGTCCCAGCAGGCCGGGGCCCACCTCCACGCGCGAATCGTCGCTGCGCGCCAGCACGGGGTCGCCAAGCTGCAGGCCGTCGGTTTCCTCCAGCGGCATCGAGAGCACCCGGCCGTTGCGGAACCCGATAACCTGAGTGCGGATGGGCCGGCCGCCGGAGGCCTGAATCTCGCAGAAATCGCCGATGGCGGCGTTGGGGCCGCGCGACTCGATCAAAAGCCCCACTACGTCGGTCACCTCGCCGGTCCAGCGGTAGGGCTGTACGGTTTCCAGTTCGGCGAAATACGGGGCCAGCGAGATTCGATCGTTCATGACTGGCGGTTGAGGCGGTCGGTAAGGCCGCGCTCGATCTCCTGAAGCTGGCAATCGATGGAGGCGTCCAGGTTGCCATGGGTGGTTTCGAAGATCACGGCTCCCTGTTCGCGGCCAGGATCGGCGATGACCTGGACTGTGGTGCCCGGAAGGTTCTCGCGCAGGCAGGTGTCCACCGCCAGGGCACGGGAAGGGTGGACGCGGACGCGGTGGATTTCCTGGGATTGCAGCTTCTCGAGCGCGCCCAGCACCAGGCCGTGCATGGCGCCTGGATCCACCGACATCTCGCGCCGCAGAACACGGCGGGCAATGGCCAGCGAGAGTTTGATCATGTCCCCTTCGGCTTCGCGGCGCAAACGGGGGCGCAGTTGGGCGAGTTCGTCGATGGAGTGCGCCAGACGTTCCAGGACGGGTTGCAACTCCGCGGCGGCGCGGGACCGTCCGGCGGCTTCCCCTTCCCGGAGGGCCGCCGCACGGGCTTCGGCGACCCGCTGCTCGCACTGTTGCTGAACCTGCGCAACCTGCGCCGCGCAATCGCGCTGCGCCGCTGCCTGGCTTCCGCCCGCGGCGTCGGCGGGCTGTGCCTGGCGCCAGGTGGGCAGGGATACGTCGTGGCCGCCATCGGGGGGTAGCACCCTAGACGACATACTGCTCCCCGACGGTGCCCTTCAAGCTGACGACGCCCTCGGCTTCGAGCTGGCGGACGATGGAGATGATCTGCTGCTGGGCGGCGTCCACCTCCTTGATCTTCACCGGGCCCAGGGCCTCCATGTCCTCGCGCAACATCTCCGCGCCGCGCTGCGACATGCAGCTCAGGATCTGGTTCTTGAGCTGGTCGCTGGTGCCCTTGAGCGCCACCGTCAGCAGTTTGCGGTCCACCTTGCCCAAAACTTCCTTCAGGCCCAGCGGATCGATCAGCAGCAGGTCCTCGAAGACGAACATGAGGTGGCGGATGGTCTCGCCCAGGTTGGTGTCCTGCTGTTCGATATGCTCCAGGATTTCCCGGCTCGATCCGGAATCCAGGCGGTTCAGGATTTCCGCCACGGCGCGCACGCCGCCATAAGACTCGCGGCTGAACTCGCCCAGGGTCTTCAGCTTCTGCCCGATGACGCCGGCGATCTTGAAGATGATTTCCGGGGAGATCTGGTCGAGACTGGCCATGCGCAGCGCCACGTCGGCGCGCAGGTTCAAGGGCAGCGAGGTCAGCAGCGCCGCGGCCTGCGACCAGTTCAGGTGCGAGAGCACCAGGGCGATGGTCTGGGGATGTTCGTTGTGGATGAATTTGGCGAGTTGCTGCGGGTCGGCTTTCTGAATGGCGTCGAAGGACGCCGCCTCGCTGCCCAGGGCCTTGGTGAGGCGGTCGAAGAGCCGCTTGGCGATGTCCGGGTCGAAGGCGCGGTTCAGCAGTTTGCGGGCGAAGTCCAGACCACCGCGGGCCACGTAGTCTCCGGCCGCCGAGATATGGTGGAACTCGTTGAGGACGCCCTCGGCTTCTTCGGCTGAAATGGCGGTGATGGTGGCGACTTCGCGGCTGACTTTCTGAACGTCGTCTTCGGAAAGCTGCTGCAGAAGCTCGGCGCTGGACTGCTCGCCCAGGACGATCAGCAGCATGGCGGCCTTGTGCAGACCGGTTGCGGCATCGTCGCGTTCCCTGGCGGTGTTCAGGATCATCGCATTTCCTCATCCTCGCGGATCCAGGTTCGCAGAACCTGCGCGGAAACCTCGGGCTCCTTGGTGATCTTCTCGCGAAGGTGCTTGGCCAGCACTTCGGCCGTTTTGGTGATGACTGGCGTGAGTTTGAGCGAACTGAGTACCTGGGCGTCCGCCCTCTTTTGCGCCGCCTCGCGCTCGGCCAGCTTGGCTTCCAGGTCGTTTTCGGCGCTGGAGCCGTCCGAGGCGCCGGCAATCGCGTAAGCGCTTTCGGCCGGTGCTACGGCGGTGGGAACTGTGGCCGTTGCGCCCCCGCGGCGGCGCCGGAACAGCAGGGCGCCCAGGAGCGCGAGAATGATGACGCCGGCCGCTGTCCCGCCAATCAGGGAAAGAGTTTTGGGGTCTCCGGTGAAGGAGAACAATTGCGGCGGCGCCGGCTTGCCTGCCACCGGAGCGCCCGGCACGGGTGGAGGCTCGATCAGAAGAGTGTTCTCGAAGGGCAGGGTCTCGATTACGAGTTGGTCGCCGCGTTCGGCGTTAAACCCGGTTACGCCCGCGACGAGGTCGCGGATGATCTTGAGCTTCTCCGGCGAGGGCGGCTGGAGGACCCGCTGAAATCCCTTCTTGTCGGGTTGCCAGCTCAGTTCCTGGTCCACCAGCACGGCCAGTGACATCTTCCGCACCGATCCGGCGGGCATGCGCGTTTTTCGCACCGTCCGGCTGGACTGGTAGGCGATGTTCTCGGTCATGCGGGAGCTGTGGTTGGTCCCGCTGCCCGGCCGGGAGGTCGGCCGCGGCAGGGTGGAAGCCGTGCCGGGAACACCACTGGCGGTCACCGGCGAGGCGGAATCCTCGGTCCGCTGGCTGGTCACCATGACGGAGTGTGCCGGATCGAAGAGCTCGGCGCTCTCTTCCCCGCCGGAGAAATCGCATTCCACCGAGATGCCGGCGCGGAACTTCTCCGGGCCAAGCAAGGCCTCCAGCGTGGAGTTCACTTTGGCGAGCAGGTCGGCCTCCACCTTGTGGCGGTAGTCGAGGACGGCTTCCGAAGGCTCCCCGTTTTCGGGATTGGCGGCCACGCGCGGGCGGCCCAGCAGGTTCCCGTTCATGTCCAGAACCGATACCGCATCGGGCGAAAGGCCCTCCACGGCGCTGGCAACCAGGTTATTGATCGCCTGGACGTTTTGCGGCGCCAGGCGCATGCCGGGGCGGATCTTGACCAGAACGCTGGCCTTGGCAGGCTGTTGGGCGTCCAAAAAGACGGAATCCTTGGAGAAGGTCAGGTGGACTCGGGCCTGTTCGACCTCGGCGAGCGAGGTCACGGAACGCTCCAGCTCACCTTCCAGCGCGCGGCGGTAATTCACGTGCTCGGTGAACTCGGTAGCCCCCAGGTTGGTTTTGTCGAACAGCTCGAATCCGATGCGGCCGGTCTTGGGGATGCCGGCAGCCGCCATGGTGAGCCGCATTTCCGCCAGCCGGGAGGCTGGGACCAGTACCGATCCGCCGCTTTCCGGCAACCGGTACTCCACGCCGGCTTCCTTCAGCTTCTGAACGATGCCCGCGGCATCCTCGGGAGCCAGCCCCGTGTAAAGCGGCTTGAACCCGGATTCCTTCTGCCAATGCACCATCGAGTAGATACCCCCCGTGATCAGCAGGGCCACGATCAGTATGGTGACTTTCTGCCGGATGGAGAGTTTGGCCAGGATGTTCTTCATTTCGTTTCGTGGTGCCGAGCGGCGGCCCGTATGTTAATCGGCGGAACCGGCGGCAAGCGTGAGGGCCTCAGATCTGCATACGCATGATTTCCTGGTAGGCGCTGACTACCTTGTTGCGGGTCTGGAGGAACATGTTGAAGGCCAGCTCCGCCTGGGTGGTGGCCAGCACGGTGGTGTGCAACTCTTCGCCTTCGCCGGAAAGGAAGCGCTCGACCGAAGCGGTGGCGTTGCCCTCCAGAGATTCCACCTTCTGAATGGCGCTGGTGAACACGTCCTGAAATGCGCCTCCGGAGACACTACCGGCCGGGCGGATGGCCTGCGGCAGAGTGGCGGCTGAAACGGGGAGAATCGGTCCGGGCAAGAGTCACCTCTAATGCAGCAGGTCCAGGGACCGCTGGATCATGTCTTTGACCGCCGAAATCGCGGCCACATTAGCTTCGTATCCGCGGGCGGCGCTCATCAGGTCTACCATGTCTTCGGCCGGACTGATATGGGGAAAGGCCACGTATCCGTCTGGATCGGCGTCCGGGTGACCCGGCATGTAGCGGCGCTCCGGGTCGCTGGTGTCGGTGACAATGGCCGAAACCGCCACGCCGGAGCCGTGGATCTGGGTATCGAACACGGAAGCGAAGGGCGACGTAACGTCCGAACTTTCGAAAACCGCGTCTTTTCGCCGGTAGGGTCCGCCGTCGGGGGTGCGGGTGGTTTCGGCATTGGCCAGATTCTCCACCAGCAGCTCCGCCCTCTGGCGCTGCGCCGCCATTCCGGAGGCGCCCACCGAGATCGCCGAGAATAGACTCATGAGCCTGCGCCCTCCTTGATCGCCGAGCGGACTTCATTGAGCTGCGAACGCAATAGGTTAGAGGCAACGCTGAACCGCATCGCGTTTTCCGCCAGAAGGCGGCTCTCGCGATCCAGGCTGACGTTATTGCCGTCATTTTTGGAGGGCAATCCGGATACCTCGGTTACATGCGGCGCTCCACCCAGGGCGTTTTGAAATTCCGATTGAAAATCGATATCCTGTGTCTGGTAGCCTGGCGTATCCACATTGGCGATATTCGAGGCCACCAGTTTCTGCCGGGCGCTCAGCAGATCCAGATATCTCTCGAGTTGTGCGCCCAACGGGTCCAGCATGGCATTGGGTCCGATGCACACCAGTGACCATTGGACAACGGGTTTGGAATCAGTGGTTGAGGGATGGCGTGCGGCATGACTTCGGCTCCTCACGCCATTTTTTTGCCGTTCCGGGACTCCTAGTACCCGAGAGTGGCATTCTGCCTCATGCGCTTTTTACATCTTAGGAACCCCTATTTGCGGGTAACCGGTTCTAAGGCCAATACTGCTACCATACTTTTCGAGGCTACTATCAGTGGGAATACCTCAATAGTAAGGTTGGCCCATCTGACATAGAGTTTCTCGGGGTTAGCCCCAGGAATCCGCTGCCGCATCCAGTAAGTGGCGGTGGGTGCGGAGTGTTCCCTGAGGCGTGCGCCAAGTGTGGGAGTTCACTTGAATCGTGGAGATACGACAGGCCTATGAAGCCGAGCCGGCTACATGTCCGGTTGGCAGTATACCCGATCCGCCGTGGCCGGGCTTGGTAGAGCGAATCCGTTGCGGGGATCCTTCGGGCATGGAGGACCTATACCGGGTGTTCTCGAAGGGAATCCGGTTTCACCTCTTTCGTCAGTTCGGTCCGCAAGACCTGGATGACAAAGTGCATGATGCATTTCTAGTTATCATCCAGGCTATCCGGCGGGGCGACGTGCGGGAGCCGGAGCGACTCATGGGGTATGTGCGCACCGTGGTGCGCCGCCAGGTGGCGGCTTACATTCAGGCCGTAGTGGAAACCCGCCGCAATTACACCGAGTTAGACCTGGGCACGACGCTGCGCGACCACCGCCCCAATCCGGAAAACACCATGATCGGGCGGCAGAACCTGGAACTGGCCTTGCGCATCTTGAACGGCATCCCCAAGAGAGACCGCGAAGTGTTGGTGCGGTTCTACCTGCGGGAACAGACACCGCGCCAGATCTGCGGCGATCTGGACCTGACGGAGACGCAATTCCGGCTGATCAAGTCCCGCGCCAAGGCGCGCTTCGGGCAGTTGGGGAAGCGCTGTCTGTCCCGCCGTACCGGAGTGGCCGTTCCGTCCTGAGCCGAACCCAGCCCCCGGATTCGCCGGAAGGTGCTCTGGTGTGTTCCTAAGTATTCCGCCGTAGTACATCCGAAGACCTGGCCAGGTCGATTGCGTGCGCCAGCGTACCGCTTCGCGCCCCGATATCCCGCATTTGAATTTGGTCGAGAATTCCCCGCGGTTTCTGGCACTCCCAGTGACGACAGACTTCGGCCATAATGAAATCGCAAGGGCAAGAAAATGGAAGACAGCGGGATTCGTCATATGGATGCGGAAGAAATTGAGAGGTACTCGTTGGGCGGCCTTTCGCCAGAGGATGCGGCTCCCTTCGACGAGCACCTGCTAATCTGCGAGCAGTGCCAGGCGAATGTGGAAGCCAGCGATGCCTATGTCGCCGCCATGCGAGGCGCGGCACAGCGGATTCGCCAGACGGCCGGCCAGGCGAAATCGGGCAAAAGGCCGGGAGCGCGCACACGGGCCGCGGGCGCCTGCTAGACACCGCTACGAATCGCCGCGCGCCGGCGGCCGCCAAATCAGGCCGCCCGAACTCCGGCTCCTCAATCCTCCCCCCTCAGAGATCGCGATGCGGCTACCATGGTTAGGACATGTTTGACTGGAAACAGGATCCTCACCGCCGTTTCAACCCGCTGACCCGCCAGTGGGTACTGGTTTCGCCGCACCGCACCGAGCGGCCCTGGCAGGGGCAGACGGAGAGCGGCGAAGCCCCGCCGCAGCCGGACTACGATCCGGATTGCTACCTCTGCCCGGGGAACGGGCGCGCGGGCGGTGCGCGCAATCCCGTCTATGACGCCACCTTCGTCTTCGATAACGACTTCGCGGCGCTGCGGCCCTCCACGCCGGTGGCCGGCTTCGAGCGGGACGGACTGCTGATCGCCGAGTCGGAACCGGGCATCTGCCGGGTGATCTGCTTCTCGCCCAAGCACAACCTCACCATCGCCGATATGGAGCCCGCCGATCTGCGCCGCGTGGTGGACACCTGGGTGGACCAGTTTCTCGATCTGGGAAGCCGCGACGCCATCGGCTACGTGCAGATCTTCGAAAACCGGGGCGCCATGATGGGATGCAGCAACGCGCATCCCCACTGCCAGATATGGAGCAGCCGCACGGTGCCCAACGAGGTGGCCGCCGAGCAGGAGTCGCAACTTGCCTGGGGAAGCGGGCGCAAGAGTTGCCTGCTGTGCGACTACGCGCGGCTGGAGTTGTCCGCGCGCGAGCGCGTTGTGGAGGAAAACGACAGCTTTGTGACGGTGGTCCCGTTCTGGGCGGTGTGGCCGTTCGAAACCATGGTCATCAGCAAGCGCCATCTGACGGGGATGGACGCCCTGACGGACGCCGAGCGCGACGGCCTGGCGGACATCTTGAAACGCACCACGGCGCGATACAACCGGCTGTTCCGCGTGTCGTTCCCCTATTCGCTGGGGTTCCACCAGCGGCCCACCGACGGCGCGCAGCACCCCGAGTGGCACTTCCACGCCCACTTCTACCCGCCGCTGCTACGTTCCGCCACCGTGCGCAAGTTCGTGGTGGGCTACGAGATGCTGGCGATGCCGCAGCGCGACATCACGCCTGAGGCCGCCTGCGAGCGCCTGCGCGCAGTATAGCGGCCGGGGCGGGGGCAGCTTGAGCCGGGCCACTTCGACGGCGCGCACTGTCTGGCGGGCTACACGGTGTAGTGGGCGCTAAAGGCTGGCATCGCAGGAGTAGGCGCGTCCGGAACAGTTGGGCAGAGACCCGAAGCCGCAGGCATCGCCCGGAATCCGCGCAAGCGCTGCTGGGAGCCGCAGGCGACTGGCGGCGGCGCTTCTCGACGCTCTCGACCGAGCCGGGCTGAAAGTCGGGATGGCACGTTGGGCCCATCCGGCGGAGTACGACGATCGGCGGTTGGATGATTTCCGCGCGCCGGCGCGACTCATTGGATCTCAGAGACGCGTATGGTTTGCTCAACGATTCGCCGGCGGCCGCGGGATTCACGCCCAGGCCCCCCCGCGATCATGTTCCTGCGCGAAGCCAGTGAGTAAATGGGACGGGCTTTATGGCGCGGTCACCGGCAGCCGGTGGCGAGAGTTTTTGTGCGAGCGCACAAAAAACAGCACTTAAGTCCTTTGTTTCCGTCCCGAATTTGTGCGATCGCACAAAAACCGGGCTGCGCCACGGCCTGCCAGGAGCAGTTCGGTCCCCAGATGAAGCGTCTGGCGGCCAGCCTTCGGGGCGTTGTCCATCCTCCGCCCGGCTACCCCAGCCTCGCCAGGAACGCCGCGTCCACCTTGGCCTTTACGGTACGGCGGTCCACGCCCAGGCGGCGGGCGGTCTCCTCATAACTGCCGGTGCGGCGATAGACCATCGTCACGTAGCGGCTTAGTACCTCATCGAGCGAAAGGCCGCCAGCGCGGATTTCGCCCACGAATTCCTCCACCGGATCCTCCGATGCGCGGAAGGACGGCCGGTAATTGCGCCGAATCAGCACGTTTTTGACGCACTGCTCGAGCTCGCGGTAATTGCCCGGCCAACTATACCTCGGCCCCAGGTTGCCTTCGATCCACTCCAGAGCTTCGCGCGCCAGTTCGGCGGCCTCCTCGCCCGCCACGCGCCGCGACATGTGCAGCACCAGGTCGCGCAGCACGGCCGGGGAATCGGCCAGTTGCTCGGCCAGCGAGGGCGTCACCACCTGGTCGGAACAGAGGCGGTAATAGAGGTCCTCGCGGAAGCGGCCGTCGCGCATCAGCACAGCCAGGTCGCGGTGGGTTGCGGTGATCAGCTTGCCTCGGAACTCTCGGGCTGCGTTACCGCCCACGGGGTGAAAGGTTCGGGTTTCGATCACCCGCAGCAGCTTCACCTGGATGGCCGGGTCCAGGTCGCCTAACTCGTCCAGAAATACCGAGCCGGTCTCGGGACAGATTTCGAGCCAGCCCTTGCGATCGGAGACGGCGCCGGTGAAGGAGCCGCGCCGGTGGCCAAAGAGCTCGGATTCGACCAGCGCCGGGGACAGCGCCGAGATGTTGATGGCGGAGAAGGCCTCCGCGCCGTCGCCGGGAAACTCCAGGCGCTGGTCGTCGAAGGGCAGGTAGCGGGATTGCGCGATGGCCCGCGCCACCAGTTCCTTGCCGCTGCCGGAGGGGCCGGTGATGAGCGTGGCGAACTCGCCCATGCGGGCGAACAGGGTGCGCCGGTAGCGCCGCATGTCGTGGGTAAAGATGGACTGCCAGATGGAGGCGCGCAGGCGCGCGGCGGGCAGGGAGCCCCCGATGATGTCGCGGAACACCTGTTCGAAGGCGCGCTGGATCTGGCGGAAGCAGGCGAAGGTATGGCGCGGGTCATGGGCGGTGGGAAATGCCGCGCCTTCGATGCCCAGGAAGTGCCGCCAGTCGGCCAGGAACTGGTGGTAGAAGCGCCAGCGCGCCGCCCCGTTCCGGGCGCCCGCTCCAAAACTGGCGTCCAGGAAGGACTGGTAGTAGCGGTGGTAGATCAGGAACAGAACGGCATCTTCGTATAGCGCCAGCTCATGCGGGCTGGCGCCGCCGGAAGTGGCCAGGGCGGCACGCATCTGGCCGGCCAGAAGCTCCAGGCGCGCCACGATCCGGGCCACATTGGCGCGCGGCCGCTCGGGATCCTCCACCGGCTGGCTCCAGACCGCGTCGCCTTCCACGAAATCCAGGCCCAGGGCTTCCATCTCCCACTCCACGCGCTCGGGCAGGAACGGGTTTGAATAGCCCAGGCGGGAAATGGTCTCCAGGAAGGCGCGCTGGCTGGCTGAGAGGGATAGCATCACCTCGATTGTACATTCTGTGTATGTGGGCTGTACTTGAAATGTACCAACCGAGCGCGTGACATATTCCGCCTCGCCCCTTAAACTATTGAGGCGATGCCGCTTCCGCCTCCGGGAAGCGCGGCAGGCTGCATGCACCAGGGACACCCGTGAAAGGACCCGGTCAATGGCTCACAGCGGTTACAAGGATGTTCTGAAGAACGGCGGATTTCAGGCGTTTCTCTGGACCCAGTTCCTGGGGGCGTTCAACGACAACGCCTACCGGATCATCGTCTCGCTGCGCGCCGTCGATCTGGCTCGCAGCAAGGCAGCCGGCGACTCCTACCTGGCGGCCGCGGTGGCGCTGTTCGCGCTGCCGTCACTGTTCCTGACCGGGTATGCCGGCCACCTGGCCGATGCCTTCAGCAAACGCAAAGTCCTCATCGCCGTAAAAATCTTCGAGATCGCCGCCATGGGCGCCGGGATCCTGACGCTGCGCGCCTCCAGTGTGGCGTGGATGTTCGTGGTGCTGCTCCTGATGGCGATGCACTCGGCGGTGTTCAGCCCCGCCAAGTACAGCATTCTGCCGGAACTGGTGGCGCCGAAGGATCTGTCGCGGGGGAACGCCCTGCTGGAGATGAGCACCCTGGTGGCGATCGTGCTGGGCATCGCCACCGGCACGCGCCTGTACTCCCAATGGAAGCAGGAGGCCTGGAGGGTTGGGGTGGTCCTGCTGGGAATCGCGGTTGCGGGGTACCTGGCCAGCCTGCGGATCACGCGGGTTCCGGCCGCGGGCGCCAGCCAGCCTTTCCGTCTCAATCCCTTCGCGGAAATCGTCACCGGGACGCGCCACCTGCTGCGCGACCGTCCGATGTGGCTCTCCGTGCTGGGGATCTCCTATTTCTGGTTCCTGGGCGCTCTGTTCCAGACCGACCTGGTGAAGTTGGGTACCGAGACTCTGCACGCCACCGGTGATCGCGTCGGCCTGCTACTGGCGTGCATTTCCCTCGGCATCGGAGTGGGCGCCATGCTGGCCGGGCGGCTCAGCGGGGACAAGGTGGAGATCGGCCTGGTGCCGCTCGGCTCGACGCTGATCGGCGCGTTTTCGGTGGCCGTGTGGTTTGCCGGCGGGTCGTATTGCGCCGCGCTTGCCGCCCTGTTCCTGTTGGGAGCCGCCGCGGGAGTCTTCTTCGTGCCGCTCAACGCCTTCCTGCAACACCGCGCCGGGGACGCCGAAAAAGGCCGGCTAATCGCCACCAACAATATCTACAACACGCTGGGGATGCTGCTGGCGTCCGGTGTGTTTGTGGCGTGCCGCAAGGCGCTGAACATGACCCCACAGGGCATCATCCTGACGTTGGGCCTGGTGACCTTCCTGGTCACTATATATATCGTCACGGTGGTGGACGAGTACCTGATCCGATTCCTGCTCTGGATGCTGACCCACACCGTCTTCCGCATTCGCATCGTGGGCCAGGAAAACCTGCCGTTCCGCGGCCCGGCGCTGCTGGTATCGAACCACATGTCCCACGTGGACGGCTTCCTGGTAGGCGCCAGCGTGCAGCGCTTCATCCGCTTCATGGTGTGGAAGCCCTACTACGACATGAAGCCGCTGAACTGGTTCTTCCGCAAGACGCGGGCGATCCCGGTGGGCGGCGGGCCGCGCGACATGGTGCACGCCGTGCGCGCCGCGCGCCGGGAACTGGCTGACGGCCACGTGGTGTGTATCTTCGCCGAGGGCGCGATCAGCCGCACGGGCAACATGCTGCCCTTCAAGCGGGGGATGGAGAAGATCGTCGAAGGGCTGGACGTGCCCATCGTCCCGGTGCACCTCGACCGCCTGTGGGGCAGCATCTTCAGTTTCGAGCGCGGCCGCTTCTTCTGGAAATGGCCGCGGTGCGTGCCCTACCCGGTGACCGTCTCCTTCGGCGCGCCCATGCCCGCCGGTTCCGCCGCCCACGTGGTGCGCCAGGCCATCCAGGAACTTTCGGCCGCCGCCGTGGCCCACCGCAAGGGCCGGGGCGACACGCTGGGCCGCCGCCTGGTGCACACTGCCCGGCGCAACTGGGGCCGATTCGCCATGGCGGATTCCACCGGCCGCCAACTCACCTACGGCCGCATGCTGGCCGGCGGCATCCTGATGGCCGGTTGGGCGCGGCGGACTTGCGGCAGGGAAGAGATGGTCGGCGTGCTGCTACCGCCCACCGTGGCCGGGGCGCTGGTGAACATCGGCATCACCCTGGCGGGGCGCATTCCGGTGAACCTGAATTTCACCGCCGGCCGCGAGGGGATGGCCGCCGCCATCGAGCAGTGCCACATTCGCACCATCGTCACCTCGAAGGCGTTCCTGGCCAAAGCAAAGATCGAGGCGATGCCTGGAACTATATTTGTCGAAGATATCCTGTCCGGCGTGAGCCCGCTGGCGCGGCTGCGGGCGCTCGTGGCGGCCCGTTTGGCGCCCGCGCGCCTGATCACGGCGCCAAGCGGCCCGGACTCGCTGGCGACGGTGATATTCTCCAGTGGCAGCACGGGCCAGCCCAAGGGGGTCATGATTTCGCACTACAACGCCCTGGCCAATATCGAAGCCATGGCCCAGGTTTTCTGGATTGGCCCCAGTGACCGCATCGTGGGTGTGCTTCCGTTCTTCCACTCCTTCGGCTTCACGGTGACCATCTGGTTCCCGCTGATCGCCGGGTGCGGCGTGGTCTACCACCCCAACCCTTTGGATGCCAAAGCAGTGGGCGAGATCACGCGCAAGTACCACGCCACGCTGTTGCTCTCGACGCCCACGCTATGCATAAACTACATTCGTAAGTGTTCAGTTGAAGATTTCGCCAGCCTGCGCTTCGTGCTGGTGGGCGCCGAGAAACTCCGCGCTCCGGTGGCCGCGGCTTTCCGCGAGAAATTCGGCCTCGAGCCGCTGGAGGGCTACGGCTGCACGGAGATGGCTCCGGTGGTGGCCGTCAACAGCCCCAACTTCGACGCCGGTGTGGACACGCAGATCGGCAACAAGTCCGGTACGGTGGGCCATCCCATGCCGGGCGTGGCGGCGCGGATCGTCGATCCGGTGACCTTCGCGCCCCTGCCTGCGAACACCGAGGGGCTGTTGCTCGTAAATGGTTCTAACCGAATGCTCGGCTACCTGGGCCAACCCGCGCGGACCGCCGAAGTCTTCCGCGGGGACTGGTACATCACCGGCGATATCGCGCTCATCGACGACGAAGGCTTCCTGCGCATCACCGACCGGCTGTCGCGTTTCAGCAAGATCGCCGGCGAGATGGTGCCCCACGTCCGCATCGAGGAGGCCATTGCCGCCGCCATAGGCGACGCCCCCTGCGCCGTCGCGGCGGTGGCCGATGACCAGCGGGGCGAGCGCCTGGTGGCCATGTACGTCGCGCCGCTGGTAGCCCCCGGAGACCTGTGGGAGAAACTGGCGGCCAGCAGTTTGCCGCGGCTGTGGGTGCCCAAGGCGGAAAACATCTACCGGGTTGAGGCGCTGCCGGTGCTCGGCAGCGGCAAATTGGACCTGCGAGGCGTCAGGAATCTGGCGCAACAACTAACAGCGTAGGAGCTATATGGATACGGGCGAAATGATGTTAGTGCTTGTTGGCTTGATGCTAGGGTGCGTGCCCATCGCGGGCGGCATCTGCGGTCTGATCGCCTTTTACCGCATGAAGCGGATGGAGGAGGAGATGGCGCGGCTGGCTTTCAAACTGGATGCGCGCCTGCCCCGGGCCCAATTCGCGCCAGTGCCAGAGCCGCCCAGGCCCGCGGCCCAGCCGGTGCCGCAGCGCCCGGTAGAGCCGGCTCCCACCCCGCCGCCCGTTAAGATCACTATTCCTGTAGTTAACACTCCCGCGCCGCCTCCTCCAACCCCACCTCCGCCCCCTCCCCGGCCGGAGCCTGAGCCACTGCCCATCCCCGGTTTCGCCGCCCAACCGCAAGCCCCTGCCGCCGCGCCGGCGCGCTCCCTGGAAGACTGGGAAGCCACCCTGGGCGGCAACTGGTTCAACAAGTTGGGCGTGCTGGTGGTGGTGATCACCATTGCGTTGCTGCTCCAGTACTCGTTTACCCACATGGGTCCGACGGGGATCGTTTCCGTCAGTCTGACGGGCAGTCTGGCCATGCTGGTGGCGGGAGCGGCCTTCGAACCGCGTGAGCGATACCGCATCTTCGCCCGCGGCCTCATCAGCGGTGGATGGGCCGGGCTGTATGTGACGGTTTATTCTATGCACGTAGTAAAGGCGGCCAGAGTCATCGACAACCCCTACACCGCAGGCTTCCTGCTGATCGCGGTAGCCGCCGGCATGATCGTGCATTCCCTGAGGTACCGCTCGGAGATCGTGACCGGGCTGGCCTATTTCATTGCCTTCTTCACCCTGGTCATCACCCAGATCACGTCCGTGTCGCTCTTCGCGCTGGTTCCCCTGGCGGCTTCCATCCTGTTCATTGCCCGCCACTTTCGGTGGTCCAGGATGGCGCTGGGCGGGCTGGTTGCCACCTATCTGACGGTGGCCCTCCGTCCCGATAACGGCGCCCCGCTCTGGGAGGCGCAGGCCATCTTCACGGCGTACTGGCTGCTGTTCGAAGTCTATGACATCCTCCAGGCGGACACCTGGCTGCTGCCGCTCAATGCCGCCGGATTTCTAGGCTTGTCGTTGGTAAAATGGCAGCGAGCCGATCCGGACCATATGTGGCGGCTGCTGGCCGGGGTGGCCGCTGCTTACCTGCTCAGCGCCCTGCTCCGCGCGCGCCGCGGACGGTGGCAAGGGGCCGCCGCGCTGACCGCCGGTCTGGCCGCCGCCGCCATATTCCAGCGGCTGGATCACCAGTGGGTGGCCTCCGCGCTGGTGGTGGAGGCCGAGATCTTCTACCTGGCCGGCCTTCGCCTACGTTCATCGTATTTGCGCTGGCTGGGGACTGCGTTGTTCTTCCTGGAAGCCTGCCGCCTGGCTGCGGACGTCGCCGCCCTCCCGGTGGACACCTGGGTACCGGTGGCGGCGCTGGACGCCGTAGTATTCTACGCCAACCGTTTCCTGTGCCCCGCCGACCTGTTCTACGGATACGCCGGAGCTACTGCCGTGGCTCTGGCAGCCGGGTTCAAGGCGCCGGACGGGTACCGGGGTTGCTGGTGGCTGGCGCCGGCCGCCGTCGCGGTCGCTTTCGGTTGGTGGAGGCGCCTGGCCGACATCCGCCTGCAGGGCTACCTGCTCTGGGGCTTGGGGCTCCTCGGAGTGGAATGGGAATCCACCCGGGTGCCGCTTTGGTCCGCCATTTCTGTAAGTTATGGGCTGGCGCTCACCGCGCTCTGGAGCCGGGACGACCGCATGGGGCAGGAGGAGCGGGACGTGCTGCGCCTTCTCGGCTCGCTCGCCGCCACGGCCGCCCTGGCCACGCTGGCCTGGCGCGAAATGAATGGCGCGTACCTGGGACTGGCCTGGATGGGGCTGGGCGTGGTGCTCATGGAACTGGGCATCTCCGGCTGGCCGCCGGAAGTCCGCCGTTTCGCGCTTGCGCTGGCGGCTTTGGGCGCCGGGCGCGTGCTGCTCCACGATATCGTTCCACTCGAAAACCATGGCCTCTGGATTCCGCGCCTGCTGCCCGCCGCCGCCGCCGTGCCAGCGTACTGGATCGCCTGGCGGTCGCGCCGGAGTGAGGGCATGCTGATGCCCACGGCGGCGTGGGCCGGCACTGGTTTTCTGGCGGCAACCCTGTGGGCAGCGCTGCCCCGCGACGCCGTGGGCGCCGCCTGGTCGCTGTATGCGCTGGCGATCCTGGCCGCCGGTTTCCGCTGGAAGCGGCCTCAGATCCAGGGGCTGGGCTGCGCCCTGGCCATTGTCGCCTACACCTGGTGGGTGGTGGATTTCCTGGTGCTCCAAGGCGGCACAACCCTGCCACTCACCGCGCTAGAGGGTTGCGCCGG
>Ga0265323_10000899_pt1 | contig 15744 bp, 12 predicted proteins | sample 41225metaG_FD_193580 | JGI IMG/M metagenome (GOLD analysis project Ga0265323, IMG submission 193580) | Rhizosphere microbial communities from Carex aquatilis grown in University of Washington, Seatle, WA, United States - 4-12-25 metaG | ecosystem: Host-associated > Plants > Roots > Rhizosphere...
CTGGAGGACAACCGGTACCGCTGGATGGCGGCGCGCGCGGTGGTGGCGCTGAAGAGCCCGGCGGCGGCGCGGAGGCTACGGGTGGAGTTCACGATTCCCGATGCGGCCGCGGCGCGGCGGGTGTGGCTGCTGCTGGACGGGCGCGAGGTGGCCGCCTCGGCGTACGGCGGGCCGGGGCGCTACAGGCTGGAATCGGCCGGGCCGCTGCAGGGCAGTGTGGTGGAGGTGGTGGTGGACCGCACGTTCCGCGCCGCCGGGGACGCGCGGGACCTGGGGATTGTGCTCGAAGCCGTGGGGTTCGCGCGGTAGATCCGTTGTATCCTGAGCGTATAGGAGAGTCTCTATGTCCAGCGGCAACACGATTCGTCCGGGCGCTCACATGGTGTTCTGCGTGAAGTTACAGCGCGAGATGGAGGGGCTGGACGAGATCCCCTTCGATGGCCATCCGCTTGGCCGGAAGATCTACGACAACGTCTCCAAGGAGGCGTGGAAGGGGTGGGTGGACCGGATGAAGATGATCATGAACGAGTACCGTCTGAACCTGGGCAAACCGGAGGCGCAGGAGTTCCTCCTGCAGCAGATGGACAACTACTTCTTCGGCGAGGGAGCCGCGCCGCCGCCGGAGTTTAAGGCGGAGTAGCCGGGCCGGTTTCCGGCCGCGAACATGCCGGACGGCACAATGCGCATGGCGCTTCATCCAGCCGCTGAGAAGTTCCCATCTCTGAGTCCGCCATACAGGACATAATGGGTCTGATGGCCCGCTATCTCTTTGCGATCCTGATCGCTTTTCGATTGCTGCCCGCCGCGGATACCGCGCGGATCGACGCGGTGCTCGCCGCCTACGACAAACCCGGCATGCCCGGCTGCGTGCTTGCCGTTATGCAGGACGGACGGGTAATTCATGAACGCGCAAGCGGCCTGGCCAACCTGGAGTACGGTGTCCCGTTAACGCGCCACTCCATATTCGAAATCGCCTCGGCATCCAAAACGTTCACGGCGCTCGCCGTGCTACTCCTGGAACAGGACGGCAAGCTCTCGCTGAACGATCCTGTCGCCAGGTTCATACCGGGCCTTCCCAGCTACGCCCGGACAATCACGATTCGTCACCTGCTCGGGCATACCAGCGGCCTCCGCGATGTGGCCATCCTGCTGATGCTGGCCGGTCGAACCTACGACGACACCACCGAATGGCCGGAACTGTTGGCTCTTATCTCGCGGCAGAAGGAGCTGAATTCTCCGCCTGGCCAGGATGCCATGTATTCCAACACAGGATACCTGTTGGCCGCCCAGATCGTCGGAAAGTCCAGCGGCAGGACCCTGCGCCAGTTTGCCGACGAGCGCATTTTCGGCCCGCTCGGCATGAAGGATACGCACTACATCGACAATCGATGGGAACTGGTCCCCCGCCGCGCAAGTGGCTATTCTCCCGAAGAGCCCGGCCGCTTCTCAAACAACAATTCCGGTGCGGTCGATATGACGGGAGCCGCCGGCGTCCATACAACCCTGGAGGATCTGGAGCGATGGGAAACCGTATTCTTCGATGCCAAATCAAACCTTGCGCCGCTCATCGCACGCATGCAGCAGGCTGCCACACTCGACAGTGGCCGGCCCGCCGCGCCAAAGGACATACCCGTGGAGTTCGGCCTCGGGCTTTGGCGCGAGCAGTGGGGCAAGCGGGCCATTGTGGAGCAGAGTGGCATTTGGGGAGGTTACCGTTCGGGGATCTATCGCATCCCCGACGAGCGCTTTTCCGTAATCTGCCTGTGCAACCGGTCCGATCCCGACCCGGAGCACCTGGCAAGGCAGGTCGCGGAGATCTTCTATCCGGATGTCAGGGAGGAGCCCCATGCGCCGTCCAAACCGGGCGATGCGGCGAAGACGGCCGAGCCCGCCATCGGCGCAGAAGAACTCAAAGAACTGGAAGGCAGCTACAGGTGCGACGAACTCGACGCTACCTACCGTCTGACGGTTCGCGACGGCAAATTGCACGCCGAGGTGGGGCACATAGATCTGACGCTGTCGCCGGAATCGAAAACCCGATTCCGCGGCGGTCCTCTGGTTTTCACTACTACAAAGGCCGGCCTGCAAATTGACATGGACAACCCGCTGTTTGCCATACACAATCTGCACCTGACCCGAGTGCCGTAAGGTGACCCGGCTTTTCGAGTTGCTCCGGGCGGGCGCCCGATAGCGGGCCACTCCGGCGCGGGGCGCGAATCGGGTATTGTAGGGTTGTGAAAGCCCTCGTCAAAAGCAAGAGCGAGCCGGGGCTGTGGCTCGACGATATCGCGCGGCCCGAGATTGGCATCAACGACGTCCTGATCCGCGTGCTGCGCACGGGAATCTGCGGCACCGACGTGCACATTTACCAGTGGGACGAGTGGGCGCGGCGGACCATACCGGTGCCCATGGCGGTGGGGCACGAGTTCGTGGGCCGGATCGTGGAGGTGGGCTCGAACGTCGCCGATTTCTTCCCCGGCGACCTGGTGAGCGGCGAGGGCCACGTCACCTGCGGGCGCTGCCGCAACTGCCTGGCGGGACGGCGCCACCTGTGCGCGCACACACAGGGCGTGGGCGTGGACCGGCCGGGCGCGTTCGCCGAGTACATCGCGCTGCCTATGACCAACCTGTGGCGGCATCACGAGTCGGTGCCGCTGGATGTGGCGGCGATCTTCGACCCCTTCGGCAACGCGGTGCATACGGCGCTGACCTGGCCGGTGCTGGGCGAGGACGTGCTGGTGACCGGCGCCGGGCCGATCGGCATCATGGCCGCGGCGGTGGCGCGGCACGCCGGGGCGCGCTTCACGGTGATCACCGATGTGAATCCCTACCGCCTGGAGTTGGCGCGGAAACTTGGCGTGACGCTGGCGGTGGACGTGCGCGAGACCACGCTGGAGGCGGTGCAGCAGCGGCTCGGCATGACGGAAGGCTTCGACGTGGGGCTGGAGATGTCGGGCAACCCGGCGGCCTTCCGCGACATGCTGGCGAACATGAGCCACGGGGCGCGCATCGCCATGCTGGGGATTCCGTCGCAGGAGGTGTCCATCGACTGGCGGACGGTGATTTTCAACATGCTCACCGTGAAGGGCATTTACGGGCGCGAGATGTACGAGACGTGGTACAAGATGACGGTGATGTTACAGTCGGGGCTGGACATCACGCCGGTAATTACTCATCGCCTGGAATATACGGAGTTCCAGGAAGGGTTCGAGGCGATGGCGTCGGGGCGATCGGGTAAGGTGATTCTGAATTGGGAGTAAGTCGCCACGAACTGGCAGGAAGAGGCTGGTACATGCTGGTACACAGACTGAATGTCGCCACAGCGGCGGCCGGGTTGTTTCTCGCCGCGACTTGCGTGTGCTCCCAGGAGCGGACGTGGACGGACCCCTCACCGCACCGTGTGCAATTCGTTCGTGTCGAAGGGGACGTGGAGCTCGAAGTGCTCGATTGGGGAGGGTCGGGGCGCCCGCTGGTGCTGCTTGCCGGATCTGGAAACTCCGCCCACATCTTTGACGATTTCGCCCCCAAGCTGACTGCCCTGTGCCACGTCTACGGCATTACCCGGCGCGGATACGGCGCATCCACCCATGCGGATTCCGGGTACGGCGCGGAACGGCTGGGCGACGATGTTCTGGCCGTCCTCGACTCCCTCCATCTCACCGCCCCGGTTCTGGCCGGCCACTCGCTCGGCGGTCATGAACTGACTGCGCTGGCCTCCGCGCACCCAAACCGGATTGCCGGGCTGGTCTACATGGATTCCACGGCCGACCCCGCGTTTGACTGGAAGCCCTACGGAGAACTGCGCAAGAAACTGCCACCCGCATACACATACCCACAGGCCACCCCGGAGGACCGCAAGTCTTTTCAGCGGTACAGGGACTGGCAGGAACGCGTCATCGGAATCGCTTTCCCGGAAGCGGATCTGCGCAACGTCTTCGCCGTGAACCCGGACGGCGCCATGGGCCCCTACAAGAGCACGGGAAGCGTGCCAAAGGCGATCTTCGAGGGCATGCGCAGTCCGGATTACTCGCGAATCCGGGTTCCCGTGCTCGCGTTCTTCAGCCTGCCGAAGGCCCTGGAAGTCCAGCTTCGGCTCCATCCGCCGGACAATGCGGAAGAGCGCAGCGCCATCGAGCAGGTATACGCGGCGGATGTGGACTACGTGAAGAGATCGATTGCAAGGCTGCGGGCTGGCGTGCCGGACGCCCGCGTGGTCGAGCTGGTTGGGGCGAACCACTACATTTTTCTGTCCAACGAGCCGGAGGTGCTGGGCGGGATTCGGGCGTTCCTGTTGCGGCTCACTGACCCGCCGGATGCCCATTAAGTAACTCGCCTTTTTCCAGATGGCACGTGCGCGTGGCGAATTGCGCGGCGTGCGGGTCGTGCGTGACCATGACGATGGTCTTGCCGAATTCCTTATTCAGCTTGGAGAGAATGGTGAGGACTTCCAGCGCGGAGCCTGCGTCGAGGTTGCCGGTGGGCTCGTCGGCCAGGATCAGGGCGGGGTCGGTGACGATGGCGCGGGCCATGGCGACGCGCTGCTCCTGGCCGCCGGAAAGCTGGCGCGGGAAGTGGTTCAGGCGGTCGCCCAGGCCTACCAGTTTGAGCGCGGTGGTGGCGTGCTCGAGGCGCTCGGCCTTTTTCAGGTTGGTCAGCTTGAGGGGCAGCTCCACGTTTTCGAGCGCGGTTAGCACAGGAATCAGGTTGAATTGCTGGAAGATGAAGCCGACGTTCTCGTTGCGCCAGTGGGCGATCTGGCGGTCGCTCAGCTCGGTCAGCTTGTGGCCCAGCACGCGTATGTCGCCGGCGGTGGGGCGGTCCATGGCGGCCACCAGGTGCAGCAGCGTGGACTTGCCGGAGCCGGACGGGCCCATCAGCGCGACGAACTCGCCCTGATCCACTTCGAGCGAGACGTCCTTGAGCGCGATGACGTGAAACTCGTCGCGCAGGAACTCCTTGGTCAGGTTGCGGGTCTGGATTACGGCTTCGCTCATGGTTCAATCCTTCTGGCGGATTCGGTCGCCGTCCTTCAATCCGGCGGGCGGGGCGGGGATCAGGTCCTCGCCTCCGATCAGGCCGTCTTCAATGCGGACGCTGGCTCCACTGGTGGCGCCGGTTTTCACCGGGCGGCGCACGGCGCGGCCGTCGAGCATTACGAACACCGCACCCTCGCGGACGGCCGAGGCTGGGATCATGACAACCGGCTTGGGCGGCGGGCCGCCGCGCCCGGCGGGCTCGGGCCTGGCGTCGGAGAGGAACGCCACCGATGCGTTCATCTCCGGCCGCAGGTAATCGTCGGGCTTCACCACCTTGACCTTGATCTGCACGGTGGCTTTCTGGCGGTTGGCCTCGGGGGAGATCTCCTTGATGAAGCCCTCGTACTTGCGATCGGGGAAGGCGTCGGTGGAGACGGTGCCGCGCTGGGCGGCGTGGAGTTTGGCGAAATCGTTCTGGCTGATGTCGAGCTCCACTTCCAGATCGTTGAGGTCGGCGATGGAAACCACATAGCCTTTGGCGCCGCGGTCGCCCACGAAGCTGGTGGTAACGAACTCGCCCTTCTCGACGGCGCGCTCCAGAATGGTGCCGGTGATGGGGGCGCGGATGATGGTGTTGGCCAGGTTGGTTTCGGCGTAGTTGAGCGCGCCGCGGGCCTGATCGACGGCGCCGCGCAGGGATTCGATCTCCTCCTGCCGCGGGCCGATGCGCACCAGTTCGTAGGCCTTGCGCAGGGAATCCACTCTGTGAATGGCGCCGTCGTAGCGCGCCTGGGCGTCGTCGACGGATTGCTGCGGGGTGAGCTTCTCCTGCACCAGTCTGCGGGAACGTTCGAGGGTGACGCGGGCGTTGTCGAGGTCGGCCTGGGCGGCGTTCAGATTAGCCAGCGCCTGGGCGATCTCCTCGGGGCGGGAGCCGTGGTTGGCTTCGTCCAGCTTGGCCTGCAGGTTGGCAAGCTGGCCTCTGGCCTGCAAAAGCTGGGCCTGGTACTCGTCGTCTTCCAGGCGCACCAGCACCTGGCCCTCGCGCACGTGGTCGCCCTTATCGACGCCGATCCAGTTCACCTTGCCGATGACCTTGGCGGCGAGTTCGATCTTGTGCGCGGCCACGATGTAGCCGGTGGCGTTGAGCACCACGCCCTCGGGGGCGGCGGCGGCGCTGATGGCCTGCACGCGGACGGTGGTCACCTCGGTCGCCGATGAGTGTCCGACGATCACAAATCTGTAGCCCAAATACAACAGCAGAGCGATGGCGCCGGCGATCCACCACAGCGCCGAGCCGCGCCGTCCTCCCGCCGGGCGGCGGCTGGAGCGGTCGATTTGCAGGTTCTTGAGTTCCGCGTCCATATGGATGTCAGACCGCCCGCAGGGCGGTGAGGATTTCCTTTCGCGCGGCCATGCGCGCCGGCAGGAGGCCGCCCACGGCCCCCAGAATCAAAGCGAAGGCCAGGCCCACGCCCATGATGGCCGGCGTCACGGTGAACCGGAACGCCATGGTGGCGAAATTGGAGCCCACCTGGGTGCTGTAGCCGTTCAGCAGGAGCAGCGCCAGCAGGCATCCCGTGACGCCTCCCAGCAGCGAGAGCAGCACCGATTCCAGCAGGAAGCTCAGCATGATGCTGGCCGGCGAAAAGCCCAGCACGCGCAAAGTGCCGATTTCGCGGGAGCGGCGTGCGACGGCGGCGTACATGGTATTCATGGCGGCGAAACTGCTGCCCACGGCCATGATGATGGCGACGAAGATGCCCACGTCGCGGATGGGCGTGCCGCTGCCGGTCTGCCTGTCGTAGTATTCCTGTTCGCCGACGGCGGTCATGTTGAGCCGCTGGTCGTTGTTGATGTCGTTGACGAGCGCCTTGGCGGTGACCGCGTCGGTGGCTCTCACGGTGGCGGAGCTGAGAATCTCGATGCGTTGCAGGTCGCTGGAGATCTGGTTCAGGTCGCCCCAGACTTCGCTGTCGGTCGAGCCGCCGCCGGAGTCCATGATGCCGACGCACACCCAATCGCCGCGGCCCAGGCGGATCTTGTTGCCGATGTGGGCGCTGGCGTGCTGGAGGGAGAGCAGCTTGCCCACCACCACCTCGCGCTGTCCGGGCCGATACCAGCGGCCGCTCACGATATGCACGGCGGGGCGCATCTGGCGCCCGACTTCGAGCAGGGCGCGCACATTGACGTTGACTTCCGAACCTTCCTCGACGGCCCCCAGGTTGGCGATGGTCACCAGTTCCAGAGAGGCCAGCGGCAGGCCGTCCGGGCCGGTGGCGATACCCTGTTTGAATTTGAGGTCCTGAAACTGGGCGCGGGCGAAGTTGCTCACCAGTTCGCTGTCGGCGCCCTGGCGGAGCACGATGATGCGCAGCGGATCGCCGGAAGCCGTCAGGGTCACGCGCAGGCCGTTGACCAGGGCCAGGATTGCCAGCAGGGTGGCCACGGTGAGCGCGATGCCGAGCGCGGTCATGATGGTGGTGGTCTTCCGCACCACCAGGTTTCGCAGGTTGTAAGCGATGGGGATGGCCATGGGATTAGTCGCTGCTCCGCAGCGCCTCGACGATGGGGAGGCGCGAGGCTCCGGCGGCGGGCACCAGGGAGCTGACCACGCCGATGGCCGCCGCGATGGCGATGCAGACGGCCGCCACCGGCACTTCGATCAGGGGCAGGGCGGGGAGGAAGCCGCCGAACGGGCTCTTGGCCACCACCTGCATGAGCAGGGTGGAGATGAGATAGCCGATCGCGCCGCCGGCCACCGAGAGGGCGCAGGCTTCGCCCAGGATCAATCCCAGCACCGCCGCGGGGGTGAAGCCGAGGGTCTTGAGCACGCCGATTTCGCGCACGCGCTCGCGCACGCTCATCGCCATGGTGTTGGCCGAGACCAGCAGGATGGTGAACATGACGGCTGCCGAGATGGCGATCATATACATTTTGACGTTGCCCAGCAGGGAGAGGAAGCCGACCGTGAAGGCCTGCTCGCTCTCGGTTTTGGTCTGAGCGGTGGAGTTGTGAAACTCGTCGTCGATGGCCTGGGCGACGCGGGCGGAATGGGCCGGGTCGTCAATGCGGACGTAGTACATGCCGACGAAGCCGCGGCGGCGCTCGGACATGGATTGTTCCAGGTACTCGCGGTCGAAGTACATGACCTGGCTGGAGCGCGGGCTATCGAAGATGCCGCGGATGGTGAACTCGAAATCGCCGGGGAAGATGTCGCCCTTGATGGGGAGGCGGTCGCCCACCTTAAGGTTCAGGCCGCTGGCCACGTCGCGCCCGATGACGCAGGCCGAGCGCTCGCGCAGGAAGGCCTTCTTCTGGTCTTCGGGGATTTGAAACTCGCCGAAGACCTGGAAGAGCTTTTCCTTGTCGACAGCGAAGCGGGCGAACATGTTCTTGGGATTGCGCGAGTCCTTGTAAACGCCCGAAAACCAGTTGGCGTACATCGCCTGGCGGACGCCGGGGATGCGCTGGATGCGGTCGCGATAGGAGAGCGGGATGGCCACGGCGATGGAGATACGGTTGCGGACCACCAGGCGGACCGCCTCGTCGGGGGCGGGCGCGCCCATGTAGAAGGCGTGGTACATGGAAACCACCACGCCCAGGAGGCACATGGAGACGCCGATGCTGGCTACCGTCAGGGTGGTGCGGCGGCGGTTTCGCCAGCAGTTTTTGAGGATCAACGGCAGATACCGCATGGGAATACGTAGTATAGCGGCTGGCGGCGGGCCTGATTGGCGCGGCTCGACGAACCGCGCGCAGGGGCCGACGAACGGTGGCGGGGGGCCGATGGGAGGGGGGGAGTACGTCGGTTTCGGGGCATTCGGGCTGGATGGCGGGCGGATTGGGTGGAAACACCCCCCCGGCGGTGGGGGTTATCGGGCTTGGACGGGCTGGGGGTGTTCAGGAAACCCCGCTGGAGGCCGATAAGAGAGTTGTGGATCGGACCGTCAATGTAACCACGGAATTGCATTCGCTCGCTACAGCCACGGGCGGGGGCGTCGAGCCGAACGCCCCTGAGCCGCGGCCTCCACGCCTGCGGGTTCTGGTGGCGGAGGATAACCCGGTATTCCTGACGATGCTGCGCAACATTCTGGTGAAGTGGGAGTACGATGCGGTGACGGCGCGGGACGGGGATGAGGCCTGGAAGATTCTCCAGTCGGAGAACTCGCCGCAACTGGCGATTCTGGATTGGATGATGCCGGGGATGGATGGCCCGGAAGTGTGCCGCCGGGTGCGCGAGGCCAAACGCGAACCTTATGTGTATATCGTGCTGCTGACGGCACGGACGGAATCGCGGGACCTGGTGGAAGGCATGGACGCGGGGGCCGACGACTACCTCACCAAGCCCTTCCGGAATCACGAGTTGCGGGTGCGGCTGCGGGCGGGCCGGCGCATCCTGGACCTGCAGGAAGACCTGCTGCGGACGCGCGAAGCCCTGCGCGTGCAGGCCACCCACGACGCGCTGACCGGCCTCTTCAACCGCGCGGCCATTCTGGACATCCTCCGCAACGAACTGGCGCGCAGCGGCCGCGAAGGCCAGCCGCTGGCCGTGCTGCTGGGCGATCTGGACCACTTCAAGCGGGTTAACGACACCTACGGCCACTTCGCCGGCGACGCCGTGCTGCGGCAAAGCGCGGTGCGCATGAAGTCGGCCCTGCGGCGCTACGACGCGGTGGGGCGCTATGGCGGCGAGGAGTTCCTCATGGTGCTTCCGGGATGCGAGGGAATCTCGGCCTGCGGCCAGGCCGAACGCATCCGCGAGGCCATGGCGGGCTCGACCATGGAAAGCGATAACCACCGCCTGCAGGTCACCTGCAGCATCGGCGTGGCCTACCGCGAAAAGCCCGTTCCCGAGGACGCCGATGCGCTGGTCGGCGAGGCCGATACCGCCCTCTACGTCGCCAAAAACCTGGGGCGCAATCAGGTTGCTGCCTTCGCCGCTCAACCCGTCTGACCGCTCAGCCTTTCGTCTCCAGTGCCGCCAGACGCCGCTTGATCTCGCTCAACTCCGCGCGCAGCTCCGGCAGCCGCCCCAGCCAGGCAAGCTGCTCCAGATGCTTGCGCAGCGGCCGCGCCGGCGTCCCCCACACCGTCTCCCCGGAATGCACGATCTTCGACGTCAACACCCCGCACCCCGACCCCAGCACCGCCCGCGACTCGATCCGGGCCTTGTCGCCCACGCCCACCTGCCCGCCGATTATGGCGTGGTCTTCCACCACCACCCCGCCCGAAAAACCGGTCTGTGCCGCCACCACCACGTGCCGTCCGATGCGGCAGTTGTGGGCCACGTGGACCATGTTGTCGAGTTTGGTGCCTTCGCCGATGGAGGTGACGCCCATGGTGGCGCGGTCCACGCAGGAGTTGGCGCCGATCTCCACGAAATCGCCGATCTCGACGCGGCCCACCTGCGGGAATTTGTGCCAGCGGTCGCCCTCCGGGACGTAGCCGAAGCCGTCGGCGCCGATCACCACGCCGGCATGGAGGATGGTGCCGCGGCCGATATCGACGTTGTCATACACCGTCACGTTGGGGTGGAGCACCGAGCCCTCGCCGATCACCACGCGCTTGCCCACCACCGAGCCGGCACCGATCGAGGTGGCCACGCCGATGCGCGAGCCGTCGCCGATGACGGCGTGCGGACCCACCCAGACCATGGCGCCGAGGGTTACCTCCTGACCGATGACCGCGGTGGGGTGGACTCCGGGTTTGATCTCGGCGGTGGGGTACAACCGGCTCATGGCGCGGGCGAAGGCGGTGCGCGGCACGGGGACGCGGATCACCGTGCGGTAGCTGGGGCTGGGCCAATCCAGAGTTACCAGCAGGCATCCGGCCGCCGAGTCCCCGGCCTGGGAGGCGGCCCGGTGAGTGCCCACAAACGCGATTTCGGCGGCGCCGGCGGTCTCCAGAGGGGCGGCGCCCTGCAAGTCCTTTTCGCCGTCACCCTCGAAGGTGGCGCCCAGCCACTCGGCCAATTCGCGAACGCGCATGGGTTGATTGTAACGCCGCGGCCGGCGCGGGCGGGGCGCCCGGGCACGAACCGAGCGCTTGGCACAACCGGCGCCCTGTGGATGCGCGCGGCGGCGGCGAGGGCCTGGCGTCCTACCAGCCCGAGGGGGAGCGCCGGGTCGAAACCGCGGCGTGAGGATCTTCACATCGTTTTCGTCTTGGGCCGATCCCAACCCCCGGCCACCGCCGCCGTCCTTATAGAATGTCTGAAGGGGATATTTCCGCCCGGGGGCCAGCGCCACATTTTTCGAACCGGCGCCCCGCCCCGTACGTAGATGATTTAAAAGAAGACTCGAGGTCTCAACCGCATATGTCTCGTATCCAATCCGTTGTTGCCATTCTGCTGTGCCTCACGATGTGTTTGCCAGGCTTCGGCCAGATCCAGGGAGTGACTGCCGAGACCGGCCACGGTTTCGTTTATGGCCTGACCCGGAATTATCGCGTCCGGCCGGTGGCGGAGGTGAGTTTCGCGGACTCCCAGCGCATCGAGCAACTGATGCGCGCCGGTACCATTTACCTGTCCCTGCGCGACGCCATCGCGCTTGCCCTGGAGAACAACCTGGATATCGAGAGCGTCCGCTACAGCCCCAAGCTGGCGCGGGCCGACCTGCTGCGCGCCAGCGCCGGACAGTTGATTCGCAGCGTCTCCACGAATATCAGCACGGGCCCCAGTTCGGCTTCCCTCAGCGTGCTGGGAGGCGCCACGGCGGTGAACAATACCACCGGATCGGGCGGCTCCTCCAGCAGCAACAGCGGCGTGCTCAGCGGTTTGAACTTTCAATTGGCGGGCTCGGCCATTCCCAACGTCGACCCCGGATTCTACGCCCAGTTTGGCTTCGGCCACTCGACCCAGATCGAGACCTCCACGTACTACACCGGGACCTCCTCGCTGGTGTCCTCGCAGAAGAACCTGATCTACGGCATTCAGCAGGGTTTCTGGACCGGAACCACCGTGCAGTTGTACACGCAGAGCGTGTTCGGGTTCAACCAGAATGCCACCACCGCGCAGTTCAACCCGGTGGACAACGGGAGCCTGAACCTGAGCATTACCCAGAACCTGCTCAACGGCTTCGGCCTGGCGGTCAACAAGCGCGCCTACCACAAGGCGGTGAATAACCTCCGGGCCAACGACCTGTCCTTCAAGCAGCAGGTGATCGCCACCGTGTCCAGCGTGGTCAACCTGTACTGGGACCTGGTGACCTACAACGATGACCTGAAGGTCCAGCGCGAGACCCTGCGCCTGGACACGCAGCTTTACGAGGACAACCGGAAGCGGGCGGATTTGGGCGCCATCGCTCCCATCGACACCATCCAGGCCGAAGCCGAGATGAAGGCCCAGCAGCAGAACGTCATCGCTCAGGAATCGCAGGTCTTGCAGCAGGAGATGATCCTGAAGAGCGTGCTGACCCGCAATGGGCTGGACAATCCGCTGGTGGTGGGGGCGCGCATCGTGCCCACGGACCATATCGAAGTGCCGGAGCAGGATGCGCTGATGCCGGTGCAGGACCTGATCGCCGAGGCCGTCAAGAGCCGGCCCGAGGTGGAACAGAACCAGATCGCCCTGGAGAACGCGCGCCTGGACCTGCTGGGCGTGAAGAATAACGTCCGGCCCACCCTGCAGGCGGTGGTCAACCTCTCCAACGCCGGGCAGGCGGGCACTGCGATCCCGGCCAACGCCGGACCGCTGGGCATCAACTCTTACCTCGCGGGCGGCTACGGCACGGTGCTGAGCCAGGTTTTCGGGCGGAACTTTCCGAGCTACAGCGCCAGCATCGCCCTGAATATCCCCATTCGCAACCGCGCCAACCAGGCCGACCTGATCACCAGTGAGCTGAACTACCGCCAGTCGCAGATCGCGGACCGGCAATTGCAGAACAGCATCAAGCTGAATGTGCTGAATGCCTGGACGCAACTGCGCAACACGCGGGCGGCGTACGAGACCAGCATCGTGGCGCGCAAGCTGCAGGACGAGACGCTGGCGGGCCAGCGGCGCCGCTACGAGTTGGGCACGGCCACTATCCTGGATGTGGTGACCGCGCAGCGCGACGACACCACGCGCCAGCTCTCCGAAGTGGACGCGCGCAATCAATACCAGCGCGCGCGCGCCACCCTGCAGCAGATCGAGGGCAAGACGCTCGACGCCTACGGCGTGGACCTGGACGAGGCGCGCACCGGCCAGGTGAAGCGCGCCGCGGATGCGCTGCCGCCGGGAGACGGGCACTAGTAATGTGACCGACCGCTTGGTTTGGTGCTATCGCGATACCGCTCGCTTACGCTAGCGGCTCCGTTCGGAGCCCCGACCGTGAGGGAGGGGGTTTCCCGGAATGGCACCGGATCACGCGGTCGAAGACCTGGCCCAGCGCCTGTTTCGAGCGGGCCTTCCGGCCCAGACCGGGCTCACAAGCCCCCGGCATGTGGCGGTTCGCCACGTCCGCCCGTCTTCGCCGGCAACCGGATTAAAACGTCAGCTTCAATAGACCGGCCGCGTCCGCCGTGGCGCCTGTGCCGCTGGGCGCGATCGCCACGCTATTGCCTGCGGCGCCCGCCTGTACCGAGTAGGCGTACGATTGGCCGGGTCCGAGGCCCGTGACCACCACCGTGTGCACGCCCGTGGGAGCGGGCAGGGCGGTTCCGGTGAAGGCCGCCGTCCGGCTGACCGGGAAGTAGACGGCAGAGCTGCCAAACGCCGCGCCGTCGAAGGCGGTGCCCGCGGTGCTTTGCACGTAGGCGGCCGGAATCATCGGCGCGCCGGCATCGGCGCCCTGCAGCACGTGCAGGAAGCGGGTGTCGGTGGGGTTGGCGGGATCCTGAACGGTCAGGATGAACTGCGCCGGTTCCAACTCGCCGACCGTCGTCAACAGGCTGGCGCCGTTGGCCGCCGCGATGGCGGAACTGGCCGGCAGCAGGCTTTGGATGAAGAGCTGCTGACCGCTCGGGAGCGTTTCGATGGCGGTGTGGCCGCTGATGACCGGGCTGGTGACCAGCGACGCGTTCCAGCGCTTGAAGAGGTTGCCCACCGAGCTGGTGGCGCGGTCGTAGACCACGATGGTGTCGTTGTTGAGCCAGAGGATGGAGCGGGTGGCCTGGGTGATGTCATCGATGGTGGCGGTGGGGTTCCAGGGATTGATCGCCTTGTTGTACAGGTTGGTCATGTCGGTGGCGGCGTAGACATAGCCTGGACCGTTGCTGAAGGCCGTTGCCGGATCGCCGCCATTATCGGCCAGCCACCATTGGCCGCCGGTGGCCAGAGTGGCCGTCTCGAACCAATCGATGAGCGCGCCCGGGTTGCCGTCCGGGCTGGTGTTCTGCAGGTCGAGCGAGTTGTGGTAATGCGGGGTCTGGCCGTTCCAGTTGTTGTCGTAATTGGTCATCCCCTTCGTCAGCCACTCCCCCTTGCGGTAGAGTTCGAACTGGCCGGCGTCGCCCTGCTGGTGGTTGATGGACTCCCAGCTTGCGCGGTAGGTGAACATGGTGCCGGTCGGGGTCCAGTCGCTGTGGGCCACCAGGCGGCCCTGGTTGGGATCGACGAAGATGTTCGGGTAGGCGGGCCGGGGGTCGGGGATGGAGGCCGGGTTGACCGAGGGCGGGATCAGCAGGAAGTAGAGGATCGACTGCAGGGGGCCCCATCCCGCCAGATCGTTGATCGCGGTGTACACCTGCGCGGCGCCGCCGGAGGCGACGTTGTAGCCGAACCAGATGGCTTCGTTCAGGTGGGCGGTGCTGCCCTGCGCCTGTTCCAGCAGGGCGATCAAGGCAGGTGCGTCCATGTTGTCGGGGGTGACGTAGAAGCGCAGCATATCGCCGTAGCTGGCGTACTGATAGACGTCTCCCAGGTACGGCTCGCTGGCCGGGACGAACGGAACGGGAGTCAGCGACGCGGTCATCGCCTCGACGAAGCGGCCCCACACGGGCGCGGTGAGCAGGCCGATCTGCGGACCGGTGTAGCCGGCGTAGGCCGGGTTGTTGAAGCCCGCGGTCTGGAGCGCGAGCAGCCCGCCCAGCAGGTTGGCGTAGGACTCGCCGTACAGCATGCCCTCCGGGGGCAGGCCGCCGCTGGCGAGGCCGAAGCCCGCGCCGCCTCCGGGGATGCCATACTGCGCGGCCACCGTGGGGCCGTCCTGATACATGGCGTACTGCTGATACATCCAGGCTCCGAGCGCGTCGCTCAGGTAGCTGCGAATCGAGTTGCCCAGATTCGAGGCCGGCAGGCCGGCGTTGACGGCCGGGTCGTCGGAGGGATCGATGGCCAGCGCCATCAGCTCCAGCAAGCGGGCGTGGCCGGTGTAATAGTTGTTGGCGGCCATGCGATAGGGCAGATTGCCGGGTAACAACTGGGGGCTGTTGTACACGCCCACCGCTTGCGGGCTGTCGCCACCGGTCGTGCTGGCCGTGAGGCATTGTTTGGCCCAGACCAGGAACGCGTTGCGGATGATCAGCTTGTCGCTGGCGGAGAGAATCGGGTTGCCGCTGGCATCGGTTGCGTTGTAGATCCAATCCACCGCCAGTGCCCAGTCCTGGCCGGCTTCGTTGGCGCGATTGTAGACGGCGAACATGGGGTCGCGGAAGGGCAGCCCGCTACTGACGCCGAGCGCCGCCTGTTTGAAGGCGTACATCAGCATGTTGCGCGCCATCTGCGCGTACTGGATGCGGCTGGCGGGGCTGGGATCGATCAACGAGTGGAAGGCCAGGACCATGGCGTAGCCTTCGGTGGGGTAGCCGGTATAGCCTTGCGTGTCGCCCGGGTCGGGGTAATTAGGAT
>Ga0265323_10000901_pt1 | contig 15723 bp, 18 predicted proteins | sample 41225metaG_FD_193580 | JGI IMG/M metagenome (GOLD analysis project Ga0265323, IMG submission 193580) | Rhizosphere microbial communities from Carex aquatilis grown in University of Washington, Seatle, WA, United States - 4-12-25 metaG | ecosystem: Host-associated > Plants > Roots > Rhizosphere...
ACTTGCTTCCGTTACTACGAGGTTACTAACTCTCGCCATCCGTTCCGTTACAATGGCCTCAGACGCGGCCGCTCTTCAGGGCGCCGTCTGGGGGGATTCAGTGATCGCATACCGGCTTGTCTGGTGCGAGTTGGCGCTCGCCTGGGCCGTCTGGTGGTACGTGCCGGCGTTTCGCGCGCCCCACCGCCAGAAGCGCCCATCCATTACCGCTCGCGGCCCCACGCTGCTCGGCCTGGTCTTCGAAGTCTCGGCATACGGCCTGGCGGTTTGGATGCGCCAGCCCGCCGCCGGCATCGCCTGGCCGCGTCTGCTGGTGGCTGCACTCGCCGCACCGCTTGGAGTGGCCACGATGTGGACCGCCGTGGCGCACCTGGGCCGGCAGTTCCGCATCAACGCCGGGCTTTACGCGGACCATGAACTGGTCTCCACCGGCCCGTATGCGGTGATCCGCCACCCGATTTATGCATCCATGTTACTCATGCTGATCGCCACCGCAGCGCTGCTGACGCGCCCGGCGTGGGCCCTGGCGGCGATGGCCTTGTTCGTCACCGGAACGGAAATCCGCGTGCGCGCCGAAGACCGCCTGCTGGCCTCGCGCTTCGGGGACCGGTTCGCGGCCTACCGGCGCGAGGTGGCGGCTTACATCCCGTTCGTGCGGTGACGAGGCGGACCTGTTACTCCAGCAAACCAAGGCCGCTCATCGCGGCGATTGCGGCGCCCGGAGCGCACTGCAACAGCAGATGCGGCGCCGGAACCATCACTACTTCGCTGCACGCCGAGAGGCGGCGCCTCAGCAACCGGTCCCTCTCCGCGACGAGACAGACCATGCGAACCCGGCAAGCCATTGCCGCGCCCGTACTATCGTCCCTCAGCGCCTCCCGCATGCGGGCGGCCAGCACACTGGGCCTCACCAGTCCGATGGCCGCTTGCAACGCGGCAACTGTCTCCGATGGCGTGGCCGCATCCATCAGCAGCCACCGGAGAGCCCAGCGGGGCGGCCGCAGCCGGAAAACCGCCTTCCAGGGGAGCCGCGCGATCCACCCTCCCCACCTGCCCAGCGGGCGCGAGACAAAGCTCGCCACCAGCACCATGGCGCGAAGATCCCCCACCGGCCGTGCAGCCAGGCGGACAGCCACCGGTCCGGAGTACGATTCGGCGACGATGATATAAGGTTGGCTGGGAGGTAACTGGCCACGCACGCGATCCGCGAGCTGGTCGTAAGTGAGATGGACGCCAGGTGGATAACTTACCGTCTGCGCTTCAACGCGAGGCGGCAATTCTCTGACAAACGGCTCGAACAACCTGCCGGTTCCGTCCATGCCGGGAAGGAGCACGGCAAGCACGATAATCCTACTTCAGGATCTCGTCCAGGTCGACGGTGCCGCCGCCCGGAAGCTCAGAGAGAAACTGGCCCGAGCGCATTTCGGCCGCACCGGTAGTGTAAATCCAAACGTGCTTCCGCGCGGGATACACCACCCAGACTTCCCGCGCTCCGTTGCGCGAGTACTCCTCGATCTTGCCATCCACGTGGTCGGCGGTCTTGTCGCCGGAGATCGCCTCCACCGCCAGAGCGGGCGAGCCCAGATAGTAGTCGTCCGCCGGCTGGCCGGAGTGTGTGATGCTGACGCCGGGACGCAACCAACTGTGGTCTCCCATGCGATAGCCCATCTCGATGTAGACCTTGCCCAGCGCCCCGGCGCCGCCACAAGCGCGGGCCTCCAACAGCAGGATCTTCAGACGCTCATACAGCCGGTGGACAATATCGGCGTGCTTCAATTTCGGCGGCGGCAATTCCAGCACCTCCCCTCGCAGACGCTCCAGTTTGCCGGGCTGATCCGGCAGCCGTTCGAACTCCGCGAACGTCATGCGCGCCACGGTGGTGCCGGTCATGGATCTCGCCTCTCTTACTACACCCGTCTCAGCCCGCCAGGATCTTATCCGCCGCGGCCCGGCCCATGCGGATGCAGTCCGGGATACCGATCCCCTGGTACGCGTTCCCCGCCAGATGCAAACCCGCAATCGCCGCGGTGCGCTCCTCCATCTCTCGCAAACGGGCCGGATGCCCCACCGTGTACTGCGCCATCGAGCGCGGCCAGCGGGAGATGCGGCAAAACCGCGCCGGCGCGGTCACTTGAGCGATCTCGCGCAACTCCTCCGTCACCGCTGCCGCCACCCTCTCGTCAGATTCCTCCAGCACGGCCGCGTCGTCGCGTCCGCCCAGGAAGCAGCGCGCCACCACCTTGCCCTCCGGCACGCGGTGCGAAAACTTGGTGCCCACCCAGGTGCACGCCACCAGGCGGCGGCGCTCCTTGCGCGGCACCAGGAATCCGAATCCACGCGGCAGGCGCGCGAAATCGCGGGCATCGTAGCCGAGCGCCACGGTCATGGATGAAGTGTAAGGCACCGTAGCCAGCAGCTCCGCCAGGCGCCCGTCCACGCCGCCCAGCAGTGCCGAGGCGCTGTGCGCCTCGCAGGCCATCACCACGCGGCCGGCTTCCAGCCAATCCCCCGCCACACGAACGCGGAACCCTGCGCCAGTGCGCTCCACCGCTTCGGCCCGCGCGTGCAGCACTTCCGCCGTGGAGTGAATTGCGTCTGCCACGCCGTCCACCATTTGCCCCAACCCGCCGCGCAGCGTGCGGAACAAGGGAGGCGCCGGCTGATTCGAGCGGGCGCGCGCCGCCCGGGCACGTTCCGCCAGCACGCCGCGCGTCAGGCTGCCGTAGCGGCCGGCCAGCTCGACGAACCGCGGCAGCACGCTGGAGACGCTCAGTTCGCTGGGGTTTCCGCCGTAGACGCCGGAGAGCAGCGGCTCGGCCAGGTAATCCAGCGCCTCGCGCCCGTAATGCTCTTCGATGAACTCGGCCACCGACCGGTCGCCGGCCGCCGGGCGCGGCGTGCGCAGCAACTCGAGACCCATGCGAATCTTGGTGCGCAGGCCGACCAGCCGCGTCCCGAGCAGCGGCAGAATCCGCGTGGGAACCATCATCATCAGCCCGTCGGGCAGAGCCACCAGGCGGCCGCGCTTGCGCACGAAGGTGACGCGGAGGTGGTCGCTCGATCCGATCACCTGGTCCGCCAGCCCCAGGTCGCGGATCAACTCGAGCGCCGCCGGCTTTGCCGATAAGAAGCTGTCCGGGCCGGCCTCGATCGTGCAGCCTTCCACGCGCTCCGTCTGGATCACGCCGCCCAGGCGCGGCCGCGATTCGACGATGGTGGATGCAGCGCCACCCTTCGCCAGATAGTAGGCCGCCGAGAGCCCCGCGATGCCTCCGCCGATGATGACTACGCGAATAGGACTCTCCGGGCCACCGCGGCCAGCGCCCGCGTAAACATGGGCGAACCGTTCAACGACTCGGGCCGCTCCACCCGGATTCCGCGCGCGGCGGCGTATTCGCGAAACCCGATGTCGATGTCGTAGAGCACTTCCACGTGGTCGCAGACGAACCCGATCGGGTCCACTACCACTTCGCGCACTCCCTCGGCGGCGTAGCGGTCCAGGCAGGATTCCACCGCGGGCCCCAGCCATTTGCCGGCGATCGCGCCCTGGCTCTGGAATGCGAAATCCCACTCCGCCAGTCCCGCCCGCCGGGCCACGGCTTCGGCGGTGGCTCGCGTCTCCCGTTCGTATGGATCGCCCGCCGCCAGCGCAGCCTCCGGCAGGCTGTGCGCCGTGAACAGTACCCGCTTGCCCGGTCCTAACAGCGGCATCAGGCGTTCGGCGAACGCCTCGATCAGCAGCGGCTCGTCGTGAAAGCTGGTGGCCCAGACGATTTCCGCCCTCACTCCGGCTTCGCGCGCCGCTTCCCCGGTGCGCCGGACGTACAACCCCACGCTCAACTCGGAGTATTGCGGCGCCAGGCACAGCGCCGCCAGCCGGTCGATGCCGGCCGCGTGAACCGCGTCCATGGTCTCGCGGATGAAGGGATTCCAGTTGCGCATGCCGAAGAACACCGGAATGCCCAGCAGGCACTGCAGCGCTTCGGCCTGCGTGCGCGTCCATGCCAGCAGCGGCGACGAGCCGCCAATAGCCTGAAAGCGGCGGCGGACTTCCCCCAGCAACTCGGGAGAGCCCGGCCGTCCGCCGCGGACCAACGAAAGATAACTCTCCACGTCCTCTACGCGCTCCGGCGCGCCGTGCGCCAGCAGCAGGACGGCGGAGGTCACGGACGGAATTCCCGCACCATCTCCACCACCGCCTTCACGTTCTCCACCGGGGTCTCGGGCAGGATGCCATGGCCCAGGTTGAAGATGTGCCCGGGCCGCGCCCCGGTGCGTTTCAGCAGTTCGTGGACCTTGGCGCGCAGTTCGTGGAGCGGGGCGAACAAAGCCACCGGGTCCAGGTTGCCCTGAATGGCGGAGCGGTAGCTCACGTCCATCCAGGCCTGGTCGATATTCATGCGCCAGTCCACGCCCATCACGTCGCCGCCGGCCGCGTGCAGTTCCTTGAAGAAGCCGGATGCGCCGGTGCCGAAATGGATCACCGGAGCCCCGGTGGAGCGGATGCGTTCGATGAGCGCGCGCGAATACGGCGCGGCGAAGCGCACGTAATCGTCCGACCCGAGCGTGCCCACCCAACTGTCGAACACCTGAATGGCGCGCGCGCCCGAGGCCACCTGAAGGTGCGCGAACGGCGCCAGCACATCGACGATCTTGCCCATCAGCCTGCGCCACAGCGTTTCGTCGCTGTACATCAACTTCTTGGTGCGGATGAAATTGCGCGACGCGCCGCCTTCGATCATGTAACTGGCCATGGTGAAGGGGGCGCCCACGAATCCGATCACCGGCGCCTTACCCGCCAGCGCCCGCACCACCTGCTGGATGGCCTCGCCCACGAAGCCCAGGTCGTCGGTGTTAGCGGTGGACAGCGAATCCACGTCGTCGGATGTACGAACCGGGTTGTCGATCGCCGGGCCCTCACCGGAGGCGTAACGCAGCTTCAGCCCCATGGGGAGCACGGGGAGCAGCAGATCCGAGAAGATGATGGCAGCGTCCACGTCCAGCACTTCCATGGGCTGAAGGGTCACCGCGGCGGCCAGGTCGGGCCGCTGGCAGATTTCCAGAATCCCGTGCTTCTCGCGGATCTGGCGGTACTGTTTCATGTAGCGTCCCGCCTGCCGCATGAACCATACCGGTCTCACATCCGTGGGGCGCCGCCGGCAGGCGTCCAGGAAACGGCTGGTCATTGGAGCCACGCGCATGGCTGATCCGTCCTGTCTTCGCAAAAGAACACTCGATATTCCTTTGGCTTATGTTGCGCCGCCCAGCGGCGGCCGTTCACGAAGTAGGGTTTCGCCCATACCTCGCTATCAATTGTTCGACGTGCGATTACCGAAACCGCCACGCTGCCCCGCGCGGGATATCCCGTCCGCGGGTCCATAATGTGGGCGTAGGTGCGTCCTTCCGCCCGGAAAAACTTCTCGTAACTCCCCGAGGTCGATAGCGACTCGTCCTTCAGAAATACCTTGGCCGCGGCCCGATCCTGGTTCCAGGGGTCCTTGATCTCTATCGGCCAGCCCCGCGGTTCGGCCGGCGGAGCGCCCATGGCGTAGATGCTGCTGTCGGAAGCCGCCACCAGGGCGACATCCACGCCCCAGCGTTTCAAAACACCCACCATCCGGTCCACGGCGTATCCTTTGCCAATCCCCCCGGGGTCCAACTCCACCCCCGGCCGGTCGAACCATACCGTACCCGCGCCGGCGTCCAGATGAACGTGCCGGTAGCCCACCTGGGTCAGGGCAGCCGCCACCTCCGCGTGGTGCGGCAAGTGACCGGAACCTTTGTAAAACCCCCAGACTTTCATCACGGGCCCTACCGATATATCGAATGCCCCGTCGCTTTGGCGGCTGTACTCGACCGCCTCGGCAAGTAGATCGAACAGTTCCGCCGAAACCTTTACCGGGCGAGTGCCCGCCTCGCGGTTCACCTGGCTCCACTCGCTTTCGGACCGGTAATTCGAAAGCACTTCGTCCAGCCGCCGGGCTTCCTCCAGGGCTGCGTCCACCGCGGCTTCCATTTTCACGCGGTCGGTTCCGTAAAGCGCCACCGAAAAAACGGACCCCATGGCGCCGGCGCTCTTATCCAGGCGCAGCAACTCGCCGCTGAAGCCTTGTCCCGGTAGCGGCGCCGCCAGAACGGCCAACAGAAACAAAACGGTCACAACCTGTTGCAATCAACAGCATACAACGGCGGCAGCGGAAAACAAAGGATTTAGGGAAAAAAGACGCGTACGGGGAGTGGATGGAAAGCTCCAGTACCGTGGAAATTCGCCACAGTCGTCAACTGGCCCTACGCTTCCCGAGGCCCTCGGCGACCAGCGCAAAGGCGAGGGCGTTCAGGATTCCCTCCTGGTGAGCAGGCAACCCGCCAGCACAGCGCAGCCATTCGCGATGGCCACCTCGGCCGCCGCGCTGTCAGACATGCAGACTTGCACGTCGGGAAACCCGATCAGGTAACCCATGCCCCGGTCAGCGGTCATGGGGCGAACCGCAAACCGGTACCGGTCGAGGCTGAGATCGCCGGGCTTCATGCTACCGGGTCAGCGCCTCGATCACCGCCTGCGGATTGCGCTCGATCACCGTCAGGTAGGCGCGCACGGCGCTGTCCGGCCGGGTGCGGCCTTGTTCCCACTCCTGGAGCGTCCGCTGGCTGATTCCATACTGGGCGGCGAACTCCGCTTGCGACAGGCCGAGCTTCGAGCGCAGCGCCCTCACATCCACCGGGTCGGGCACCTCAACGGTACGAACACGCAACGACAGCGTGCCACGCGAGAAAGCAACCGCGTCCTTCAGCCCGGAGATGATGTCCGATGCCACACGCGACCGCCGCGGCCCCTTAGGCTTCTCGCTTGAGGCTTTCGATGAGCTTGCGGAACTCTTTCCTGTCGGCATCGGTCAGGTTCTCCTTTTCGTTCTTCGCATATGCGGTGAGGAGGATGATCGCATCCGGCACCCAGTAGTAGTAGATCAGCCGGATGCCGCCGCGCTTCCCCATTCCAGGGCGCGGCCACCGCGCCTTCCGAACGCCCTTCGTTCCAGGAACAACTGGATGGGCCTCGGGGTCGATGGCAACGGCATCCTCCATTTCGGTCCTGTCCTCTGGAGGCAGCAACTTGGCAATCCGCTTTTCGTACACTCGCGTAGCGATCAGCCGCGCCCTGGTCACGGTTCAAGTATACGTGATTCACGTATTCATTTCAATTCATGTGGAGCCCTGTCAGCGGAGCCAAATCGCTTGCTACCCCGGGGATGCGGCGTCGCAGACCTGAGTAGTTCGCCCACGGCGGGCCATGGCGAGCCTTCGTCGCGATGGGGTACGAATCCGGGTGGCCAGAGCGGATGAACTTTAGGGAGGGCACGCGGCGGATTGGTATCGTGCTCGCCGTGCTGGGCGCGTGTGTCGGATGTGTCTTGCCATGGGGCGATACCGCCCCGGTTTGGCGGACCTGGGGCGAACATAAGAGATTCCAGGCTCTGCTCAGCACGCCGACGGTTCGGCGGGCCAGCGGCGCCGATTGGTTCGCGAAACACGCCCCTGGTGCTGACAAATGGTGCGATGTCGATCCGTCGGTGAGACCGCCTCCTCCGGGTTACAGGATCATCGATCCGTGCTACGAAACGAACGCTAGTGAAAAGGGAAAGCTGCACTGGATAGAGATACCGCCTTGGGAGCAAGTTCGGAGTAAACATCCCCCTGTGCCGGGACGGGTTGCCGCCACCGTGCTACGGCTTGAGTCGTTCGCGCCAGACCCGAGCCGCGACGGAATCGCGCTCATCCACTATGACAGCAGCGGGGCTATTGCGTCATTGGAACTCACCACAGGGGTAAGGATCGACCGAGCGGATGCTCCGTCGTTTCTACGGGCGTTGGTCATCCCCCAAATGTTCCCGCTTGTCGGGTTTCTGCGGCCGTGGGGAACCCTGAAGACCATCGCTTGGGTCGTGGCAGGGTTTACAAAGTCTAAAGACGTTTGACCCCGGGGGGTGCGTCAAGGCGGAGATCCGGATGCGAGAGAGGGTCCGATCCCCCGGGAATCGCGCCAGAGAACTGCTGCCTTCCTGGGGTCGAGGCGAATCCAAAACCACCGCAGGCTGTCCGCGATTCCGCCTGATTCTCAGTCCGTCCGCGACTCATCCTGGAACGGCTCTTTCAGTCCTCGTCCTTTGTGTGCCGACACGTTAATCCTCCGGAACGTCTCGAAACACCGCCCGTCGGCCTGCCGCGTCCGCTCGATCATTCCGGCGATGACGTGCTCCCGGAAACGGGCTCGCGCGCCATCCGGGATACGCGGCAGAAACGGCACCAGGCTGGGCTGGTCGATCCACTGGGTCATCGCCTCTGCGTCGGCGAAGTACCGGTCGGCGTTCTCGCCCCAGACACGCCCCTCGGCCAATCCGCTGGCGTGGACCAATGCTGCGTACTCCTCCACCGATGGCATGTACCAGGGCCAGTCGAAGCCGGCAAAATGGGCCGCGAACCGCTCCGCCGCCATGGCCTCCCGAACGACGGAGAAGAAGTTCGAGCAGTTCCCATCCCCCGCGAAGTTGAAGCGGATGCTCCCGCCCGGGCGCAGTGCGCGGCCGGCATTCGCGAGCAGGCGCCGGTGGTCTCTGACCCAGTGGAGCGTCGCGTTCGAGAACACAACATCGAACTGCTCGACGAAGTTCAGATCGTCAATGTCCATCTGGAGGAACCGCAGGTTCCCCCGCTCCTTCGGCCGGGCCGCCTCGATCATGCCGCGCGAGGCGTCGATGCCGGTCACTTCGCCGTCGGGAACCACATCGGCAATCTGCGCGGAGACGGCCCCATCGCCGCACCCCAGATCGAGAATCCGCTCGGAGCCTTGCAGGTTGAGTTCCGCAATGAGCTTCGTCCCCCATTCTCTCTGGTGGAGAGAGGCCTTCCCGTACTTCTTGCCGTCGAATTCGTGGGGCAGGCTAGTTCTCCGTCCGTCCGCGGCTCCTCTTCGCCCGCTTGAGCAGGACATCGATGCGGCTGTCGGCGTCGGGATTCTTGTCGTGGTCGAAATGCAGCTCGGGGACGTGCCGCAGCAGCAGGCGCGCCGCCAACTCGTGGCGCAGATAGTTGCAGGCGCCGTCGAGCGCGGCCAGCGCGGCCTTGCACTGCTTCTCGTCGCCACGTACAGCCACTTTGACGTGGGCGTGCCGGCCATCCGGGGTGACCTGCGCGTCCTGCACTTCGACAATCTGCAGCCGCGGGTCGGAAGTCTCGAAGCCGATGAGCTCGGACAACTCTTCCTTCACCGCTTCCGATACGCGAGCTGTGCGCCTCTCGTCCATTTCCTATTCGCCGCCTGGCAGGCTCATCCCACCCACTCCACCGTCGCCGAGGCCAACGCCTCGCCCAGCAGGGCGGCGGCTTCTTCCTCGACTGCGCGCAGCACCTTCTCCGCGAACGGCTGGTCGGGCGCCACGGTTACGGCCGCGATCACCGAGCGCTGCCATAGGTCGTGGTAGTCGATCTCGCTGACGGCCACGTTGAACTTGTGCCGCAGCCGGTCCTTCAGGCTTTCCAGGACGTGCCGCTTCTCCTTGAGCGAATGCGAATGCTCGAGGCGCAGTTCCAGGGTCAATACGCCGATGGCCGCCATTGCCGCGGGTGCTCCAACCGGTTAGAAGCCTTCCTGGGCCACGCGCTCGGTCAAATAGGCTTCGATGAAGTCGCCCTGCTTGACGTCGGCGTAGTTCTCCAGCGTGATGCCGCACTCCTGGCCGCTCTTGACATCCGAGACGTCGTCCTTGAACCGCCGCAGCGAGCTGATCTTGCCCGTGTATACGACCACGTTGTCGCGCAGCAGCCGTACCTCGCTCTTGCTCTGGATCGAGCCATCCTGGACGAAGCACCCGGCCACGTTCCCCACTTTGGTGATGCGGAAGGTCTCCTTGACCTCGGCCTTGCCTTTGTAAATCTCGCGGAACACCGGCTCCAGAAGCCCGGTCATGGCGCGCTTCATCTCATCGGTCAAATTGTAAATGATGGTGTGCAGGCGGATGTCCACCTTCTCCTGCTCGGCCAGAGCCGATGCCGCGCGCTCGGGCCGCACGTTGAACCCGATGATCACGGCGTTGGATGCCGATGCCAGCAGCACGTCGCTCTCGTTGACGGCGCCCACGCCGCTGCGGATCACGCGCACCTTCACCTTCTCGTTGGACAGCTTCTGCAGGGTTTCGGTGAGCACCTCGGCCGAACCGCCCACGTCGGTCTTAATGATGATGGGCAGTTCCTTGACCTCGCCCTCCTTCATCTGCTGGTGCAGTTGTTCGAGCGTCAGGCGGCTGCTCTTGGCGAGCGCGGCTTCGCGGTCCTTGAGATCGCGGAACTTCACGATCTGCTGCGCCTTGGCGGTATCGGTGACCACCTGGAAGTCGTCGCCCACCTCCGGCAGAGAGTCCAGACCGAGCACTTCGACCGGCGTCGAGGGTTCCGCCTTGCGGATCTGCCCGCCGCGGTCGTTGATCATGGCGCGGACCTTGCCGAATACCGATCCGCAAATGAAGTAATCGCCTACCGCCAGCGTTCCGTTGCGCACCAGCACGGTGGCCACCGGACCGCGGCCGCGATCCAACTGGGCTTCCAGCACGGTACCCATGGCGGGGCGGGTGGGATTGGCCTTGAGGACCTGCATCTCGGCCACCAGAAGGATGTTCTCCAGCAGCAGGGGCAGGTTGAACTGGGTCTTGGCGGATACCGGCACCATCACCACGTCGCCGCCCCAGTCTTCCGCCAGCAGGCCGCGGTCGGCAAGCTGCTGCTTGATCCGCTCGGGCTGGGCGTCGGGCTTATCGACCTTGTTAATGGCCACGATGATCGGCACCTTCGCCGCCCGGGCATGGTCGATGGCTTCCAGCGTCTGCGGCATCACGCCGTCTTCGGCAGCCACCACCAGCACGACGATGTCGGTGACCTTGGCGCCGCGGGCGCGCATGCGGGTGAAGGCTTCGTGACCGGGGGTGTCGATGAAGACGATCTTCTTGCCGTTCATCTCCACCTGGTAGGCGCCGATGTGCTGGGTGATTCCGCCGGCCTCGCGGCCCGCCACGTTGGCTTCGCGGATGGCGTCCAGCAGGCTGGTCTTGCCATGGTCCACGTGGCCCATGATGGTGACCACCGGGGCGCGCTCCACCAGATCCTTGGTGTCCTGGGCCTCTTCGACGGCCTGCATGGCTTCCACTTCGTAGCTGACTGTGGCCGTGGAGGCGCCGAATTCGCGCGACACCTCGGTGGCCAGCTTGGAATCCAGCGTCTGGTTGATGGTGGCGAAAATGCCGCGGTCCAGAAGCTTCTTGATCACCAGGTTGGCGCGCACGTCCAGCTTTTCGCAAAGCTCCTTGACCGTGATGCCTTCCGAAATAGTGATCTCGCGGTTGATGGGCGGCGGGCCGGCTTCCTGCTGCCGGCGTGCGGGCCCACGCAGAACTCTCTCTTCCTCCACCCTCTCCCGGGGCTGGCGCCCACGGGGCTTTTCGCCGGGACGGCCACGCGGCTGTTCGATGGGCGGCGGAGCCAGACCCGGCTCCATCCGCACGCGGGACGTGGGATGCTGCGGCCTTGGCCCGCCGGGACGCGGCGGCGCGGCAACGCCCGGACGCACGCCCGGCTTGGTAACCAGGGGCTGGCCCGGCCGGATCGGCCCGCGATAAATCGGCTGGCCCGGAGTGGGAGCGCTGGGGGCCTTGGGAACGCCCGGCCGCGGTGACGGCGGAGGCGCAGGCATGGCCGGACGGGTGGTTGTCTTCAGCCTCTCCGCCAGGTCTGCGCGCGGCGGAACCACCGGGCGCGCCGCCGGTTGCCCGGCCAGCGTGCGAGACGCCCCGGAAGGCGACACCGGCATGGAACTGGAACGCGGGGCTTCCGGACGCGGAGTCTCCGGACGCCGCGCCATCGGAGGACGCGGCATGGCGGGCGATCCCCGGAGCTCGGCGGGCGCCGCCGTTCCCGGCGCCGGACGCGATTCGACGGGAGCGGATGGGAACGGCTGGCGCGGACCGGAAAGAATCTGGCCCGGCTTGGGCCCGGGACCGGAAGCGGGCAGAGGCTTGGCTATGGGCGCGGACGGGCGGCCCGGCGCAATCACCGCCACCGGTGGCACCGCCGCCGGAGCAGCCGGCACCGGAACCGGAGGAACTGCCAGCGGTGGGGCTGGCGTCGCGTGCGCCATCGGGGGCGCCGGCAGAAATGGTGCGGGCCTGCCGCCCACTGGCGGCACGATGGGGCGCCCCTTCACTGGCGGACGGATGGGCGCCGCGTGCGGGTGCGCTTCCACGGGGAGCTCCTCGCGCTCGGCCGGCTCTTCGACGGCCGTGACGGAACTTGTCTGCGGAGGCTCCGGCCGGGCAGTGTGCCGCGCCAGCGGCTCACCCTCCTCTTCAGCGGCGGCCGGCGGCGGCTCATCAGGCTCTTCGGCCACCGCTACGGCACTCCCCCCGTCATAATCGGGAGCCGGGCCGGGTTCCAGATCCGGAACGTCCTGCCCATAAAGACGCCGCAGGCGGATCGCCACGTCTTCGTCGATGGAACTGGAGTGCGTCTTCTTTTCCGTAACGCCCAGTTCGGGAAGCCGGTCTAATATTTCGTGAGCCTTGACTTCCAACTCCCTGGCCAGCTCGTTAATTCGAATCTTCTTCATAGCGTAAAGCAAATCCGCTTCCATCTCAGGCGCTCCGGCACTTCTCAATGGCTGCCTTCTTCCGAAGCACTGCTTTCGAGCCCGGGCCCGTCAGAATCCGCTCCGGCCGCCTGATTGTTGGAGGGAGAACCCGCGTTCTCTATCGTACCAGACTGATCCGCCGCCGCTTCTGCTTCCACATCCGCTTCCGGCGCGCCGGCTTCCGCCTCGGGCGCCTCAGGATCGACGGATTCCAGATCCTCCGCCTGCACCTCGACTTCCTGGGGAGGGGCGGTTTCTTCCTGTGCGGCCGGGTCCTCGAACTGGCTGTAGTACGCGTTCACGGCCAGTTGGATCTGCTCGACCATCTCGGGAACAATGCCCTGGTTCGCCTCCAGCTCCTCCGGCGTCATGCCGCCCAGTTTTTCGATCGTGCCCACGCCGGATTCCAGAAGCTTCTCGACCACTTTTTCCGGCAGACCGTAATCGATCAGCACCGACACCGGAGCCCCCGGCGCCACCAGCGCCGCCATCTGCGACTCCACTTCCTGCCGCTTCTCTTCCTCGCTCTTGATGTCGATCTTCCAGCCCAGCAGCTTGGCGGCCAGGCGGACGTTCTGCCCCTTCTTGCCGATGGCCAGAGAGAGCTGGGAATCGTCCACGATCACTTCCATGTGCTTCTCGAGCGGATCGAGCACCGTGATGCGGCTCACCTTGGCCGGGCTCAGGGCGTGGGTCGCAAAGCCCACGGGGTCCTCGGAATACTCGATGATATCGATCTTCTCGCCGCGCAACTCGCGGATGATCGACTGCACGCGCATCCCCTTCATGCCCACGCAGGCGCCTACGCTGTCGACGTCGCGGTCGCGGCTCTGCACGGCAATCTTGGTGCGTTCGCCGGCTTCCCGCGCGCAACCCTTGATGGCCACCGTGCCGTCGTAGATCTCCGGCACTTCCTGCTCGAACAGGCGCATGACCAGCTCCGGCGCCGCCCGCGACACCAGCACGCCCGGCCCCTTGGAGCTCTTGTCCACCAGGCGGATCACGCAGCGCACGCGGTCGCCCACGCTGTAGCTTTCCAGGCGCGACTGCTCCTTTTTCGGCAGCTTGGCTTCGGTCTTGCCCAGGTCGAGGACGTAATCCGGACCCTCAACGCGTTTGACCGTGCAGCTCACCAGCTCGCCCGTCCGGCCCGAGTACTCGTTGAATACCGTCTCGCGCTCGGCTTCCCGGACTTTCTGAAAAATCACCTGTTTGGCGGTCTGCGCGGAGATGCGCCCCAGCGCATCGGTCTTCTTGGGGATGCGCACTTCGCTCCCGATTTCCGCGTCGGGTTGCACTTTGCGGGCTTCCGCCAGGGTCATTTCGTGGGCCGGATCTTCCACCGGATCGGCGACCTTCTTCACCGCATAGAGATGTATGGCTCCGGTCTTCGGATCCATGTCGGCCGCGTAGTCTTCGTTGGTGCGGTAGTGTTTCCGCGCCGCGATCAACATGGCGTCCTTGACGGCGTCCAGCACGATCTGCGGATCGATGCCTTTCTCCTTGCTCAGAATCTCGATGGATTGAAAGATCGTTTCCAAAGTGCCCTCGTTCCCAAGTATGGATTCAGGATGTCTTCTCTTCCGGCGGGCCTACCACTCGAACTTCAGATTGGCCTTTTGAATCAGGTCCAGCGGCAACTCGACGCTGGATCCAGGCGCGGTCTCGAGGGTTACCCGGCCCCCGGCCAGTCCCGCCAAAGTGCCTTCCCACGTCCGGCGGCCATCGAGCGGGTCGCGCAGCGTGATCTTGGCCTTTTTCCCCTGGAATCGCTCATAGTCTCCCGGCTTCATGAGCTTCCGCTCCACGCCGGGAGAGCTCACCTCCAGCGTATAGCGGCCTCCGGGAACCACATCCTCTACGTCCAGAATCGTCCCCACCTGCTGGGAAACCAGCTCACAATCGGCATGCGTCACCCCGGCTGGTTTGTCGATGGAGATCCGCACCAGACGCTGCGCTCCCCCGCCCTTCACCTCCACCTCGACCAGTTCCAGGCCTTCGGACGCGGCAACCCGCCGCGCAATTTCCCCGATTTGAGACGACACGTCTTCCCGCATACTTCACCCGAACGGCGAACTCCAACAAAAAAGTGGGCTTTCGCCCACTTCTATGGTCCGGCATTCAAGAACCTATTGTACCGTGTTTGAAAACATTTGGGTAGAGCCAGTCCGCCCGCCAGTCCGCCTGCCTGAAATCCCGGCCGCCGTGCGGGCCCCCTACTGCATCTTCACCCGTTTGGCGCCCTTGGGCAGATCGAGGGCGTCCGCGGGCAGTTTCGGATTCATTTCCACGCCCGTGTACTCCACCGTCCAGGTGTTGCCGTCGCTGAAATAAAACTTCTCCCGCACCGGCGCCGCGGTGTCGTCGGCCACCCACAGTTCCACCTTCTTCAGGTGCAGTTTCTCCACCACGTCCTGGGACTTGGGCGCCAGATCCACGGCCGTGGCGGCGCGGCCGGCCACCGCGTCGTGGCGCGGATTCGAGATTGCGTAGCTGGCCGCCAGCTCGCGGCCCGACATGCCGAAGCCCAACACCAGCAGCGTCTGGGCCAGGTCGCGGTACTTCTTGATATCCCAGACCTCCACCTCGAAGATGGCGGGCAGGTAATGCTCCGCCGAGGTGTCGCGCACCACCCAGGTATTGGCGTTCGCTCCCGAAATGTCGATCCGGTATTCCAGTTTCCCCGGGCCAGGCCGCCGGATTATCGTGGAACCGTCCTCGGTTTCCGTAACGTGGATGGAGGCCGTGTAGGACGTCCTCCGCATGTTGGCTCTGGCGCCCTTGAATCCAGGGGCGGCGGCATCCAGCCGCGCCAGAAGCTGATCGACCGATTGAGCCCGCGCCACTCCGGCGCAGGCGAGAAGCGCCAGGGCGGCGCCGGCGGCGAGCGATCTATTCATAAGCGAGAGCCTCGATGGGATCCTGGCGGGCCGCGCCCAACCCCGGATACAGCGCGCCGAACAGCGTGGCCGCCAGCACAATCCCGCTGGCCACCGGCCACCACCCCTGCACGATCTCCATGGTGAGCGACGCCGGCACCATGAAGTGGATAACCC
>Ga0265323_10000902_pt1 | contig 15718 bp, 14 predicted proteins | sample 41225metaG_FD_193580 | JGI IMG/M metagenome (GOLD analysis project Ga0265323, IMG submission 193580) | Rhizosphere microbial communities from Carex aquatilis grown in University of Washington, Seatle, WA, United States - 4-12-25 metaG | ecosystem: Host-associated > Plants > Roots > Rhizosphere...
CACCTTGGCCTTGAACTTCGGGCTGTACTGCTTCCGCGTCGTCGTCATCGCTCCTCCCGCGTTCACGACTCCGCCAAATTCTAACTTATTGCCTGGTCTGAAATCCTGGGACCACTATAGTTGAGCGAACACACAGACCACTTCCATCAGCGTAGAAAGTTCAGCAAAGAACTGCTGGCGACTGGCTTCTTATATTGCGGCGTCTGTGGTGAACCGATGTACCACAAAGGGCAGAAGAGTCGGACGCATCCGGGCTACTACTGGTGCAAGTCCAAAGCGATGTCCTACCACAAAGACGCCAAGAAGAAGACGGTTGATTGTGGCATGGGCTTGATTCATGTGAAGAAGATCGAAGATGACATTGCGCTTCAAATTCAGACGCACTTGGGCGTCAAGGAAACCACACGCCAACTTTTGAACGACGCCGCCAACGCTGAAGCCGTCGCAGAGAAGAAGCGGAACCACGCTCGTGTCGAACAGCAAATTGCAGGAGCCAACGAAGAAAGAACCAGGATGCTGAAGGCAATCCGAAAGGGCATCGCCAGCGAAGACGATTACGCAGCCGACCTTGAAGAAGTGCGCCGCACCATCAAATCATTGGAGACGAGAGCGGCATCAATCCAGGAAGACATTGACGCATCGGTCAGCGACGAACTGAAGGAACGCAAGGCCGAACAGATGTCGGAAGATTTTGCTGGCTTCGCTACGATGCCTCATGAGCGGCAAACGATGCTGATGGAAAAGTACATCCGAAAAATCACGGCGACGAAGGACGAAGTTGCTGATGATGTGAAGCTGCACTTCGATGTGAAAATGGGAACGCCTGAGATGCGCCACCAGCCGTCGTCATTTCCCAAAGATTCACCGAAGAAGCCACCAGCGCCGCCCTCTGGAAAGGTAGTTGGTGTGCGCCTGGATGAACGTAAGGGCACCATTGGTGGCGTTCCGGGCCCTCCAGAACGGCGTTCCAGTCGTGGAGCACGACCTACGCCATCGTCATGAAGGTCGTGAATCCCGCCAGGATCTCGGTTTTCCAGTTGGCTTCCAGCCGGGCGAACTCGAAGTACCGCTCCAGAGTCTGGCGCATTGGCTATCCATTGTAGCGTTCAGCGTCGCGCCGTTTGCCCACCGCCCTCCGCCTGCGCTATCCTGAAGGGACTACCACTAGTAAGGATTAGATCTTAAAAGATGGCAAATACCTATTCCGCCTTGAAGCGGGTTCGTCAGACCGAGCACCGCACGGAGTTCAACCGGCAGGCCAAGACCCGGCTGCGCCACGGAATCCGCGCCATGCGCCGCGCTCTTGCCGGCAAGGATCCGAAGGCCGCAATCGAGCTTCTGCCCAAGACCTTCTCCCTGATCGACCGTTCGGCGAAAACCGGGATCATTAAGAAAAATACGGCCGCCCGCTACAAGTCGACCCTTCATATCAAGGTCAAGGCACTGTCGGCGTAGCGAGCCTCAACCGCGCGCTCACGCGGTCAGCTTCAGCACGAACTGCTCCATCACGATGCGGTCGTCCGGACGCGCATCGCGAAGCCCACGGTCCGCCTCGAAGATCAGCTTGATGGCGCGCTCCAGTTGCGGCGCCGCGAATTTGGCGGCGGTCTGCTGGATCTGGTCGGCGCGCGCCCCCCACATCGGCACCCCCAGCCGCTGAAAATACCCCTGAATCTGCTGCGAGCTCTTGAGCCCCGCCTCGCGCGCCACCAGCGCCATGCGGAATTGCGAGGACAGGAACGCCAGCGCCAGCGGCAGATACACGCCTTCGCGCGCCAGCGTGTCCAGAATTTCCAGGCTCCGCGTGCGGTCGCGCCGGCCGAGCGCGTTCACCAGCGCGAAAACAGTGGTGGATCGGGCGTCCGGCACCAGCGCCCCGATGTCGTCCACTCCCACTTCGCGGCCGCCGGCGTAGAGCCCCAGCTTTTCGATCTCCACGGCGATGCGCGCGATGTCGGCGCCCAGTGCCTCCACCAGCAGGTCCGCCGCCGCCGGCTGCAGGCGGAATCCGGCGCGGCGCGCCAGCGCATCGGTTTCCTGGCGTGCTTCCCTCGGGCCGAAGCGCCGCAATTCCACCACGTCCTGGATCGCGGCGTAGAACTTGCGCACGCGCTCCTGCTTGCGCTTGTCGTCGCCTTCGAAATCGAAGCGCGCCGCCTCGAAAACCAGCGTCACCCCCGGGGATGGATCCTTCAGGTAGGCCGCCAGCGGCGCCGCTCCGCCCGATGACGCGCCCCCGGCCGCATCGCCCTCTTCGCCATCGTCGGCGGCGCGCCCGCGCGGCAGCGATGCTTCGGCATTCACCACCCAGATCAGGCGGTCGGTGGCGAACAGCGACAGCGACCGCGCGTCGTCCACCGCCTCGGCCAGCGTCGTCTCCGCCAGGTCGTGCTGCGTCAACGCATTTTCGGGGAATTTGGCCAGCAGCGCGTCCTTGATGCGCCGCCGCTCGTAGGCTTCCTGGCCGAGCAGCAGGAGGGCGGGCGGAACCGTACCCTTCTCAATGCGGGCGAGCGTCTGGGCCGGCGTCATCAGAAATTCTCGAGGATGGCCGAGACGATGCCGCGCGCCGCGTCGCGCGTGACCCGCTGTATGGCGGTGCCGCTTTCGTCGAAGTACGTGGCGGCGTTTTCGGAAATCTCGTAGCGCTCGCGGAACTCGTAGCCGTTGCGCTGGAACAGCGATTTGCCGGTGTCCTTCTCGTTCAGGTAAATGTTCATTTGCAGCGTCACCTGCGCGCCCGTGGAACGGCCGTTCTGCGGGTCTGCGGTGGTGGTGCCGATGAAGAAGCTGGTGATGGCGCCGGTCAACACGGCGTCGGCCTCCACGCGGTTGGCCGCCACCTTATAGCGCGTCCGCGAGAGGAACTCGCGCGCCAGGTCGGCCGCCAGCAGGCGCGACAGGTCGGTGCGCGGAACGCCGGTGTGAAACGGCTCGATAAAGATCGTGTGGACGCTCCTGGGCATCAACCCGGCCTGGCCGGAGACGTGGTAGCCGCAACCGCTCAAAACCGCGCCGCAGGCAGCCACTACCGCGAGAATCCGTTTCATAGCATCCGCCTCATAGCAGGCTCCTGGCCACCGCGACGCCGCTCTCGGCCGCCAGCCGGTAGTTATCCGCGGCCATCCACAACCACAGGGCATTGGGACAGTTGCGGTCGCCGGCGATGGCGCCCACCGCGACGCCACCCTGGCCGGCCTGCCCCAGGTTGGTGGGCGGCTCGAACTCGCCGCTGCGCACATCGATGTTGGCCGTGGCCAGGCCGCTCTCCACCGCTTCCCGGTCCGGGGCGTTCTCGAACTCCGCCCAGATGCCGAACGTGTATCCGTGAAACACCGGCGCCTGCACCACGCGCAGGCTCGGCAGCGGCGCGCCCAGGCCTTCTCCGGGCAAGTGCAGCAACGTGGCCAGGTGGCGCTCGATCCGCGTTTCGGTGTCCTCCAGCGGAACGGGCGCGGCGTCTCCATACCGCGCCAGCATGTTGAAACTCAGTTGGGTGTCGAACACCTGGTGCGGCAGCGGTTTGAAGCTGAGCAGGCTGATGGTCTGCTGCTGCAACTCCTCGACTCCGGCCTTACCCTGCTCGCTGGCCGGGACGAAGATCTGGACCACCGCGCGCCGCAGCGGATCGCTTGCGTGCAGGCGGCGCAAGAGCAGCGATAGCGCGATGGCAGCCGGGTGCGCGATCACGTGGATGCGCCGGTCCGCTTCTTCCTCCTGGCGGGCTTCCAACAGCGGCGCCCGCAGCCGCACGTCCGGACGATCCTCGGCGGCGAAGCCCAGATCGATGATCGGCGTCCCCTCGGCCTCGGTCAGCTCGATCGCTTTCCGGCTCGATGCGGGCGAACCCGCCAGCAGCACCGCGCAGGCGCCGCTCAGGTTGAGGCTGTCCAGTTCGAGCACCGCCACCGGCTCGTCGCCGACGCGCGTCAGCCGCCCGGGCTCTTCGCCCTCCGCGGCGATCAGGCGGAGGCTGAAGCCGGGCTCGGAAGTGGCCACGATATCGCGAACCTCGCGGCCCAGCAGGGATTCGCTGCCCACCAGTACGGCAAACCGGGGATTAGCCAATGCCGTGCTCCTGGGGCGGTGCCGCGGGGCGCGGCAGTTTCAGCACCCGGCGCCGGATGATTCCGGCAATTCGCACCACGATGCCGCTCGACACATACACCCCCGCCATCGCCAGCAGCAGGAGCTGGCCGTAATTCCAGATGCCATAAATCAACGCGCCCAGCAGGACGATGAGCAGCGGCGAATACGCCTTGCTGAGGCTGACTCCCTTGAAACTGTGGTAGCGCCAGGTGCTGACCATCAGGAATCCCAGCAGCGCCAGCAGGCCCAGCCAGGCGACCGAGAGCGGCAACGATTCCAGCGGCCTGCCTCCCATGGCGAACACCACCGCCGCCACCATCCCCGCCGCGGCCGGAATCGGCATGCCGACGAAGTACTTGCGGTCCGGCTTCCCCGGATTCTTGGGAACCGGGTTCTTCTGCACGTTGAAACGCGCCAGCCGCGCCGCCCCGCACAGCAGGAAGAAGAACGAGATGAATGCGCCGATGTCGTGCAGGTGCCCCAATCCCGTCCCGGCCTCCCCGCCCACGAAGTACACGCCCCAGGCGAATGCCAGGATGGCCGGCGCAATCCCGAAGCTGATCGCGTCGGCGAGCGAGTCCATTTCCCGGCCGAAATCGCTGGTGGTGTTGGTCAGGCGTGCGATGCGGCCGTCCAGGCCGTCCAGGAAAAACGCCCCACCGATGGCTTCCGCCGCGATCACGAACTGTTCCGGCGCGCCCCCCGAGTGGAATGCCATGGCGCCGCGAAACGACCGCAGGATGGCGATATAGCCCAGGAATATGTTGCCCGCCGTGAACAGCGTGGGCAAGGCGTAGGCCGCCCGGCGAGGCCGGCGGTCGGGCGAACGCGGGTCAACCAGCCGGTCTCTAAGCCCCATGTGCCTCCTGCGGGCGGCGCCGCGCGATCACCGACGAACCCGCCGATACGCGCATTCCGGGCCGCACCGCGATTTCCCATTCCGCGCCCAGCAGCACATCCACCCGCGATCCGAATTTGATGAGCCCGACGCGCTCGCCCGCCTCTACCGTGTCGCCGGGCTTCCTGGTGCACACGATGCGCCGCGCAATCAGCCCGGCAATCTGCTTGAAGACCACCGTGGTATCGCCGTCCCGCACCGTCACAATGTTCTGTTCGTTCCGGTCCGCGGCCGCCTCGCGGCTGGCCACGTGGAAGCGGCCCGGCTGATACTCCACCGCCGCGATGGTGCCCGCGATGGGCGTGCGGTTCACGTGCACGTCGAAAACGTTCATGAATATGCCGATGCGCTGCGCGCCGGAACCCTCGTCCACCACCGCGATCACTTTGCCGTCGGCCGGCGACACGGCCACCGGGCCCGCCGGGATCTCGCGCTCCGGGTCGCGGAAGAAGTACAGGCAGAACAGCGCCACAAACCAAAGTGGCGATGCCAGCCAGACCCCGCCCAGCCAGTCGATGAGCGCCCCGGCCAGGGTCAGTCCGATGGCGTAGTAGATGCCGTCGCGTACGATCACAAGACACCATTTTCCCATACATGGAGAGCTATACGCTTCGCCAGCCCACCGGGCGGGTGGTGTGAGGCAGGGCCGGAGTCCGGCCTCTTTTTGTGAACCAGGCCTTTTGATTTCAATTGCTTGCGCTCCTCTCCGGGCTGGACTCCGGCCTCGGACGGAGGATTGCCCCTAAAGCCAGTGACCTTTCGGCGGCCGACGCACATCCGGATTCGAGCGGTTTTGCGGGTGAATCGCCATGGTACCCCTCGGGAGGGTTGAACGTGCCCGCCGCCCCAAATCGTGCTTAAATATACCGGTCAAGGGCCGACTCAATGAAAGCTACCCGCATCCTTCTGTTCCTCTCCCCGCTGCTCTGGTTTGTTCCGCCCCTGATCCCCATGGATCAGGCCCCGCTTGGACTGGCGATCGCCAATTCTCTCTACCGGGGGCTGCTGGGGCATTTCCCCGGCAATGCGCTCATGGCATACCTTTGCTACTCGTATGCCAACCAGTTGGGGCGCGAGTCCTGGTATTGGGTGATCCTTTCTTTGCGAATTCCCTACCTGGCTCCCTTTATCCTGGCATTCGTGCCGCCGCGGTCCGGCTCCGCCGCCGAAGCGCAACAGATCGCCGCGGGCCGGCCCGTGAAGACTCAAGCCGCCAAGGGGCCGTTTGAAGCTCGCTTCCCGTTGCTGGCCGCCTATCTCCCGAACCAGCCCGAAGCCACGCGCACCGAAGCGCGGGCGCGTATGGAACCGGTGGCGGCGAACTTCGAGTTCTGCGTGTTCCTCGGGCCTGCTCGCATGGATGCCTTCGCGGCAGGCGCGGCGGCCCGGTCCTTTACGCTGTGGAGCAACCCGGAGCTTGGGGGCGCGCGTGTGTTTGGAGCCGGATTCGTGCCGGCGAAGGGGCTGCCGGAAATCACCAACTGGTTGCTGGCGGCCGCGCCGGAAAAGAAGATCGCCACCGCCGTACACCGCGCCGACGGGCCGACGAAGTTCGTCGAGTACTATCCCGACCCGAACTGAGCCGGCCGGTAGCGCGCCGGCGCCGCCGGAGCTACGGCTTGCCGTCCACCCCTGTGCTGCGGATGGTGAGGGTTTCGATCGACCACATCGCGGGGACCGGGCGGGCGGCGCTGCCGCGGGTCATGGAACTGGCGCTCGAAAGCAGTTCGGTGAGCGGACCGGAATCGCCGCGCGCGGCCGCTTGCGTGCGCACGCCCTCGAAATTGAAAACCTCGGGATTGTCGATGGCCGTGTCGCTCGTCAGCAGAAAATACGTGTCCACGCCGAAGGGCGGGCCGATTTCGAAATCGGCCTCGGGCGCGTCCCCATTCAGCGGGATGAGCGGCTGGAAATCCGGCTTCCTGCCCACCTGCGCGTACGGCAGGCGGTTGCCTTCATTGCCGCGGCCGGGGGCAGGGAAGATGCGCGTGCCCGAGCCGAAATGGTCGATGACGAACACGTAGACCCAGCGCGGCTCGAGTGGTGCGCCTGCGGTCAGGATGGAGGCGTCGGCGCGGAGATAGAGCTTGTACTTCTCGCCCTCCTTGAAATCGCCGGAGTCCTTGACCTCGCCCAGCGTGGCGCCCGTCGCCTGGCGGAATGCCAGATGGTAGGGAAAAGCCTGCTGCGCGGGCGGCGATTGTAAGGTGAGCCATGCGCGAATGCGCGCCAGGAGCATTGCCATGCGGGTGAGTTCCGCGCCGGGGGCGCCCGCGCCTGCGGCCTCCGGCGGGAGTTTCACCCAGTCGGTGCGAACGGGAAGCGGCAGATTGCCAGGGCCCCGGCGGCTTCCTGGGGCCGCTACGCCCGCGCCCGCTTCGGTGGAATCGGGGAGCAGCCAGGCATACGCCGGGGCGCCGTCCACGATCTTTCCCCACAACCAGTATTGCGCGGCGGCGGGGACGGGCGTGGTCTCGACGGCCGAATGATCGCCGTCGCCCAGCGGCATCGCCGCCGCTAGTCCGGTGGTGGGAGGCAGGCGCACCAGCAGGCGGGCTTTGTCCGGGAGGCTGCCTTTGATATCGGCGGCGGTTGCCTCGGCTCCCAGAACGGCCGGTCTGGCCGCGGCGGGATTGGTTTCCAGTATCCACGCCGACCCGTTCCAACTGACCACGTGGGTGGGCACGCCGGCGGCCGGGTCGTCCAGCCACTCGATGGCCGGGTCGCCGCGCAGGCTGCCGAACGCGGCGGCGGCCCGCGCGACGGCGGCGGCCGGGGCGGGCTTGGGAATCGAAACGCGCAGGCTGGCTCTGGGGGGAACCACCCAGCGCTCCACCGAGAGCACGTCTCCCGGTTTGACGCTGCCCTGGCCGATCACGTGGGCGATGGAGCCGCCCAGGCCCTCGGAGGACACGATCTCCACCGTTGCCGGGCTCTTGCCGACAGTCTTGAGGCGGCACCTGGGGTACAGGCCGATGGCCGTGCCGCCGCGCAGATGGATATCCGCGCCGGCGACCGAATCCACCACCACTGCCAGACCGCCGTCCGCAGCCGGCGCTTCGCCGAAAATCGTCCTGGAGAAGCGCGACGGGCCGCCCATGGCGGGCTGCTGCAAGGCGCCATTCGAGCCCAGCGCGGCCATGGTGCGGGCGAACACGCGGTCCATCGGCTCGGCGGCGTACCTAAGCGACTGGGCCAGCGCCCAGGTGAAAGCGCCGTGCGGGCCGTCCTCGGTATTCACCTCGCGGGCTTCCTGATTGGGCTGGGCGGCGGCCAGCGTGAGCACACCCAGCCTCTCGGGATCGATGGGCTGGCGTGTGGCGGGGTCGATATCGGCGGGATCGTTGGCCACCGGCTCGTGCAGCGTGGCGCCGCCCGTGCCCGCGCGCGTGCCGCTGTTGGTGCGCGCCTTGCCGCCCGCGTTCCAGGCGCCGCGCGCCAGCGACCCGCTGTGGCAGCTATCGGCGATCAGGGTGACGATCACGCCCTTGCGCGCAGCCTCGAAGAGAATGCGCGAGATCTCCTTATCGCGGATGTCCGGGACGTTGCGCCAGTTGTCGGCAGGCACCAGGGTCTGGTCCTCCTGATCCCGTTCGCCGCTGGCGCGGTTCCTGACGTGATTGCCGTGCCCCGAGTAATAGAAGAGGCGCACGTCGCCCGGCCGCGCGTCATCCACCAGGTTCTTCCGCAGGGCCTGAAGGATGGCGCCGGCGGTGGCGTCCTGATCGGTCAGGACCACGAAATCCCGGAAGCCGATGTCCTCCAGCACGGCCCGCATGAGGTGGACGTCGCTGACGGCGCCCTCCAGGTTCTCGAATCTCCAGTACCTGGCATCGCCCTCGACGGCGGGGCGCTGGACGAGGGGACCGGGCGATTCGCGCAGCAGTTGAGCCCGCGTGCCGGCATCGGGATTATACACATCGATGCCCACCAGAACGGCGCGGCGCGATTGGCCATGCAGGTACGGCGCGGCGGCCGCCAGGACAAACACGAGTAACGTCGCGCGTCCCCGGTTCGTCTGGAGTGAGTGTGACACTAGTGGTATGATAGCCCGTACGCCGGAAGGAGACGAGCGATGAAGACCGATCGTAGGGGATTTCTATTTGGAACTCCGCTGGCCGCTCTCGGACTGGCGGGGTTCGGCGGAGAGGCGTTTTCGCAAACCGCCGATGCCGGAGCCCCGGCGGATGTGGTGGATTTCTGGGTCAGGGACATGGGCGTCCCGGCGCACATGGTGCTGGGCGGCCAATCCACCAGGGGGCGCCAGGCGGCCGGACCGGAAGCTTCCAATCTGGCGCGCGAGCCGCTCTTCCTGCACTACGATCCGGACGAGGGCACGCTGATGCCTGCCGACCAGATACCCAGCGCGAGAATGCACCCGTTCACCGATGCCAAGCTGGATTTCCAACTGGTGCGGATGCGCCTCAACCCGGATGACCACCACCACTTCGAGAACTTCACCTCCGGCGGCATCTATCTGGACTTTCAGCAGACGCAGCCGCAGTCGATGTTCGGCGAGATGATCTCGCTGGCCACCACCACCTTCAGCGCGATCTTTCCGGGGCCCAAAACCGGGGCGGCCGCAGCCAAGCCCGGTGCCAAGCCGGCCTCCGGCACCGCTCCTGCCGCGGCTCCAAAGGCCAAACCGGCTGCGGCAGCGGGGGCGGCGGCAACCCCTGGCACCATGGCGCCGGCGGCTCCCATCCCCTTGCAGGCGGCCAAGCAGTCGCAGTCGATCACGCTGCCCGGCGGATTGGGCAAGACCTCGTTCGCCTGTTTTGCCAAGGACCCGCGCAAAACGCTCTTCGGTTCTTTCGTGGATATCATGTCGAAAGTCGTCAACTCGCCAATGGCGTCCTACCTGCCGCTGATGTCCTTCCCGGTGGTGGGGAGCCTGGGACTGGCGGGCATCAAGGGCCTGGTGGGGAGTTTGCAGGGCGAAGGCGGACAGCAGAAGTGGATCCTGCAAAGCCCGCCGCTGGACGTGACCGCCACCGTGGATGGCGCCAAGGTTTCTCCCGAGGCGTTGCGGCTGCGCAGCGGCAGTTACATCGTGATCCCCAAGGAGCATTCGGCCGCGCTCAAAGACCAGCTTTCCAAGCTGAAAATCCTGGACGGTTTTCTGGTGCCGAAAGAGGCGACCTCCATGGACGTGTTCGACGCGGCGCCGCAAACCGCGCAGTTGGTGAGCTATATTTCGCTGCGGGTGTCGGTGGCCAATACCAAGGCCACCAAGGCGTAGCTCCGGCCACGCCTATTGCAGCGCCCCGATGGCATCCGCCAGGCGGTGCCTGTAGGCCGCCCACCCTTCCGCGGCAAAACGCGCGTCCGGACCGCCGGTCTGGCCCAGTTGGAAGGCGGCCATGCGGTCGCCAATCAGGGCTTCAGCCTGCCTGGCCGCCGGCGTCCCCGCTTTCGCCTTCGCCAGCCGCGCCAGCGTCAGCAGGTGCCGGTAGTCGTCCAGTCCCGCCGCAATCCGCATGAACTCCACCGAAGGAACCAGTTGCCGGTCCGGCGTGGCGTTGGCCCAGGCGTAGTCGTCTTCGCGGCAATCCAGAGCGTAGTATGGGTCGCCCGCCACCGCATTCCAGTGCCAGGCCAGCCGGAACTGGAGTCCGAACTCCTTCGCGGCCTTGTACAGGTAGATGCCGAACGTCCAGCGGCTGCCGCCGTTGTAATAGGCCCATCCGCCGCCCGCCCCGGCCAGTAGCTTCACCCTGGCTTCGTCATGCTGACTCAGCGTGGCGATGTGCAGCGCCCTGGATAACTCGAAATGCGGATCGCCCACATCCCGGTTCTCCAGGCTGGTGGCGGCGGTGAACCAGGGCGGCCCCTGCGGGAACGCCTCCCGGTACGCCCGGGCGTTTTCGATCGACTCCTTGAGCCCGTCGCCGGACGGCTCGTCGCCCAGGTTCCAGTACACCGGCAGCCATTCCTTCTCCCGCGCGTGCCGGTCGATCGCCGAGTAAATGGCTTTGATGAACGCGCTGTAACTGGAGAAACCGGCTTCCTTCATCTTTCCCAGGTCCCGGTTATACGCGTCGAGGCCCGCCACACCGGCGCCATAGGAGTTCACCGCCCGGAATCCGTACTTCCTGGCGTCGGCCATCTGGCGGTCGGCAATGGTGAAATCCAGCGACGGCTTCCCGTCCTTGAATCCCTGGTAGGCCACGTGCGGAATCCCGCTGAACATGGTGAATCCATACGCGCGCAACAGCAGCAGGCTCTTCTCGGTCATATCCGCGCCGAAGATCCCGGTCTCCGGCTCGCCCTCGTACCACGGGGTGCCGATGCGCCCGCCCCACGGCCCCACCGGGATATCCACCGCATCCAGAGCGCCTTTCCGCACTGTGAATCGCAAGGGAACCTGCCCGGCCGATCCCTGCTGCGGCGAGAAACTCACGTGGCCGGTGTAGAGCCCCGGCGCGGCTCCCGCCGGAATATGCACCGCCAGCCAGAATCGCCGCGCCACGCCTTTCGGCAGCACCAGGTTGTTCTTCGGCACAATCAACCTGGGGCTGATCGTGTACACCCCGCCGTCCAGCGTCACCCGCGTCAGCCGGTAGGAAACGTAGCCCACGTCGATGGCGGCCGCCGGGATCGAGCCTTGCGGCCCGGCCAGCGCGCTCACCGTTACGGTCCCCTTTCCCAGGTCCTTCAGAGGGAGAACCGACAGCGTCACCGGGACGGTCTGGCCGGCGAACCCATCGGCCTCGATCTGCCTGGCGATTTCCCCGCGATACGGCGTGTCGTTATAGTAAACGTCCTCCATGAAATCGCGGTGGAACAGCGTGTATCCGCGTCCGGCATCCTCGGAGGCGGGCTGGAGCGGGTCGCCCGCCGGGGCGTGCAGCGTGCGCTTGAAGGCATTGTCGAAATAGAAGCGCCGCTTGTTCTTCACCCACTCCAGAAAGCGCGCTCCCTCCGCCGCCGTCTCGACCGGGAAAAGGACCACCGCCGACACGCTGCACGCCCAATTCTCTCCGCGGAACTCGATGAAGAGCTGACCGTTCTTCACCTCCACATCGAAGACCTTCTCCTGGAAATGGACGGAGCCGTACTTGTCGAGCACGCTATCCTGCGGCAGGTCTTCGGTGTCCCAGAAGTGAAAGTACTTCTTCTGGAAGCTCTTGAAATCCATCTGCTCGGAGTACACCGTCCTGCCCTGCGCCAGGATGGAGCGTTCCCTGTAGAGCTGGTACTCGCCCCAGAATCCGGAAGGGCTGTCCATGTTCACCAGCACCCGGTACTTGCCGTTAGGCACGTCCACCGCCAGCCCGCCGGACTCGATGCAGATGAAATCCCGGTAGAGCGGGTCCGGCTGCAGCTCGTCGAACGCCCGCCAGATGTGAGCGTTCTTCAGTCCATAGCCGCGGCCGGAGGAGTAGGTGGTGGCCGGCGAGATCTGCGTGAAGCCGTCCATCACCGGGCTGGTTCCGGTGCCCAGGTCGAAGGCGTAGAGTCCGTCGAAGAGCGGAACCGGCGCCGTATCCCGCTCCAGCCGGAGGTTGTCGAGATAAAGCGGCCCGTCGTTGCCCACCGCGAAAACCAGCCGCGTGATGCCGCCCAGTTTCAGGAAACGCCCCGGACGCGATTTCTCCCCCACGTATAATTGCCGCAGCGCCAGAATCAGCGTGCCCGGGCCGGGAGGCACCACCGTCTGGTAATTGACGCGCGACCAGTAATCGGCCGTCTCGGTGTCGTGGATCTCCACCGAGATGGTGATCGGGCGCGTCCCCTGGACGAAGGTATCCACCTTGAGGTAGTCGTAGCCCTCCCAGTTTTGCCGCGTCCGCATCACGGCATAGTCCTTGTCGATGCGCAGCGCCTTGGCGCCTTCGGTGGCGTGGGAGGCCACCACCACGCCCCCCTCGAACGGACTGCCCTGCTCGAAGGAAGCGATGAGCTTCACCGGCGGTCCCGTGGGCTTCTCCACCCTCTGTGACAGCGGGCTGCCGCAGGCATAACATTTCTGCCATTGCGGCATATTCAGGTAGCGGCACCTGGGGCAACGCACGGCGCCCGGCCCCAGACGGCCCGGAGGCGCAATCGGCGCTTCCTCCCGGTCCAGCACCGGCTCCGGAGTGAGTGCCACTTCGCCGCCCACGCGCTCCATGGACACGTCGTCGATCCAGAAACTGCCCGGAGCCCACAACCCGAAAGAAGGCCCGGTCTTCATTCGCGCGGCAAGCTCGGCCACGTAGGTGAGGCGGGTCCAGCCGAAGTCGCCGCTCTTCTTCAGTTGTATGTACTTGTCGGCGAACATGAACTCGGTGTTCAGGTTCCAGGTGCCGGCGCCGATGTCCAGCCCGCGGATGTATGCCGTGATCCGGTACCGGCCCGGTTCCAGCTCCCGCGTCTGTGCGATCCGCAGCTTACCCGGCGACGAGCAGGCGAGCAGCGCCGAAGTCCTGCCGGTGTGCGGCACCATGCCCACCTCGACGGCGCAATCCCCGTCCTGTTTGGCCCACTGCCAGCTTGCGAACACCTGCCCGGACTGGTCGCGGGGTTTGACCCCTTCGAACGACGGATCGTCGATCAGGTTCTCGGCGCGCACGTGCTCCGGCGATCCGAGAATCGACAGGAGTGCTGCCGCCAGGATCAGCGGAAGACCGATGGAAATCCGGGTGCGCATGCCGGGATTATCGCACGCCGCCGCACCGGGGCGTCAGCCCCACAGGCTACCCCACCAGCTCGGGAACAGGCGACTTCGACCCGCGCTGCAGCTTCGATGCGGCGCGGATGCGCTTCATCTCCTCCTGCGTCTGCATGGGGATGGAGAACCGCTTCTCCACGCGCTCGCGGAAGGTGGGGCCGGAGTTGTAGGCGCAGAACGGGTACACCATGCCGTCGGGCGCGGCGTAGTGAATCACGCAGCGCTTCACCCGCTCCACGTCGTAGTTGTAGTGGTCCATGAAGTGCATGCCCGCCAGCATCAGCGTGCGGTAGGTGAAGCCCTGTTTTTCGCTGTCGCCGCGGCCGTACTTCTTGTCGGTCATGCCTTGCAGGGTTTGCAGGAACTTGGTGAAGGTCAGGTCCTGCGGCGCCTTTTCGGCGTGGAAGAACTTGCGCAGGTTGTTCCAGGCTTCGATCTTGGTGAAGAACTGGATGCGGCGCGCGCCGGCCTTGCGGGCCAGTTCGTCCATCTCGCGCAGCATCGGGCCCACGTCGACGAACTGCGTCACCGGCGTGGCCTTGCGATTCTGATCCACGAACAGGTAGGTGCCGATGGAGCAGTGGGGATGGCAGCTCAGGGTGGTGGTTTCTTCGCCCCTCAGGGCGCTCAGCAGTTTCGAGAACGGCGTCACGCAGGAGAGCGGGAACCAGTCCTCGTAAGGATCGCAAATGCCGGTCTGCTGCTTGACGGCATGCGCGAAATCGGAGAGCGTGAACCGCTTGGCTTCCAGTTCATGCCGCGCGATGCGCCCGGTGAAGGCCACCGGCTGGAAGCTGATGCCGCTGGAGCATTCGATGTACTCCAGCGCCAGCCGCATGATGTCGCCGATCTGGTGGTCGTTGACGCCCTTCACGATGGTGGGAACGTAGACGATCTTCAGCCCCGCCTTGCGCACGTTTTCGATGCACCGCATCTTGGTGTCCCACAGCGCTTCGCCGCGGGTCTTGCGGTAGATCTCGTCGCACACGCCGTCGAACTGCAGGTAGAGGGTGTGCAGGCCGGCTTCCTTACACTGCTGGGCGAACTCCAGGTCCGCGAATTTGATGCCGTTGGTGGCCACCTGGGTGTGCGAGAAGCCCATCTCATTGGCCATCCGCAGCACGTCCAGGAACCGCGGGTAGATGGTGGGCTCGCCGCCGGAAAACTGCACGATGCGGCCCGCCACCGGGCGCTGGTTGCGCAGCGTTTGCAGCATCTTGCGCACGGTTTCGAAATCCGGCTCGTAGATGTAGCCGCTGGCGTTGGCGTTGGCGAAGCAGACCGGGCAGGTGAGGTTGCAGCGATTGGTCAGATCCAGGTTGGCCAGGCCGGTGTGGCTGGTGTGCAGGTTGCAAATGCCGCAATCGGTGGGACACGTGGCGGCCGTGGTGACCGATGGGTTCGACAGTCCGCGGTTGTCGCCGAACGACCATTCCTCCATCTTGAGGTACAGCTTGACGTCCGAGAACACGATGTCGCGGAAGTGGCCGTGCTCCGGACACTGTTTCTCCATGACTACCTTGCCCCCGTCCTCGCGGATCTGGGCGGCGATCAGCGTCGAGCATTCCGGGCACAGCGACTGCGTCGTCTTGGGCAGCCCTTTTGCGAGAGGCTGGATGGGTGAGCCCGTATAGGTAGTTTCGGGTTGGAATATCTGGAAGTCCGCCATGATTCGACTATTGTAGGGAGTCTTTCCGGCCGCCAGCCACCCTGACGGGCTAAACTGCGAATTCCCGGGGCCGTATGGCGCCTTTTGAGGGCTGAACGGCACCCCCTCCGGTGGGGGAAATCCCTACGCCGGGGGGATGGGAGCGCGGAGAGGGTGCTACCATCGCACTTATGGCCAAGTTCAAGCCGGCGAAGGGGAAGAAGCCATCGGCCCTCCCCAACCGCGGCCTGCCGTGCGTCATCCTGCTGATTGTCGCCATGGCGCTGCTGCTGCTCTTTGTCTTCTTTGTGATGAAATATGCGAACGGATAACCGCAGTGCCGGGGAGATGCGCCCCGTCGAGATCATCCCCGGCTGGCTCAAGACCGCCGAAGGGAGCGCCCTGATCAAGCTGGGCAATACCCACG
>Ga0265323_10000903_pt1 | contig 15717 bp, 15 predicted proteins | sample 41225metaG_FD_193580 | JGI IMG/M metagenome (GOLD analysis project Ga0265323, IMG submission 193580) | Rhizosphere microbial communities from Carex aquatilis grown in University of Washington, Seatle, WA, United States - 4-12-25 metaG | ecosystem: Host-associated > Plants > Roots > Rhizosphere...
GAGGCAGTTGTCCTCGCGCACGCCGTACTGGGTGAACTTGTAGAGCTTGCCGGAGAAGTTGGCGGGGTTGCCGTGGGTGAGGTGGCCGCCGTGGCTGAGATTCATGCCGAGCACCTTGTCACCCGGCTGCAGCACGGCGGTATAGACGGCAAAGTTGGCCTGCGAGCCGGAGTGCGGCTGCACGTTGGCGTGCTCGGCGCCGAACAGCTTCTTGGCGCGCTCGATGGCGAGCACCTCGACCTTGTCGACCTGTTCGCAGCCGCCGTACCAGCGCCGGCCCGGATAACCCTCGGCGTACTTGTTGGTGAGCACGCTGCCCTGGGCCTCGAGAACGGCCGGGTAGGTGAAGTTTTCCGACGCGATCAGCTCGATGTGGCTCTGCTGGCGCGCCAGCTCGCCGGCGATGGCGGCGTAAATTTCGGGATCCAGCTGGCGGAGAGGGGTGGCGTCGAGTGACATGAGGCGGGTGGGTTCAGGCATGAGGATCAGGAGGGCGGCGGATTGCAGACGGGAAAATGATGACAAGCGGCTACCGGGCCGGCGTGATGGTTTTGAGGAAATTGACGACGCTGGGCACCGCCTCGACGAGATTGTCGCGGCAGGTTTCGTAGACGTTGAGCGGGCCGCCATAGGGGTCGTTGACCTCCGGATCGACCGGCGGCGGCAGAAACTCGCGGAAGAGGTAGAGGTGCTTCGGCACGCGCTCAAACTGCAGCTGGATCATCGCCCGGTGCGACTCGGTCATGCAGAACACGGCCAGGGCCCCATCCAGCAGCTGCTGGGTCACGGGCTGGCTGGCGTGCCGGGAAACATCGAGGCCCACCCGCTTCATGGCAACAGCCGCGTTGTCGGAGATCGGGTCGCCCTGGCGCGCCGCGATGCCGGCGGAGACGACCGGGAGCGATTTGAGCGGCTCGTCCTGGCCGCCGAGGAAGTGCTGGAGCAGCGCCGCGGCCATGGGACTGCGGCAGATGTTCGCCGTGCAAACGATGAGGATGTAACCGGGCGCGGGCATGCGCGAAAATCGTGAATAAGCAGTCGTGAGCAGGTGATGTCGAGGGCAGAAACATCACACGGCCGGCGCGCTTATTCAACTGCGCGGCAGCCTTCTGAGCGCGAGGAGCGTGCGGTGGAGTTGCACCGCGCGCTGGAGGACAAGGTCCTTGAGCGGTTTCTCGGGCGCTGCCGGCGTCGGGTGGACCCCGGCCGGCGCCGGGGGTGGCGTGGCGGCCGGCGGGGCCGTGTTTTGGTCCGCGCCATTCGTCTCCGGCTCCTCGCTCTCCGCGACGCCATTTTCACGCTCGCGGGCCAGCGCCGCCTCGTCAAAACGGTGTTTGGTGCTGTTCTCGCTGATGAGCGACTCGGCGGATGCCCCGGTCGCCAGGACATCGTAGGCGCGGCGGTCGGCCTCGGGCGTCTGGGAGATCGCGATGTCCGGCGTCAGGCCCGGCGCTGCGAGGCCAATGGTGATGAGGGCGGACGCGTGGTCGCGGAATGCGGCGAGCAGGCCGGTGGGCGTGTCGGGGCCGACAAGGATGAACAGCAGCGCGGTGCGTGGCCGGACCGGCAGGTCGGCCGGAATCGCCTGCTCCGTGGCTCCGACCGGATGGCGGAGATCGATGATCAACGCCGGCGCTTTCCAGACGGTCGCCAGCATGACGCCGTCGTCGGGCAGCTGTTGCAGGCGTGCATAGGTGAGACCCCGACCGAGATCCACCGGCGCCGCAGGCACCGCGAGGCATGAGGCGAAGGGCATGAGGCTTAGGGCGAGAAGCCAGATGACAGAGGCCAGACGCTGGCAGACAGGAGACTGACGCCTGAAGCCTGACACCTGCAGGCTGTGAGGGATGGCCATACTCACTTTCGGTTCAACTGCCGCGCGCCGATGTCGCGGCGGAAATATTTGGACACGTACTGGAGCTGGTCGCACACGGCATAAGCCCGGTCGGCGGCGGCGCGCAACGTGACGGCTTGCGCGCAGACGCCGAGCACGCGCCCGCCCGTAGAGACGATCTGTTTTTGGGAGTTGAGGGCGGTGCCGGCGTGGATGATCCACGTCTCGGGAGGCAGCGCTGCGGATGGCGTGATCACGTCACCCTTCGGATAACTGCCCGGGTATCCCCGCGCCGCGACCACCACGCATAGGGCGTAGTCGGGTTTCACCTCGAGTTTGATGTCGCGCAGGCGGCCCTGGGCGGCGGTCCACATGAGCGCGAGCGGATCAGTGGCAAGGCGCGGCAGGATGACCTGCGTCTCCGGATCGCCGAAGCGGGTGTTGAACTCCAGCACCTGCGGGCCGTCCGCCGTGAGCATCAGCCCGATATACAGGGTGCCGCGGAAATCGATGCCCTCGGCGGCGATGGCCTCGACGCTCGGGCGGGCAATGGTCCGGACGATCTGGTCGAGGAGGTCGGGGCCGACGATCTCGGCCGGCGAATACGCGCCCATGCCGCCGGTGTTGGGGCCGGTGTCGTTGTCGCCGGCGCGCTTGTGGTCCTGGCTCGTCGGCAGCACGACAAAATCACGGCCCGAAACGACGAGATGGATCGAGGTCTCCTCGCCGAAGAGGCAGTCCTCGATGAGCACCTGCCGGCCGCTGGCGCCGAACAGGCCACCCTCGAGCATGCCGCGCACCGCCGCCTCAGCCTCGGCGTGGGTCTGGGCGACGATCACGCCCTTGCCGGCGGCAAGGCCATCGGCCTTCACGACGATCGGCACCCTGCGCGAGCGGAGGTAGGCGAGGGCAGGGGCGATTTCTGAGAACGCCGCCGCGGGTGCCGTCGGGATCCGGTATTTCTGGAGCAGCTCCTTGGTGAAAATCTTCGAGGCCTCGAGGCGTGCGCCGTCGCGCCGCGGGCCATAGGCGGGAATGCCCGCGGCCGCGAGCGCATCCACGAGGCCGAGGGAAAGCGGCACTTCGGGGCCGACGATGACGAACTCGACTTTCTCGCGTTTCGCGAGCGCGACGATGCCGGCCAGATCCTCGCCCGGGACGGGGAAGCAGGCGGCTTCCTGGGCGATGCCGCCGTTGCCGGGCGCGGCGATGACACGGGGGCGCGCTGGCGAGGCGAGGCAGGCCTTGACGAGCGCGTGTTCGCGTCCGCCGGAGCCGACGATGAGAACGGAGTGGGGAAGGGAAGGGGCCACGGGAAAGGTCGAAGGTCGAAGGTCAAAAGTCGAAGGTCGAATCAAAAATCCTGCCGTGGATTTCCTTGCAGCCTCCCGACGGTTTTCACAAGTTCCCCGGCTCCGCCGTCTGCCCCGTTCCCCTGACCGGCATTTCACTCAACGTTTCAGATGAGCCAAGAGAGACAGCGCGGAGCGCTGGCCCGAAATGACTCTAGCGGCTTCTTCATTTCAAACGCATCTCACTGATTGTCGCTGACTGCTTCACAGCGTCGGCCTCTAGAACAACGATAGTCGGCACCGTCTCGCCGGCCTTCAACTTCTTCGGCTTTGGCTTCACGATGAACGAAGTTGGATGTTCAGGGTCCGACCAGTCGAGAAGCTCCACGTCGCCATTCTTTCTGACTTCTTTCAGGCGATAGCGCCCGTCATCAGACATCGGTGAATCCTTGCTCACTGTGAAGTCCTGCCAATACGCGGTGTGAGTATAGGGAGGTAGCTCGATGGTCTCATCTTTCTTTTGCTCCGCAGCGTAACACGCCGTGAAACTGGCGACCAATGCCACAAATGCTAGGTGTGAGGGTTTCATCTTTCGTTACCCAACGCTAGAGTCGAGGCACGGCCGTTGCCTACGGCGATCGGTTTGGCGCGTTATTGCGCCTTGCTGACGTCGAAATCGGTGCTGCCGTCCTCGTCGGAAAACAGGATGACTTGATACACCACAGTCGCATTGTCATCGTGCCTGATCGTCCAGCGCTCACTGCCAATCTTCTGGTCACCGTTAGGGGAGATCACTTCGACGCGAACGAGAGCCCTCTCCTTGGAATCCGGATAGGCCGCCCGGTCCACATTTCCGACGCCACCGATGGCGGTGAGCAGGTCGTGAAACGAGATGTCGCTGGCCGAGGACTGCCTGCGCACCTCTGGTGTGTAACTGAGCTTCGAGGTGCCGATGATTGAGACGCAACCAGCGAGGGTGAAAAGCATCACGAACAATGGCATTTTTTTCATGGGAGTTTGGGTCATGCTGCCTCCTGGGTCAGCTGTTTCGATGCTGGATTTGCCGAACGCTATCGATGAGACATGGCGTGTGGCGGCTGGTTCGGCCCTTTCCTAAATTTCAATTCAGCTCACTATGGGGAGTCTGGCGTTCCATCTGCCGTGACGCGCCGCCGCGCGCGTCACAGCACCTGCAGCGTCTTGCGGTAGAAGGCGACGACCTCGTCGGGATCGTCGGTGAAGAGGACGTACCCGGCCATCCAGGCGGGGGACCGGCCGGTGTGGATCATCTCGCGGAACTGCTTGCGGAGATCGCTCCAGTAACGGGCGCCGTAGAAGATGTAGGGCACGCGCGGGCGGATGCCGAGCTTCAGGTTGCACAGCTCGATGCCGATCTCCTCCAGCGTGCCGACGCCGCCGACGTTGAAGATGCAAAAATCCGCCACTTCAAACCACTTTTGCCGATTGTGGCGCGAGGTTTCCTGGAAGGTGTTGAAAAAATCGACGCCGAGCTCGGGCTCCTGCGCCTCGAGTTCGAGGAAGCACGCGCCGGTGAGTGCCTGGGCGCGGCGGGCTTCGTCGGTGGCCAGGCGCATCACGCCGCCGCCGCCCCCGGTGAGGATGCCGACCTTCGGCCCGATGAACCCGGTAAGCTTGCTGATGAGGGCGGTGATGCTCTCCGAGTGCTCGGAGCCGATCTCCACGGCGGAACCGTAGAAGGCGAGAATGGTGGATTCTTGGAACAGTTTGCCCATCTCCTCGCGGATGAAGAAGCCCGCGTCCCGCTTGTAGGTGTGCAGGTAGAGATCCTTCATGCCCTCGTTGTACCAATACACGTCGAGGTTGATGTTGAAATAGGTGTCGAGGCGGGCGTGGGCGTTGCCGGACAGGAAAAAGCCGTGCGTCCGCGAGGGCTTCCGGAAGATGATGCGCTTGAGCTTGAGTTGCGGGATGCGCGTAAGCAGCTCGACGTGCTCCATCAGGTTCGGGAAGTAGTCGACGACGAGGGTGTCGGCGCCCTCCGGCGCGTGATCCAGCGCCTGGATGAGCGTGCGGAAGCCGGGGGAGGATTTGGGATCGGCGAGCTGCGTTTTGAAGTTGGAGTAATCGCCCGAGCCCAGGAAGGCGGAATAGTTTTCCATCAACGCATTCTGGCCCTTGACGGTGATGCGGGTCTTCGGGCGCGGTTCGCCGGCGCTGTCGCGCGGCGGGCTTTTGTCCATGCCGCGGAAAAGGTCGCCGGCGACGGTGAAGAGGCGGCGGCGCTTTTTCTCCAGCGTCTTGACCTCGGGATCGGCGAAGGTGGGCGCGCGGAACACCTCGACCGAGACCATGGGATTCACCACCGGCTGGTCGCCGCTGTTGTAGATCTCGAGCATGATGTTCGTGCCGAAGGTCTTGATCGGATCGAGCAGGATGGCACCGCAATGGAGGCCGAAGTTGCCCTCGCCGCGGTTGAGCACGACGAAGTGCTCCTTCAGGTACATCGAGCAGCTGGTGAGGGCGCCCGAGCGCGGTGGCACGGAGAGAATGTCGACGTCGTGGCGCATCTGCACCTTGTCGAGATAGCCGCGGCCGGCGTCGCCGTTGATGAGGCGCTCGAAATCGGGGCGCTGCAGTCGCGGATTGAGGGTGTACCGGACCTTGTGCGGGGTGAGGTAGACGCGGCCAAGGCGGTCGATGGAGATGGTGTTGGGGAGCTTGAGGCGGTTTTCCTTCACCGCCTCCCAGATTTCGTTGGTGGCCAGCTTGGCCGATTCGGGCGCATAGAACAGCCGGCCGACGGGCGTGCCGGGGCGGAGCAGTTTCTTCCAGTAGGGCGCGTTGGGAAAACTGGGGTCGAAGAGAAAGGCGTCGGTCTCGAGGATGAAGCGGTTGCGGTCCAGCCGGGGCACGCCGGGGGTGATCATCTCGATGCCGATGCGGGCGAGGGTGCTGCGTTCCGTGAAGTGGATCTCGTTCAGGCGGGCGCGGATGAATTCGAGTTCGGCGGGGTTGCGCGGCCAGAACGCGAGGACGAGGGCGAGCGTATTGGGGCCCTTGGTTTTGACGGAGAGAATCTGGCCGTCGGTGCTGTTCCAAAAATACTCAGGTTGCATGGAGGTACTGCGGGATGTGCCGTGATGAAGGGGAAGAACATGCACCAAAAGGCGCGGGAACGAAAGACCGGAGTTGCCTCCGCCGGGCGAGAGTCGAGCCCCCGCCGGAGGGGTCGCGCTAAGGGATTGCATTTCACGGGACAGGCTGTCATGTCCCTGCGCTTTCCATGGCACAAACCGCCCGCATCGGTTTCCCATACGTGCAATCAACCACCGCCTCCATGAATCGCTCCTCCCTCCTCCTGGCCTGCCTGCTCAGCCTGGGCACGCCCGCCATCCTCTCCGCCCAAGATGTCAAAGTCAGCATCCCCGGCCAGCAGGGCACTGCCGCGCCGGCCGCTCCCGCCGTCAAGGCGCCACTCGTCGCCCCCGCACCGGCGCCGGTATTCACCGAGGCGCAGATTCTTGAGGCGTTCGGCTGGTTCGTCGGCCAGCGGCTCGGTCTGGCCCAGCTCGAGTTCACCAAGGAGCAGACCGACGCCATCGTGAAAGGCATGCTCGCGGCGGCCGCCGGCAAGGAGGCACCCTACGAGCTCGACAAAATCGGGCCCCAGATGGACGCGTTCATGCAGAAGAAACAGGAGGGGTTCCTTTCCAAGGTTCGCAACCAGAACCTGGGCGATGCGAAGGCGTTTTTCGACAAGCTCAAGGACAACAAGAACGTCGTCGAGCTGCCGGACGGCCTGCGCTATGAAGTGGTGCAGCCCGGCACGGGCGCCTACCCGAAGACCACCGACACGGTGAAGGTGCATTATACCGGCCGGCTCATCAATGGCACGGTCTTCGACACCTCGCTCCAGCCCCGCCAGCCCGGTGCCGCGGTCGAGCCGGTCGAGTTCCCGCTCAACCAGGTGATCCCCGGCTGGACCGAGGGTCTGCAAAAGATCAATCAGGGCGGCAAGATCCGCCTCTACATTCCGCCGCAGCTCGCCTATGGCGACACCGGTCAGCAGGGAATCCCGCCGGGCGCGACGCTGATCTTCGACATCGAATTGCTGGACGTCAAAGCCACGCCTCCCCCAGCTGCGGTCGAACCCAAGAAGTAAGCCGAGCGCAGATTCCTTTCAACCGGCCCCGCCCTTCACGGCGGGGCTTTTTGCGGGATGGAAACAGGCTTCCCGCGGATACCGGCTTCGCGCGTTGACGCAGCAGTGTCAGTCACGGTCTGTCCGATCAGCAAAAGCCGGCCGCCGCCCCGATCAGTTTGCGCCGGGAGTGCCGTTGCCGGGCTTCTTGGGCTCGGCAGCCTTGGTGTCCGCCGCGGGCTTGCTTTCGGGCTCCTCGGTGCTGGCTTTCTTGAATTCACGGATCGCCTGGCCGAGACCCTTGGCCAATGAAGGCAGCTTGGAGCCGCCAAACAGCAGCAGCAGAATCAGCAGAATCAGGATCAGTTCGGAGCCGCCGAGATTGAAAATCGCCAGCGGAGATGCGGAAAAGGTCATGATGGTGGAACGTATCCGGCGGGGCAGGAGTGTAAAGAGTGAAAGCGGCGGCGGCGGGCGCCGCTGCGCGATTCAATATTCGAGAACGAAGCGGGAAAGACTCACGGCAGCGGCGGATTCGAATCCGCCGGCCGGACGGCCTTCTTGAGCAGGTTGTTGGCGTTCTCCGGCTGTTCCGCGTCGAAGAAACCGGTAAGCTGGCGGATGCGCGTCGGGTGGCGCATCTTGCGCAGGGCCTTGGCCTCGATCTGGCGGATGCGCTCGCGGGTGACCTTGAACTGCTTGCCCACCTCCTCGAGGGTGCGGCTGTAGCCGTCGACCAGGCCGAAGCGCAGCGAGAGGACGCGGCGCTCGCGCTCGGTGAGCGTGTCGAGCACGTCGATGATCTTTTCGCGCAGCAGCGAAAACGCGGTCATGTCGTACGGGTTCTCCGCGCTCTTGTCCTCGATGAAGTCGCCGAAGCTCGTGTCGTCGCCGTCGCCCACGGGCGACTGCAGCGAGATGGGCTGCTGGGCCATCTTCATGATCTGCTGCACGCGCTCGACCGGCATCTGCATCTCCTCGGCGACCTCCTCGGGCGTGGGCTCGTGGCCGTATTCCTGCAGCAGCTGCTTCTGCACCTGCATGACCTTGTTCAGCGTCTCGATCATGTGCACCGGGATGCGGATGGTGCGCGCCTGGTCAGCGATGGAGCGGGTGATGGCCTGGCGGATCCACCAGGTGGCGTAGGTGGAGAACTTGTAGCCGCGCCGGTATTCGAACTTCTCGACGGCCTTCATCAGGCCCATGTTGCCCTCCTGGATGAGGTCGAGGAAGGACAGGCCGCGGTTGGTGTACTTCTTGGCGATCGAGATCACGAGACGGAGGTTGGCCTCGACCATCTCGGTCTTGGCCCGGTGGGCCTCGCGGACATGGGTGCGGGTCTTGGCGACCAGCGCGAGCAGATCGTGCGGGGCGACCCGCATCTCCTGCTCGGCCTGCCGGAGCCGCTGGTTCAGCGCGCGGGTGTCGATGGCGGCGTCCTTCTTGGTCTTCGGATGCTTCGCGCGCTCCAGCGAGTCGTGGATCCGCTGGATGTCGTTGAGCAGGTGCGCGAGGCCCTCGAGATAATCCTCGTAGACCTTCAGTTTGAAATAGAATTTCGGGAAGTTCGCCCGCAGGACGTTCTCGCGCTTCCGGAATTTCGCCAGCGACCGTTTGCGTTCGGGCTCGGAGCGGGCCTTGAGATGCTCTTGCCAGGCCTCGTGCACCGAGACCTCGGCCCGCTGCGTGGCCTCGGTCAGCTTGGGCAGCGTCTTGAAGTAGGTTTCGCGGCTGTCGATCTTCTTGTCGATGACGATCCGGTCGAACCGCTCCTCGCGGTTGAGCAGCTTCTGGCCGAGCGCGATGATGTGGCGGCTGACGATGCCGGCGTGGAACAGGGCCTCCTGCGCGTGCAGCTCGGCGTTCTCGATGCGCTTGGAGATCTCGACCTCCTGTTCGCGGGTCAGCAGCGGCACCTGGCCCATCTGCTTGAGGTACATCCGCACGGGGTCGTCGAGGATGTCGTGCTGCGAGGAGCGCGATTCCTCCTCCTCGGCCTCCTCCTGGCGCTGCTTGTAGCTGTCGACCTCCTCCGGATCGAGGATGTCGATCTCGAGGTTCTGGAGGATGGAGATGACGTTCTCGATGTCCTCCGGGTTGTCGACGCTCTCCGGCAGGGCCTCGTTGATGTCGTCAAAGGTCAGGTAGCCCTGTTCCTTCGAGAGCCGGATAAGGTAGCGGATCTTCTCGTTGATGCTGGCGCTGCCGGCGGGCATCTCGATGCCCGGGGGCGTGCCGGCCACCACGGGCACGGCGGACGCGGGGGCGTTGTCGGCGGCAGGCACAGCGGGGGTTTCCACTTTGGAGGCGTGATTGGCGGACTTGGCTTTGCGCGGCATGGAAAGGTTTGGAAAAAAATCAAACACCTTCCGCCAGCACAGGTGGTTGGCGGAGTTGGCGTTGAAGCTCGGAGCGGTCCCTCAGCAACAAGAGTAGTTGGTCAGCGTCAACATCCGTCTGTTTGGAGGCTATTTCAAGTTCTATCTGGCGCAGGCGCGGCTCGAGGACGCGGGACTGCAGGCGGCGCAGTCCCTCGTTAACGACCTTGCGCGGATCGTCGATGGCGGGCGCCTCGAACAGCAGGGAGGCGACCAGGGTTTTCTCCTCCGGCGTTTCCAGCAGTTCGTCGAGATGGTCGCGGCCGGGCCAGGCGTCGTGTTCAAACTCGGTTAGAAAGCGCCGGAGGATGGCACCGGACGGGTGCGCCGCTTCGATCCAATCGCGGGGCAGCAGCTCGTGCGCGAGCGGCTTGCCGAACTGCTCATAATGCAGGCAGAGCAGCAGCAGGTCGTGCTCCGGCGGACGGACCGTGGTGGCGGCTGGAAGCGGGCCGGTCCCGGGCGCCGCGGCCGCGGGCGGGCTCAGCCGGCTCCGGTGACGGACAAATCTCATGAAGTCCCGTTCGAAGGCATCCGGCGTGATGCGGAGCGCCCCGATCGCGGGCGCGATTTCAGCCAGCAGCTGCCGCTGCAGGACTTCCGAGTCCGTGGCGGCCACAACCTCATAAATCTGCTGGACGGCCCGCGCGGTGGCCTCCGACGTCGAAGACCGGGGGTCGGGCAGAATGTATCGCTGCATGAATCCCATCATACTAAGGGCGCTGTGGCGCAATTCTTCGTAGGCGGCGAGTCCGCGTTCGAGAAACAGCAGGTCGGGATCGACCTTCTCCGCGCCGGCGAGCGTGAGGAAACGCACCTCCAGTCCGGCCTTGAGCGCCATCGGCAGGAAGCGCAGCGCGGCCTTCTGGCCGGCGCTGTCGCTGTCGAAGAAACACTCCACCTCCAAGTGGTAGCGGCGCAGGAGCGCGAGCTGGGTGTCGGTGATGGCCGTGCCCTGCGGGGCGACGGCGGTCTTCAGGCCGACCTGCCAGCAGCGCAGGGCGTCGAGCTGCCCCTCCACGAGCACGAACGGCCGGCCGTCGCCGACGTGCGAGCGGGCGCGGTCGAGGTTGAAGAGCAGGTTGCCCTTGGTGAAGATCGGCGTCTCGGGGGAGTTGACATACTTGGCCTCGCGCGCGGGATCGTCGGCCGGCGTGAGGTCGGTCTGCCGCGCCGTGAACGCCACGACGCGCCCCTGGTGGTCGCGGATGGGGATCATCAGCCGGCCGCGGAAGCGGTGCTTGAGCGTGCCGAGCACGATGGGTCCGCCGTCCCGCGGCGCAAAGAACAGGCCGCACGAGCGCAGCGCCTCCTCGGAGAACTTCCGCCGCATCAGCATGGCCGCCAGTTCGCCGCCGTTGGCGTCGGCCGCGCCGATCTTGAACTCGTCGGCCAACTCGGCGGGGAAGCGCCGCTGCCCCGTCCAGTAGGCGCGCATGAATTCGCCGGCGGCGCCGGGACCCTTGAAGGCCTGATGAAAATGGTCGGCGGCGAGCTCATGCAGCTCGAACAGCTCCTGCCGCAGCGAGCGCTCCTCGCGGCTCGGGCCCGCGCCCGCCTCGTATTCCAGGGTCACGCCGAAGCGCTTGGCCAGTGTCTCGACCGCCTCGGTGAAGCTGAGCTGCTCGGTCTCGCGGACGAAGGCGATCAGATCGCCGCTTTTGCCGCAGCCAAAACAGTGATAGAGCCCTTTGTCCGGATTGACGTAGAAAGACGGCGTCTTCTCCTGGTGAAACGGGCAGAGCCCGCGGAAGCGCGCGCCGACCTTCCGCATCGTCACCACGCGGGACACCACGTCGAGGAGGTTTACGCGGGCCTTGAGGTCGCGCAGGCTGGTGGATTTGATGGCGGGCATGACGGGACGCCGGGCGCGGCGGGCGGCGGCGCGGGACGGACGGCGGGGAAAAACGAAGAATGCACTTTCAACTCATGGGGAGGTGTGTCAAGTTTCCCGCCTTCCGCGTGGAACCCTGCGCGGGAATAAACGACATATCGAGCATGCATTTGCGGAGTGACTTGACGGATGTTACAGCCTGGCGGGTGGGGATGGCGATGATCGCGCTCGGCCTCGCCGTGGCCGGACCGGTCCGGGCGGCGGAGACGGAGACGCCGCCGACCAAGGCCGTGCCCAGCCCCGTGCTGGAAAGCGTACTGCGCGGCTTTGACGAAAAGGACTACGCCAGCGCGGTGGAGGCGATGTTCACCCGTTTTGAGCAGATCAGCGGCCGGCACCTCGTGCCGGGAGCCAAGGGCAAGGTCGGCCTGAAAATCTACAGCGACTCCGGCCCCGGCCTGGCCACGCCCATTCCACTCGTCGAGGCGGTGATTGAGGCGCTGGAACGGCGCGGCTTCAAGACCCCGAACATCTTCATCGTGGGCCTCAGCCAGCTCCGGATGCGGTTCACGAACTATCTGCCGTCGCTGTCCACGGGCGCGACCCCGTTCAAGAATCATCCGATCTACGTGCTCGAGTCGGGCAAGTTCTACGATTCGACCTGGTTCTACGACAGCCCGCTGCCCACGCGCTTCGATCCGATCCTCAACGAAAAGGCGGCCGAGGAGGCCGCGGGCGGCAAGCTGCAGACCACGGTGGCCGAGGACCGCAAGAGCTTTCTCGATACGCCGCTGTTTCTCGACTCCGACTTCTGGATCAACCTGCCCGTCTACACCGACCATCCGGTGCTCGGCATCAACGGCGCGCTGGTGAACGCCACGCTCTGGAACGCCTCGAACACCCTGCGCTTCTTCCGCAGCCCGGCCAACGCCCCGGCCGCGGTGGCTGAAATGGCCGCCATCCCCGAGCTGCGCACGACGTGGGTGTTCTCGCTCGTGAGCCTCGAGCGCTACCAGTTCATCGGCGGACCCTACTTCAACTCGCTCTACACGCTGTCCGAGCCGCGCCTCTGGCTGAGCGCCGATCCGGTGATGCTCGACGCGCTCATGCTCGAGCGCATCAATCGCGGCCGCCTGCAGGCCGGCTTCAAGGAGATCGATTCCGACGGCCTGCGCATGCTGGAATTTGCCGAACAACTCGGGGTCGGCTCCGACCAGGTCGGCTCGGTGCAGTGGGTGCGGGTGCCGGGGGACCTCCCGCCGCGCTCATGAGTCGTTTTTCCGGCTGAGGCCGCCCCGCTCCGCTGAAACGGAATCGAATGGACGCAGCGGGCCTGAAGATTCCACTTGAGTCATCCGGCTGCTTCCGGGCAATTTAACCATGATGACATCCGCCGCCTATCTGCCCTTCCTGTACCAGATCATCCTGGCGGCAGGCATTGCCGCCGCGGTCATTGGCGCGAGCCACTTCTTCGGCCAGCGGGCAAAGAAGAACAAGATCCAGGACACGGCCTACGAATGCGGCATACCCGGCGGGGGTCTGCAGCACGTACGGTTCCCGGTGAAATTCTTCGTCACCGCGCTGCTATTCATCCTCCTCGACATCGAGGTGATCTTTCTCCTCCCCTGGACCTTTGTCTACCGCGAGTTTCTGGCGAATCACATCCCGATCCTGCTGCCGATGCTCTGCTTCCTCGGACTGCTGGTGCTCGGCCTGGTCTACGAGGTAAGAAAGGGCGCGCTGGACTGGGAGAAGTGACCGCCCCCGACGCCGGCCGGCGTCATGACCGGATTTCCGCATGCGGATCGAAAAATTCATCACGCGCCAGAGGATCGTCGACCTCATCAGCAGCGACCTGAAGGGGGCGCTGGCGGAACTGCTGGAGATTTCCACCAGCCGCTTCTCCGATCTCAACCCGGATGCACTGCTGCGCGGGCTGCTGCAGCGCGAGAACACGATGACCACCTACCTCGGCCTCGGGGTGGCCCTGCCGCACGTGCGCGTCAAGATGCACCGCCGCTATGTGCTGGCCATCGGCCGCAGCCAGGCGGGCATCCGCTATGACGGGCTCAAGGACAACGAGCGGATTCATCTCATCATCATGCTTATTGCGGACGAGACCGCGCGCGACTACCTGCAGGTGCTCGCCTCGCTCGCCCGGCTGGTCAAGGAGCCGGACTTCGTCCACAGCCTGATCCAGGCGCCGGACCTCGACATTTTCCACGACCGTCTCTTCACGGGTCTCGGCGGCATCGCGGCGCGGCCGGCGCAGCTGCAGCAAAATCGCGTCAACCGCATCATGTTTCGCGAGGCGGAGCGCGTGGCCAAGGGCTGCGGCTGCTCGGCGATCATGGTGTTCGGGGACACCTTCGCGGGCGGCATCGAGGCGGGCAAGTGGTTCGGAGCGAACAAGACCATCCTGGTGACCCGAAATCCCGGTGAATCCGGCGAGGAACGGAAGGGATTCGCGGAGATCATCCAGGTGCGCTCGTTTTCCAACCAGCGCCTCGCGCAGCTGCGGAGCGCCGTGCTGGTGGCGCTCACGCGCGGACTCATCAATTTCAGCGACCGCCTCTGCTGCGTGGGCGGCATCGCGGGCAGCAACCAGTTCGATACCGTGGTCGTGGTCGACGTGGAGCGCGAGTTCCAGACGCTGCTCACGGGGCCGGCCGACCTCCTGCCAGCCGACGTGAAGCCCGAGGTGCTCGAGCGCGTGCTCGCGGTCGCCACGGACCTGGCGGTGGAGGGCCGCGAAGGCCGGCCGGTGGGCGGACTCTTCGTGGTGGGCGACACGGACCGGGTGGACAAGTTTATCAAGCCGCTCGTGCTCAATCCATTTTACGGCTACAAGGAGGAGGACCGGAACATCCTCAGCCCGTTCATGGATGAGACGATCAAGGAGTTCTCCTCTATTGACGGTGCATTCATCATCCGGGGCGACGGCGTGGTGGAATCGGCGGGCAGTCTCATCCAGGCGGCGGACTACGATCACGCGCTGCCGAGCGGGCTCGGTTCGCGCCATGCGGCGGCGGCGGCGATCTCGGTGGCCACGCAGTGCATTGCCATCGTCATCTCATCGAGCACGGGCCAGGTGACGCTCTTCCGCCGCGGGGTCATGCTGCCGCTGACGGAAAAGCGGATGAGCGGCAGCTGAGGGCCGGCCTGAATCTCTGCAAAGGGGAAGACGGGGCGGTCAGCAGCCACAGGCGGATGTGCCTTCCGCAACCATGCAGGCAACGTCATCATCTGCCGCGAGAAGGTAACCTAAAATCCGGCGAAGCTTCGTTGGGCCACGAGGTTGTGCGTTCCATTCCCGGAAGCGGGGAATTACCGGCCGGTGGCGCAGGGGCGCGAATCCGCGGCGGATGCGGGCGGAGAAGTTTGCGGCCCCTCACTTTGGGGTTGCGCCCCGTCGGCGGGGCCCTTTGCTCTGACCCTCCAATCCTTTCCGCCATGCAAGAAGTCGTCACCCTCGAATGCACTGAAGCCCGGAAGGAGGGCAAGCCGCCCTCCCGCTATCTCACGACGCGCAACAAGAAGACCGTGACGGAGCGCATCGAGAAGATGAAGTACAACCCTTTCCTGCGCCGGCATACGCTACACAAGGAAATCAAGTAAGCCGGCTTTTCCCGCCCGCACGCTGCGGGCAAGCCTCCGAAAAACTGACTCCCACCCGGGGTCAGTTTTGTTGTTTCCCGGCGGATTCGACCAGGACGCCGGCGGCCGGACGGAGCGCAGCCTGCGCCTGTTGCTGCTGCTGGAGCAGCGCACGGCGGTGGGCGCGCCAGCCGTCCCGGTGCTTGCGGATCCAGTCAAGCAGCGCGCGCTCAAAGCCGATGTCGTAGCCCAGGCGCTCGGACTCGAGCCACTTGTGGCGGAGGATCTCTTCCCGCTCGGCGAGGAATTCCTGATAGAGCGAGGATTGCTTTACGAACTCGCGCGACGTTTCAGGTTCTGGGGACGGGTAAGACATGGAGACCACGATCGTCAGTTTGGGTTAAGCTGGTGGCGCCCCTCGGCGGTGATCATCGAAGGGTGCCAGACCGGCTCCCAGACAAGATCCACCTGCGCGTGCCGCACGCGATCGAGGACGAGGAGCTTGCGGTGCACCTCGGCGGAGATCGACTGCGACATGGGACAGCCGGGCGAGGTCAGGGTCATCTTCACGCTGACATCGTAGCCGGGTTCGGCGGCAGCGGCCTCCCGGACATCAACGTCATAGATGAGTCCGAGGTCCACGATATTGACGGGAATCT
>Ga0265323_10000904_pt1 | contig 15698 bp, 7 predicted proteins | sample 41225metaG_FD_193580 | JGI IMG/M metagenome (GOLD analysis project Ga0265323, IMG submission 193580) | Rhizosphere microbial communities from Carex aquatilis grown in University of Washington, Seatle, WA, United States - 4-12-25 metaG | ecosystem: Host-associated > Plants > Roots > Rhizosphere >...
ACGAGCGGCGCGGCGGCGGCGGCATGGTCCAAATTGGGCGCGTACTCCTCGACGGTTTCGCCGGGATCGAGCGAAACATCGGGTTGCACCATGCGCAGGAACTCGGCGCTCCCGATGTCTCCCTGACGCAGAAACAGGGCGGCCAGGGCGGCACGGGTTGCCGGTTCCAGGCCGCCGGCCACATCGTCGAACCACTTGGCGGAGGTCTGCGAATCGTCCTTGACGTAGCCTTCCAGGACGATGTGGCGGAGCCCGCGGTCGCGCGCCAGGCGGAGCAGGGCGATGGCCTGCTCGATCTGGCCGGCGCGCGAGAGGTGCTGCTCTTCGAAAACCAGGACGGGCGCTCCCTGGCGTCCCCCGCCCACGGCACCGGGTAGGCAGGCGTCGCTGCCCGCCGCGGCGACCACCGCGGCGAGCCGGTGGGAGGCGCCGGAACTGCCAGGGCGGCAACCCAGAAGAGCGGCGGCCGCGAGCACGGCCAGCGTCCACTTCCAGGCAGCAGCCTTCTTCGACGACTTTTCACATTGGTTTTGCATAGCAGCCTCCGCCATAGTCTTCCGGTTAGATGTCGGATGGGGTGTAGCCGGGCAGGAGGGACCGCAGGTCCAGCGGCGGCACACGCGTTTCCGCGCCGCGCACCCGGACGGCTTCTCCATCGCGGCTCCGCTCGACTTCGACGCTGGTTCCATCCGAGCGGCGCAGGGTATCGACATCGCCGGGGCGCCCGCGCCCGAAGGCGATGGAGACGTCATCGTTCTTCTCGGATTCGGGAAGCCCGTCTTTGGAGTAGGTGCGCCGGGTCACGCGGCCGAGAAAATCGCGGCTGACGGTGGGGCCGTTCCTGTCGAACTGGAACTCGGAAGAAGCTCCCGGCAGATGGACCCCGATATTTCGCAGCGAGCCGCCATCGTAGGAGTAAATGGTGCGCGCTCCGTTGGAGTCGGCCTCCAGCACGAGCCGTTTCTGTTGGTCGTAGCTGAAATTCCGCGTGACCGCGGGGGTGGAGATCGATGCCGGGCCGGCGCCGCCGGGCGCCCAGGTGACCTTGAGGGATGGGATGCCCGAACCGGACACGCCCGTGATGCGGCCGTCATCGGAGTAGGAAACATCGAGCGACTCCCCGGCGCCGGGAGTGGATTCGCTTTTCACCCGGTACTGGCGCAACCTGCCGCCGGCATCGGCCACGAAGGTCTCCAGATCGCCGCTGCGCCGCACCTGCATGGTATTCTTCGGCGCATCGTATTGGTAGGAAGCGACGGTGTTGCCGTCGGCTTCGACCGAGCGCAGGCTGCCGTCGGCGTCGTAGGCAAGCCGCACCTCGTGGCCGCGCCCGCTGGTGAGGGTCCAGGTGCCGCCGCGGTTCTCTTTCTGGTAGGAGGCGCGGTCGCCGTTCCGGCTGGAGATGGCGATGCGGTCCAGCGCGCCTTTGGAATCGTAACCGTACTCGGTTCTGTTGCCGCGGGCATCGGTTTTGCTCTTGACTCTTCGCGTGCCGTTCTCGTTGGCCAATTGATAACGGGCGCCGTCCCGCTCAATGACCGGGGCCTCGCGCCACACCTCGCGGCCAGCGCGCGTGAACGGCATCACGGTAGCCGAGTAGGATTTGCCTTCGTAATCGACCCCGAAGGTGGTCTCGGGTTTGGAACTACCGGTGCGCGCCAGCACGGCATCGCGCAGGGTGCGCGCCTGGCCGCCGCCGGAGACGTAGGCCGGCTCGACGTGGGCGTTCACGCCGCCGAACAGCTTGCAGATGCGGGTGGTGGTGACGATGCCGCGCCGGTTGCCCTCCGCGTAGGGCTTCTGGCTCTGCCGCTGCCAGGACACATCGAGCGCATGGGCGCGGGCGACGGTGGGGATGCGCTGGGCAGCCGCCAGCCACGCCTCATCCACGGGAATGTTCTCCTTCACCATCCATTTGGCCAGCACGATGGCCTTCACCAGTTCGCGGACGCGGCCGAACTCCGGCGATTCCTGGCTGATCTGGTCGTACAGGCGGGTGAAGGTATCCTTGAATTGCCGCTGGACGGGATCGCTGACGTCGGGCACGTCGCGCAGGCCGGTTTCCGATGAGGAATCGACGATCTGCCGCCGGCTCTCGATGATCATGTCCGGCTTCGATACGCGCGCCACGCCGCCCTCGACGGCCATGGGCACCTTCTCGTCCTTGACTTCGATCCAGGCGCGGGTCCACTGGCCCTGCTTGTTGATCGGCTCATCGGACTCGAAAGTCAGGTCAGGCAGGCCCTTGAGGCCGGGCACGAGCGAGTGCCGCTCAGTCCATTGGCCGTCGGCACTGGCGACCACATTGAATGAATACTGTTTGAGCAGCCAGTCGGCCTCGAAGAGCGTCTGGCCGAACTGGGTTCCGGCCAGCAGTTCCTCGGGACGGTAGACGGCTTTGAGCCAGGGGCCCTCGGGATTCTTCCGGTCGGCCGGATCGAGCGAGAACGACGCCTCCTGGTGGGAGCGCGCCAGGGCCAGGGCCACGGCGAAATCCGAGGGCGTCACGGCGCCGGCGCCGCCCGGTTCGCTCAGCATGACCATCCACTGTTTCTTCGGATCGTAGACCGCACCGGCGATGTTACCCATATCGCCGCTGAACTCGCCGGCCGCCGAGAGATTGATGCCCCCCAGTTCCCGCTCGACGCCCACCGCGGGGTTCGTGCCAGCAGCGGAGCGGCAGTCCGAAAAGAGGTTGCAATAGTTGGGGAGGCCGTGAGCATGGATGTTGGGGACAGCTCCGGGGATCAGCGGCGATACCGGTAAGGCCGCGAAGGCGAGCACCTTGGCGACTGCGCCAACCGCAAAACCGATCGGCCCGCCCGGACTGTGGAGCCGGTGCGCCAGATCCACGTTGGTCGAGCTCACCACCGTTACGAAATCCTTCATCCGGTTCTCCGGAGAAACCTCGATAACGGGAACGGAGACGCCATGCTGCACGAGGTACTGGCGCAGCGGCTCGGCGAGCCCGGCGCCGGCTGTCCGGATCTCGACGATGTTCAAGCGTCCGCTCTTAATGTCGTTGGCCAGCGCTTCGCGCACCTTGTAGATCGTCAGCACGCCGTTGCTGTGCGCGTCCAGCGTGATGGGCTCGCCGGGATGCTGGTCCTGGATCGCGCGCAGTTCGTTCAACAGGCGGGTACTGCCACCCGGGATTCCGAGGAAATTCAAGGGGGCGCGAACCCCATCGGCGACGTAACCCCACCACCTGGAGCCGAAGCCCCGGCCCACCATCGAAGTGCTGATCGTCTCCACCCCGTGCTCCTGGCGGATGCGGGCCAGGTCGCTGGGACTGTTAGAGACACCGGCGACGAACACTTCGACTCCGGTCCCCATCGCGGCGCCACGTCCGCCCGGGAGAGCGGGAAACTGCGTGGGCGTTGCCGTCAGGCGGCCGTCGCTATCGATGGCACGGACCGGCTGCCCGAAACCGTCCTCGAGGAAAAAGCGGGTCTGACCGGAACTGCTGCGATCGGCCAGCATGCGGTCGCCCTGCAAATAGAAGACCGGGGAGGCGCTGGTATCGGCGAACGGCGACTGGCGCCGCCAGGGAGGCGTAGCGGGCTGTTCCACGGGTGGGGGCGGGACCAGACCGGGAGGCGTGGTCTGGGAATCCACCACCTCTCCGGCGGCATTGTAGCTGTAGCGGAACTCGGCCAGGGTCTCGCCGGATGCGGTCTGGTGCCGCAGGGAACTCAGATAACCCTCGGCCTGGAACTCGTAAGTGGTCTGGACGCCATTGGGCAGCGTGCGGACCGCCTTCCTCCCATCGGGCTGGTAGGAGTAGCGGATCTGTCCCCAATCCGAGTCGATCGAAGCGATGCGGTCCAAGAGGTCGTAGTGGTATTGCACGTCGTAGGGTGTCGACTGGCGGCGCTCGGGTTCCGGGCGGCTACGCAGCGCCTCCACCAGGTGAATCGCCTGGCGCTCGCGCGCGCCCCAGTCCTTGACAGTCTCGAAGCCGTTGTCGCCGATCTGCTGCGCGGCAGAGCCCAGTTCGGCGTCGCCGGAGAGACGATCGAGTTCAATCATCTGGACGCGGCGCACGCGCCCCTGGGAATCGTAGTCGTAGGCGGTCATCCACGGCGGGCTGTGGCGGGTCACTTCGGCACTGAGCCGGTCGAAGGCGTCGTAGTAGAACTGATGGGAGCCGGTCCCGTCCTTGATCCAGATCAGGTTGCCGTGCGCATCGTAGGCGAAACGCGCCTGCCCGGCGCCGCTGCGCGCCGACGCCAGCAGCCCGCGGGCGTCGTAGGTGAGATCGGTGCGCCCGGCGCCGGGAGCCGTGAACCATTTCAACCGCCCCTCGTTGTCGAAGAAGTACTCCGCATCGGCGGACTTCCTCCGCGGACAGGAAGAGCAAAGCAGCACGAGAGCGACAGAGAAGAAAACTCCCCGCCAACGCATGTTCAACATGGGTGCAATCCTCCGGCTATGCCTCCGCGGATTTCAAACCCGCGGAGGGGACCAATATCCAGATCGGAATCAATGGAGCTTCGAGCCACATAGTAGCAAACGGCTTGCCAAATCGAATCGCCACCTCAACCGGCGCCAGTTTAACCGATGTGCTTCATGATTTCAACGAGATCGCGATCCGATTGGACAAAAGCCCGCGGCAGATCGCGAATGAGATTCAGGCACTCCAGGTTGAGTTCGCGGGCCTGAGCGTCGTGGCCCAGCGCGCGGTACATGACGGCCAGGCGATACGTGGACACCACGTGATCGCGGGAGGTCTCCTGCCGCCCGGGATACTTCTGGTAGAGCGCGCGGCTGATTTCACAGGCACGGTATTGGAACTGCGCGTAGCGGCCCAGATGGAACTCCGCCGCCAGGCCGTAGAGCGCCATCAGGTGCCGCGCGTCGTCGTGGCTTTCCGGATTCCTGCGGTGCAGGATCTCGCGGATGGCCAGCGCGGCCGCGTAAAGCCCGGCAGCGCCGGCATGGTCGCCGGTGCGGTTCCGCAGGTCGCCGAGACGTTCCTGGACGGCGGCCAGGTCGCGCGCGCGGGCGTCGCTGTCCACGTCGCGGCGGGCCAGATCGGTGGCGGCATCGAGCGCCTTGCCGTAAGCGTCCAGGGCGGCATCGTCGCGTTCCATCCGGGCCAGCAGATCCCCAGCGCGCAAGCAACTGACGAACCGGTCGCGCTGCGTGGCGTCCCCGGGAAACCGTTCGTAAAGTGTCAGGGAGATGGCCAGGTCCCTGCGGCACAACTCCTCGGCCCGATCGAGGCGGCGGGCGTCCATCGCCAGCCCCATGAGCCGGTCGAGGCTCACGGAAACGTCGCGGGCGGCCTCACGCGATTCCGGCGCGGCCTGCCACAAGGCCTCCCGGTAGCGGAGTGCATCCTCAAACTTGCCCAGCGCCTCCTCCTTCCTGCCCTGCCTGGCGAGCAGTTCGCCCCAGCGATCCAGGCCGACGGCAAGCTCCCGCTGGGCGATGGTTTTCAGCGCCCGATCGGCGCACACCGTTTTCAGCGCACCGCAAACGGCCTCGACCAGCGCCACTCGGGTATCGAGCCCGCACTCCTCCACGGAATCGATCAACCGGTCCAGGAACAAGGCGCAGATTGCCTGAACCTCCAGAGGATGCTCGGGGCAGCCGGGCAGCGAGGCGGCCCACTGGAGGCCGCGGTTGGGGCGGCTTCCATCGCCGGCGGCGATGTGGGTGGCCAGCGCCTGGATTGCCGCCCGCACTTCCACTTCGCTGCCGGGATCGAGATGCGCGCAGTAGGCGGCGGCGCCATCGGGCAGGTCCGCCTGAATCAGGTGGTACATCAGCTCCGACTGGCGGAGGGCGTCGCGCTCGGGGAGCTTTTGCAGGTGGCCGGCCACCTGCCGGTGCACCGCCCGCGACCCGGCCTCATCCCCAAGCCAGCGGCGCTGGACGGACAGGCGTGCCTGAGCGTGCGCGAAGTCCCACTGGCCGAACGGGCCACGCTGCACCAGCTCGCCGCGGAAGCCGCGCCGCAGGTTGGCGAATTCCAGCTCGCTCCAGGGGACCCCGGCGAGCGATGGGACGGTGGAGCGCAGGTCCGCTTCCCGGAAACCATGGCGGGAGGCGGCCAGCAGCTTGCCCACTCCTTCCAGCCAATCCCGGCCATAGGTGGCGGCCATGCGCTCGAGCAGGCGCTCGTAGAGCCCGTCCACAGTGCCGGGGAACTGGCGCAACATATCCAGGCGGAACGCTTGCAGACGGCTCTCCGGGGCTCCGGTGAAGCGGCTCTCGGCCTCTGCCAGGTCGCCGGTATCGAGGATCAGCAGCCGCGAGAGTGCCAGGTGCAGCCACAGTGGCGAGCGGCCGGAAGGCGCGCCCGCATTCGGGTCCGCGGAGGCGAGCGCGGTCTTCACTTCCTCGCTGATTGCGGTGTGATGGCGGAGGCAGGAGGCATCGATGATGCTCCGCGCGTCCGGGGCGGAGAGGCCGGACAGATTGACCACCCTGGCATTCAGAGGGCCGGCAAGCGCGTCCACATTCGAGCCGGGGGTTGTCGTGACGATGAGCCGGGCGTTGGCCGGCCAGTCGCTCGGCAACCAGTGGAGGTAACGCACGGCGTCGGTCTGCTCGAACCGGTCGAGACCGTCAATCAGGCAGACGACGCGCCGGTCTCTGGCGGCCCGAGCCAGCAGCGCGGCGAATCGACGGTCCGCTCCAAGCCCTTCCGGCGGGGCGGCGTCCTGGGGGATTCCGGCGGCGCGGGACAGAGTCGCGTTCCAGCGGCCCAGCATGGTCGCCAGGCTGGAGGATTGGGCGCTGATGCCGGCGGAGTGGGCCAGCACCAGCACGCCGCCGCCGGATTGCAGGCTGCGCACGGTCTCGGCGAACAGCGAGCTCTTGCCCGATCCGCCCTCGCCGGTGACGAAGGCGAGGCGAGGGGCTTCGGGGTTCGAGGCGCGGGCGAACCGCACCAGATCCTCCAGACGCTCCTGGCAGCCGACGAATTCCCGGCAGTTGGCGGCGACGAACTCCTCCAGGAGCAGGTCCTCGTGTTCCTGCCAGGAGGTGGCGCGAGGGCGCGCGTCGGCGCGCGTGGCGGAGTCGAGATCCGCCCAGATGTCCTTCACCACCTGCGCGCCCCACGCTTCCAGGCCGGTCACGCACTGGGCCGATTCGTCCCACTTCGCGGAGTAGGAGCGTACGCGATCCCCCATCCGCTTCCCGATGACCTCCTTCAGATCGATCAGGGCCTGGTGCTTCCGGCCGGCGCCGGGCTCTTCGGAATACTCGTCGCTGTAACGCGCGGCCAGCTTCGGCGGCATCTTCTGATACGGGAGCGGGTCGCGGAAGTAGAACCGGCAGAACGGGGCCTGAGCCGGGTCCAGGAGGGCGCCCAGCTCGATTTCGAGCGCGGTCACGCTGATTCCGGCCACGCTGCGCGGGGAGCCGGCCGCCGTGGCCACGGCTTGCGCGGCGTCCAGTGGCGGCACCCAGCCGTAGCGGTCGCCGAGAATCCCGATGAAGAACGGGCGGCTGCGGCGGATTTCGTCGAGACAGACGCGAAGCACGAGCAGGTCTTTCTCGGGGATCTCCGCGACGCCGATTCCCATCCGCAGGTCGATGGGTTCGAGGAAATGGAAACGCTGCTGGAGCTTCTCCTGCAGCGCGAGGAACACCACCGAGCCTAAGTAGTCGCGCTCGGACTGCATGTCCTGGAATGTGCTGGAAACGAAGACGGGTCGCGGTTTCCAGATGGCGTAGCCCGGCACCGGATATTCACCTCCGAAGAGCTTAGACAAGGATACAACAGCGGCCAGGGCTGGATGGCGCTATATCTCGGTGATGGGCTCGGGCTTTGGATCGCCGGGTTTTCGCTTGCGCAGCAGGTCCTGAATCTTCTCGGCAATCGAGGCCATTACGCCGCTGCCGGCACCGGAGGCCCCTAGCAGAACGCCCTCATCGCGCGGATCGTCTCCGGTCGCGATGATCTTGCCCAGGCGGGCGAAGGCCACGTCGATGGCGGGGACAAATCCACCGATGATCCGGTCGAACTGCTTCTGCGTCACCCCGCCATCCATCACCCAGATGTCGGCGAAGGCCATGATCTCGCCGTCACTGGGGTCCCAGCCGAACTTGGTCATGCGCTTCTGGCAGTTCATGTGGGCCAGGGCGCGCAGCGCCTCCTTGAGCCAGGGGTGGTCCGCCGGACATGCCAGGAACTCCTGCGTGCGGAACTGCAGGAAATCGCCCTCGGACTGCACCGTGATGGTGATCTGATACTTGCCGAAGAGGCCGCCGAAGATGGCCAGCAGTTGCGGCGAATCCGGCGAGGTGAAGTATTTCAACGAGTGGCCGTCGGCTAATCTCTTCAGGTCGTCGATATTCATAGGATGCTCCCGGTTCACCGGATGAAGACCGTTAGCGACTTACCGTCGCGCTGGCGGAGCGCGTAGCCGCCGGCCCCTGGCGCGGAAGCGGCCCGGTCTTCCGGCAGCAGCTCCAGACGAATCTCCTCGACGCCTTTCAACTCGCCCTGTGCGTCGGCCACGGCAAGCTGCTCGACGATGCGGTTGCGAAGGATGGTGGCCAGGTGGCGGACGCCGAACTGGGATTGCCAGCTCGACGCCAGGTGCCGCTCGACAGCCGGGCTCCACTCCAGCCGGCAACCGCGGAGTTCGGCGGCCATCCGCAGGCGCTCCAACTGTTTCACGACGATGGCGCCGACGATGCCGGGGTCGAGCGCCTGGAAGCAGATGTAGTGCCCGATCCTGCCGAGGAACTCCTGGCCGTAGCCGAGGCCGCGCAGTTCGGCTTTGAGGGATTCCAGGTTGACCGAAGGCGCCCTGCGGACGGCCGCCGGGACAGCATCGAATCCTATGGCCGCGCGGTCGTAGACGCAGCCGGCGTTGGTGGTGAAGATGAGGAAGGAGCGGCGGAAGTCGAGCACATTGCCGTCCACATCCTCGACGCGGCCGTCGTCGAGAATCTGCAGCAGCAGTTTGGCAACGCCCGGATCGGCCTTCTCGATCTCGTCGAACAGCACCACGCACTCCGGCAGGTCGCGCACCCGCGAGAGGACGCCGCCCTGGCCGCGGGCGTAGCCGATGTAGCCGGGCGGCGCGCCCAGCAGCCGGTTGATGGCGGGACCGCTGTCATGGCCGGACCCCTGCAGGGTGTTGCAGTCCACGCGCACCAGGCAGTCCTTGCCGCCGCCGAGCATCTCGCCCAGCAGCAGCGCGGTTTCGGTTTTGCCCACGCCGGTGGGTCCGCAAAAGAAGAAGACGCCGCGCGGCGAGGTGCGTTTGGTCCACTCCCCCAGGCCGGCGGTGAATGCGGCGGCCACCTCGCGGAGGGCTTCATCCTGCCCCATGATTTTGGCTGAGAGGCGCGCGAAGACCGCCGGTTCAGTGAGTTCCTCGGGACGGGCCAGGGAGTGGCCGATGATGTCCTCGAGCGCCGACCAGAGTTGCCGTTCCGTGACCACCTCAGCGGGCGGGTCCTGGTTCACCGAGAACGCACAGGCTTCGTCCAGCAGTTGGATGGACTTGTCGGGCTGGAATCGGGAGGGGAGATACTGCTCGGTCAGATCGATGGTGCGGTCGAGGATCTCCGCGGGGATCCGCAGGGGCCGGTAGAAGGCCTGGACCCTGGGCAGGCGCGCTTCCAGGATGGCGTGGGTGCCGCTGCGCGAGGGAGGCTCCAGGCGGATGAGCCCGAATCGCCGCATGAGGGCGCCATCGGGTTCGATGTAGCGGCGGAACTCGGACATGGTGGTGCATCCGATGCAGGTGATTTCGCCCTTGCCCAGCGCGTCCTTAAACGCCTCATTGGCCTCGGTGAACGGCCCGTGCTGGTGGACGCCGCTCTGCAGAAGCTGATGGATCTCGTCGACGAACATCACCACGCGGGGGTGGGCGCGAAGCGTCTCCAGCAGCGCCTTCACGCGCTCCTCATACTGCCCCACCATGGACGCCCCGGAGCGCAGGAACACGGGCGAAAGCTCGAAGATATCCAGATCGCGCAGGCGCGGCGGGATGGAGGGGTGGCCCTCCACCAGGCGGCGGGCCAGTTCGTACACCAGCGCCGTTTTTCCGGTGCCCGGGAAGCCGATGACCAGGGCATTGCGCCGCTTCATCTTGCTGAGCGTGCGCACCAGGGCGCGCAGCGGGGCTTCCAGTTCCACGATCCCCTTGGCTGGCGGCTGGCCGGCGGTCAGGGTGCGCCCGTATCTGGCCAGATCCTGGATCACCTTGTCCCGTTCCGGCGTGGTCCGCCAGGCGCCTTGCGGATCGGGGGCGGGCCGGGGCTCAGAAGCGGGGACGGTCCGGCATGCCTGGCCGGCGGGAGTGGCCAGCAGCGCCTCGAACAAACGCAGCGCGGTGACGGATGGACCCGTCTCCACCAGGCGCTGGAGCAACACCTGAAGGGGTTCCGACAGGGTCACTTTGGCGGGGGTCTCGGCCCGCGCCTGGCGTGGCGGGTCGAGGCGCGCGGCCAGTTCGCCGTACTTCTGCCGGACGGTGGGAGCCGTCGCCAGCGCCGCCAGGAGCGTCGAGATGTCCAGGAAAGAACCCGGCTGGGTGGCGCGCTTGGCCAGGTCGACGGCCGCCTGGCATTCCGGATCGAAGGTCACAGCCACTGCTGCTTCACCGCCTGTAGCGACGCCGCAAAACCGGCGGCATACTCCTCGGCCGATAGAAGATTCACTGGCGCATCCAGGGCAGGCTGCGGGTCCGCCGGGAATGCGTGGGTGGCGATGAACTCGGGCTCGCGTTCCAAAATGTCCTCCACAAGCGGCTGCCCGGAATCGGACAGGCCGGTACCATAGTAACGTGTTGCCGGGCCTGAGGGCCCCTCGATCCGAGTTGCACGCCGGGTGCCGGAGAGGCGCCGGCAGGCTGCCGGGCGGGTTGAGAGCTTCCGGGTTGACTACCTCCGCCGCGGATGTTGACCTACATTGCCGGGGCTGTTGAGTTCCCTCAGGCGAGACTTTCCAGTTGCTGGAAGAGGCCGCGGAGAATCTCTTCGAGTGCCGGCTGCACGCGACTCCGGAAGCACTCCCCGGCCGCCTCGCCGCTCTCGCCGTTCGCCGGGATCGCCAGGGCGCCCAGCGCGGCGGAAAGCGCCACGGTGGCCTCCAGCAGGCCGCGGTCGTGGAACGGCAGGCGCTCGGCGGTGAGGGCGTCCAGCCGCATCCGCCAGACCGGAAGTTCGGCCCGCAGCAGCTTCGCCTCGGTGGGCTTCAACTGAGCGGCGGCATCGAAACATTGCCGCAGGCGGACTTCGATGGCTCCGGTGATCTGGTCGAGCTTTCGCAGGCGGCGCAGCGAGTCCATGCGCAGAATACCGCTTTCATCCGGGCCGCCGGGGGCCGGTTCGTCGTCCTCGGTGGCGGCCGCAAACAGGCGCAGAACGTAGCTGATGTGGCCCGCCTCGGGCTGCCCGGACGGCATCAGATCGTTGACCACCTCCAGCACGCGCTTGAGCATCCGCACGTTGCCGGGCAGCGGCGCTCTCTCCAGACAGTCGAGCACCTCCGGGGAAAGGCCGGCATCCGGGCCGCGCATCCGCTTCCAGAAACTCTCCGCCAGGGTCCGGATATCCTCGGGATGCGCGGTCAGCGGCGGCAGCGGGATCTGAAAGCCGCATAGCCGGAAGAAGAGGTCCTTGCGAAAGGTCCCGGCCCGCAGCATGCTGGCCAGGTTTCGATTGGTGGCGGCGATGACGCGCGCATCGACCACCCGGTCGCGGGTGTCGCCCACGCGCCGGATCTTTCCGGTCTGGATGGCGCGCAGCACCTTGACCTGCTGCTCCAGGGGCATGTCGCCGATTTCGTCGAGCAAAATCGCCCCCCCGTGGGCCGTCTCCCAGAGGCCGGGCTTGTCCCGATCCGCGCCGGTGAAGGAGCCCTTCACGTGGCCGAACAGCTCCGACTCGAACAGGGTGGGAGTGATAGACCCGCAGTCCACCTCCACCAGGCATCCCCGCCGCCGGGGACTGCACTCGAAGACCAGGCGCGCGGCGCGGCTCTTCCCGGTGCCGGTTTCGCCGGTGATCAGCACGGGGGCGTCGCTGGCCGCCGCGCGCATGATCATCTGGCGCGCCAGCACGTGGTCGGGCGAGGCGCCGCAGAAATGGGCGCGCAGTTCCTCGGGCTCCGCCACGGCTCCGAACAGCCGCAGGAAGCCCGGCTCACGCGCGGGGTTCTGGGGTTCGGAGGGCTCCTGGGCCATTCCCGCTGCCCGCCCGGCCAGACTATCCCACAGCTCCGGATCGAGCGAGAGCAGGTAGACGCCGGGGCGCGACGCCCGCGCCGCGCTCTCCAGGAAATCCTGGATACTGCGCAGCACCTGCCGCGGGCCGCTGAAGGCGCCCCTCAGCGCCGGAACGCGCCCTCCCGGCTCGCGCAGAAAATAGCGGGCAAGCTGGACCTTGGGATTCTTGGAGCCCAGCCAGAGGAAGCGGCCGGGCAGGCCGTTGAGGAGCGGTTCGCCGCCGCAGAGAGCGTAGAGCGTGGGTTCATCGGAGGTGGCGGGCAGCGTTTTCAAATCGAGCCGGGCCTCCTCGGGGGCGCCGGAAAGAGTGAATCGCACGGCGGCGACTTCGTCTTTCGCCCACGGATTCGGATTTGGCTGCATGATTGCTCTGGGTCGGTATCCGGAGTCAACACGGATATTGGGGTATTATATCAGTCAGCCAATTTGTGGTCGGGAGACGTTAGTGCCAGATCCCGGGTTAGAAGAAGGCGCGGCAGGTTACGAGTTTGACCTGTTCGTGAGTTACGCCAGCGAGGACGTCGTTCCCGTTACGCGCCTGGTGAATCTCCTGAGGAACGACCGCTACAAGCTCTGGTTCGACAAGACCGAAATGAGGGCGAACGGCACGGTCGCCGACAATTTGAAACGGGCACTCGGCCGCTGCCGCCAAACGCTGATCTGCCTCAGCGACTCCCACTGCCAGAAGGATTACACCCGGCTGGAATTGCAGTTAAACTTCTTCCTGGATCCCGCTCACATGCGCAAGCGCACCATTGCAGCGGTGGTTCGCGGCCCACTCACCGTCGAAGTGCCGGCGGAGATCATCTGCGTTCCCAGGATCGATTTGACCGACCCAGCCAAGTACGACGTGGAGTATCTGCGTCTCAGGAGCAGTATTCTCCAGGCGTCGCACCCTCTGCCGGCGTTCCCCATGCCGGCCGAGATCATGGCGCTGCGCAGGCTGCCTAACGCGGTCGAGGTGCTGGTGGCCATCCGCCGCCGCGCCATCGAGTTGTTCGCCTACATGTACCGCGCCGAACTCGGCCAGACCGCCCCCGAGGACATGATGGAGGCGGCCAACACGCTGGCGGCCTGCCAGTCGCTCCCCGCCGAAATCCGGACGCACATTCGCACCATCCCCGGGTACGCCAGGCTGATTGACGGGGAGTTCAGCGCCGATTCCATCGAACCGGCGTTTCACGTCCTGCTGCGTTTGTCGACGTGGGCCTGCCAGCACTATGGGAATCCGGCGCCGCCCTCGGATCCGTTTCTGGCCTTCTGGAGCGAAGTGGTGCCCCAGCTGCCGTCCGCCGACCTGCCATTTCAACTCGCCGGCGACCGGCGGAGTACGGTCGCCGCGGGCGCCGTTTTCCAGGGCCGCGGCACCGATGGCGTCTCGCAATGGGACCTGCTGGCGATTCCGGTGAAGGCGGCCCGCGCCCTGGAGTTGTCCTCGGAAGTGGAGTGCTGCAAGAACCTGGGAGAGACGAATCCGCTGCTGGTGCGTTGGAACAAGGGATTCGATCTGCCGTCGGCCGGCGCCTGGCGGCTACTGGCCAGCGAGCGCCCCCATGGCGTGGCGATCGCCGCCCTGGTGGAGCGCTTCCGGCCGCTGCCCGGCCGTCTGGCCGCCGCGCTGGTCCGCCAGGTGGAGGCGGCGTTCGCCAGTCTGGCGGCAAAGGCCCCGGTGCTGGCCGCCAGCCTGTTCCGGATAGAGAACGTGGTGCTGGACCGCGCCGGTCTGGTGCGCCTGGCATGGAACTGGGATCAGCCGGGCTTAAAGGAAGGTAGCATTGCCTTCGACGACTTGTACTTCTGCCGTCCTGCCGGGGATGTGCCGGCGAACCCCGGCGCCGCCGGCGCGCTGAGGGCCGCGCTGCTGGGCGCCATCGAAGTGGTGCCGGACCCGAAAGACCCCGGCCCGGCAGTCCCCGAGGAAGACCGCGACATCCTGCACGCCGCCGTGGATAGCTTCCTGGAACGGAGCGCGCTGCCGGTCTGGATGACGGCGCCACCACCGCCGCCGCCACCGCCGCCACCACCACCGCCGGAACCCGTTTCCGAGATAGTGCCGGAAACCGTCGCGCCCGCCGGCCCCACCCGGGATAGCTGGCGCATCCCCGTGGATTGCCGGTGCGCCTGGCCGCTGGGGATGGACCGCATCCTGGTGTGGGGATCGGACGATTCGATCGCCGTCTACAGCTTCGAAGACGGGGCTTTGCTGGGGAGCAGCCCGGGCCCCTTCCACGTGCGGGTTGCCGCGCTGGCCCCCGATGGCGGCGTGGCGCTGGGCAGTTGGGAAGGCGAGGTGCAGTGGTTCGGCGCCGGCGGATTCGAGGGTTCGGCGCGCCTGGAAGGCCCGATCGGCGACATCCGCCCGCTGGAGGGGCGCTGGCTGGTGGGATCGTGGAACGAGAAGCTGAAACTGGTGGGCGGCGGTGAGCCGGCCGCTGCCCTGCCGGAGGTCACAGACGGGGTGCGGCACATCGCCACCGGGAGCGGCGACTCGTTCGCCGTCCTGAGCCTGCAGAACTGCGTCTCCCTCTATCGCGGGCGTAACCGCGTGGCGCAGATCGGCCCCCTGTACGGGGCGCTGGATCTGGCTTTCTCCAGCGGCAGTCCGGTGGTGCTGACGGCGGCGGGACTGGTGACCATCGACGATGCCGGGAAACCGGGCGTGCCCGATCGTCCGCCTTCCCGCAGCGGCGTGCGGCTGCTGGCCAGTCCGCCGGAGCCGGCGTGTCTGCTGGTGAACGACCAGGGGCAATCGTGGATCGTGGATCGCGCCGGAACCTACCCGCGTGGACCCCGGCTGCCGGCGGGCGGCCGCAACATAACCACCGCCTGCGGCTTCGAGCGCTGCGTGGCCCAGACGCAGATCGGATACACTTACTGGCGGAGTGGCGCCAAGGTTCGGTCCTGGCGCGATGCGGTTTGCGCCGTGCTCTCTCCGGACGGGCAACGCGTGGTGGCCGCCCTGCCAGGAGAGATCGAGGTCTTCCGGGATCCGGCATGAAGAGCGCATCCGGGCAGGCCGATGCCAGGCCGGTTCCCACCGCGGACCGCCAGGCGCTGGAATCCGCGCGGAAGCGCCTGGAAGCCATGCCGGGGGACGTGACGCAGCGCCTGGCTCTGGCGGAGGTGTGCTTCCGGCTGGCCGTGCTGCCCGGCACGGAGATGGAAGCGGCCATGGATCTGCTGCGCCAGGCGGCGCAACACGACCCCTACCATCCCAAGCTGTTCTTTCACCTGGGGCGGATGCTGCACCAGAATGGCGAGCCTCTGGCGGCGATCTTCGAGTACCGCCGCGCGCTGCGCCTGGCGCCGCGAAGCCATCGCACGGGGGTGCACCTGGCGCTGGCCCTGCTGGATGCGGGACCGGAGGAACGCGAACTGGCGGGGCGCTGGCTGGCCGCCCTGAGCGAGGGCGCCGACGCTGCGATCCCCAAGCTGATTGCCGACCTGGACGCGCTGATCGCCAGCCAGTAACGCCAAAGGCCAAGAAGG